>SMTZ1_10002005_pt1 | contig 20593 bp, 7 predicted proteins | sample DeeMarSWOR136_30_FD_25667 | JGI IMG/M metagenome (IMG submission 25667) | reverse complement strand
CTACGATTATCAATACGCAAGCGTGGACTTCCATAGAAGATCCTCGAATCGAAAATAATGACGAATGTTCGTTTGATATACTCTGGTGCCCCCTCCAGGATATATATTCTGCGTTTGATTGTCGCGTTCAACGATATTTAGTTCAAGGACTTACGGATATTTTAAGAGAAAAATATTCAAATTCAGACTTTCAAATAGCTTTTAAATCAACCATCCCTGCGGGAGCAGAAACATGCAAATTTACATTCACTCGCAAGAAACCCGGTGAACCCGACTATTGGGAGTTGTATTCGCGGATTTTGGAAAAAAAAGCAATGGATAGGATGAAACAAAGAAAACTCAAAAATGAAAAAAAACTATAGATAGAGCTTTTTCAACCAGAATTTTAATTTCTTCTTAATTTCGTATCTCTCAGTTATGTTTAATGTTCCAGTTTTGTCAGATAGTTCAATAGCGGTTCGCTTCATAGGATCTAATACACTACTATAGCCCCCAAAACCCTCTACTGCGTTGTATATCTCGTTTAATGCCTCTGAAATTTCCACTCCCGTTTTCTCGTCTACATCTGCTTCTAGCGCATCGAAAAGAATATTAATCTGGTCCTTTGACAATGTCTTACCAGCTTTTTTCTTTGCAGACGCGGTTTTGGTCTCATCTTCAACTGGTTTCAAGTCAATTTTGGGGGGAGTGATTTTCGTTCCTTTAACCTTTTTAGTTGGGGTTTTTTTAACCTTTTCTTTCGGAGGCGGAACATCTTCTATTGGTTTAACAGCATATTGCTCTTTTTGCGCTCCGACCCACGCTTCTTCAAGGATTGGTACAAATATCTTAATATGTTCCTCAATGATGCTCCCTATACCTGCGATTTCAGTTTTAGTTTCTGTTCCAATTGCTACTTTAGATATCACGCATAGTATAACTTCCTCGTAATCTCTATTAATGCCCCATAAGTTCTGCAATTTTCTGTTTCTGTAAGTAACGTTTTCCATACCTTCCAAGTGTGCAATAACATTCATATGATCGGCATTATTTCTCTCGATATTGGCAGCAATTCTAATATTAATGTGTCGAGGAATCGCCTTAAGGGCTTCAACTTTGACATCTGTTATATTAGGTGCAACTATTAACAATCTCATTTTCGCTTTAGAAATTTGTTCTTCTATGTGAGCTTTCGCACCTTCAGGAGATCTAACGAACCATATATCTTGCATGGTAAATGAGGTCACACCTTTTGCTCTCTCCCAAAACTCTGCAGTGACTTTTTCGTTCACATCCAGTCTTGTTAGTATTTTTTCCAAGACATCTTCTAAAGTTTTGATAATTTCGTTTCTAAAAGTGTCTCTTAAAGTATTAAACGAATCAAAAACGACACCTGATACCCCAGAAAGGTTTTCCTCGGCCATAATAATTGTTTGACTAAAATTTTTGCTAATATCCCCGAAAACGCTCTTAATATCGTCTCCTGTTTTTGTTACAGAATCTGTGATGGTAGAAATACTCTTTTCGATTGGATCAAGAAGAGTCTTAATTTTTGAACTGAATTGTTCGTCTAACCTCTCCTTTATTTTATCCATCCCCTCAGCGAAAATCCTCTGAATGACTTGGTCTACGGTTTGTTGAATAACGCCTAAACGCAATTTTTGAAGATTGCTAGAAATTTTTTGTTGAATATCATCAAATTGTTTATTTAAATCATCAATTTGCGAATCCATAATCTTTTTTGTATCTGCCTCTAGGGTTCCTACTACTTCTCCAATCGATTTGATGTTATCTATTGCAGATATGCCACTCTCAAAATTCTTCTTCTGGGTACCTAATTTTGAGAGAATATCTTGCTTTAAATTGTTCATAAAATCGATATAATCTTTAAGTTCCTTGACGCCTTCTGTTTTTGCTTCTAGTTCACTTAGGGCATCGTTTAATTGTGGGGGTACATTCTCTCTTATTGTTGATATAAACGATTTAAAATTGCCTAATTGACCTATCAGGGCTGCGTAAGGTGGTAACGCTTGATAATGCGGGGTTGCGCCAACAATCCTCTTAAATAACCCTTTATCAACGAATTTTTCAGCGATTATTTCGCATTCTTCTTTAGTTTTGTCAATCAGAATTGCCATTTCACCGAGTGAGACAGCATCTCTACCCGTTGTTAAAAAATAGAGTTCAATTTCTTCGTCGGTTAATTCTATTTCGCTTAGAACTTGCTTAGTTAACTCCTGAGAATATTCTACTTTTTTCTCTAATATATCTTTAATTTCAAAATTCTCAACTTCAAGATTTTTATTGATGAATACTAGTAGTTTATGTGGAGGTTCTCCGTGAACATCTTCTCTGGTAATAGGAAATTCTTTAATTTTCTCGTATTCTTCTGCAGTGACGGTGAATTCCACCTTTTTCAAACAATATTTACATGTAACTGGTACTTTTACTTCCGATTGATCTCTAAACAAATACATCATTTTTCTTAAAATCACTTATTTAATAATTCTCATAATTCTAATTTTTCGGGATAAGATACTTCCAATAAATCAAGGGCTTTTTTAGCGACTTCGTATGTAATTTGTTGATCTTCATCTTTAGCCTTGAAGCTTTCCCTAATTTTTGGTAATAAATATTCTGGAAATATCACTAAGGGCTTGATGTCAGTAAGGAGTATTAACCACTCTGTATCCTCTTTGTCTTTAATCGTAGTAATGATTTTAAGTTCTTTTAACGCTGCCAATATATCCTCTGCTTTAAACCAATCCGAGAATATTTTTGGTATTTTTGTAATGGGATAATACGAGTTTCTCAGCAACGCAAAAAAGTCATAAACATCTGGATTTAAAAGGATTGTGGCGATATTTTTTACCTCCTCTTCCGTTTGTTTATTTGGGTCGTAATTCGAAAAGAAATCAGCTATTTCTTTTTTATATAACGAATATAAATCTTTTCTATTTTCTCTTAGGCGATTTATTATATTTTCGCATGGGATTCTTGATAAAACGATGTCTTTAACTAAAAATAAATATTCACCCTGATTTTTTACGATTCCAGTCTTTTTATCTTTTTCTCCTTTAATCCAATCGCGCCTAACCAAGTTCAAATCCAGAAAAGTGTCAAGTAAAATATCGATGTTAGTGTGCGCTTTTTCCCTGTCTATAATTTCTTTTAATTCTTTTTTGGAAATTGGGCGTTCTCGTAAAATCTCGAGAATTTTCTTACGTTCGTCGCTGTAAAAAAGCAAAGCTGCTTTCTGTAATTTATCTAATTGAAATAAACGATCAATTTGATAGAGCGTGTATCTTAATTCATTGTCAACTCTTGATATTGCCTTATCGTATAAGACGAGTTTCCTCAAAGGATCAATCTCCTTTAAATCCCCAAAGATCTTGGTTAATCTCTTCGACATACTTAGGATTAAATCCTCAAATCGTTCGATCTCATCGTCTATATCAAAAAATAAAATTGTGATAAACTGAGATCCATCAGTTTCTTGTCTGAAAAAAGACACCACTTGAAACGGAGTTTCTTTTAACCTTCCAGAATAAAATGTGCTGATTGCATCTTTACTTCTTAACAAACCGGTGGTATGTTGGTAAAAGATTCCAAAAATATCGTTCTCAACAATTAAATCACTGTATCGTTGCTCGTTAAACTCTGGATTATTAAAAATTAACTTTAGAGGCTTAAACTCTGGTTCGATTTCGCCCGATTCTTCAAAGCTTATTATAAATTGATAACACAATATTGCTTGTATCACTTCAAATCCTTCTCATTGGATCTATCTTTATTAAAGTATTTGATTATTTAATTATATTAATAATTTACCGTAGAATAATTATTATAACCAATTTGTAATTATATTATTTACGAACTAATGTTTTAATGTATAAATGTAGTATTTGAGGCGAGATTGATTTGAAAAAAATACTCGATAAAAGTTATAGGAAGAGATTAATTCCTATTTGTTTAATCTTTTTAGTTGCCCTTAATTGCATGGGCTTCAGCTTATTGCTTAATAAATTTGTCGTTGTTAATGACAGTTTTGAAAATAATAATTTTAACGACAATTATTTAAGGTCACAAGGTATAGTAAAAGATTTTTACTCAAAAGAGTGGCTCACGAATGGGAACTTTACAGATACCACCAATCCGTGGGATAATGTGACAAGTGGCGATCTAACAGATATTAACGCTACATCAAGCCCCGACGCAGCTAATTTCGAATTAATAGGAGAAGTGTTTGAAAGAGAAGTGATACTCGATACCGCTCATCAAGGAGATTGGGAAGCGTTTAATAAAAGTGAATTAACTATTGAACCCAATGGAGGTTATGGAGTCGACGATGATGGTGCGTATTGCAGTCACGATTGGAACGAAGATAGCGGGGGGCAGCCATATAACACGCCAAGAATGCATTGGAAAACCGTTGTCAACATGTCTCACGATATGACTGATTATGAAATTACTAATATCTCTTTTCGAGCGGTTATTAACGCAACTGTCAATTGGGATGTTGATACGCCCGGTGATTCTGACGCTAGGTGGAATACTCCATCTAACTATTCATTAAATCAACATGTAATTTACGATTACGCGCAATTTGAAGTGGAAGTATCCGATTTAGACATTTCAGTTTTAAATTCTCACAGAATTGCATTTAATCAAACAAGCGATTTAGGAAACGAGGGTCCGCCATCGAACTATAAAATGGAAAAAGATATTGAAACTTATAGTGAAGAAGACATAATCGATTCCTTAACAAGCGTTTTAGAGAAAGATGAAGGTCATGATAATTTTACTTTAGTTTTAATGATTTATATGTACTGCGAGGATAATTATGGTGGAAATGATCGAGACCAATGGGAGGATATGCGGTTCAAATACGTGAATTTAACTTTTACTTACCAAAAAAGAATAGACGCGGGTAGTTATGTGCAATGGAATCAAACCGGTAATAAGATTTCGGGGGACGATGTAGATATAGAAAACGCAACCTTGAATTTCAAATATAAAATTAACGAGTCAAGCTGGCCCGAAGAATCTCCAAACTCAGAAATTAGGGTTTTAATTAACGATAGAGTTCATACAGAAACCGTTAAGATGAGTTCTGCCAATGATTCTTTTCAATACGCGAAAGCTGGTGGGTTCGATGTCACGCAATTAATTTTAACTAATATTAACATAACCGCAGCGATCCGATTATATATTGCAGATACTTTCAATTTAAATCGAACGATAAATGTAACTATCGACGAAGTGTCTCTAATAATAACTTATTATGTTTCTACAGTGGAAATTGAAACTGAATACGATTTATTTTTAAACGGTATAGATAAAACGCTACCAAGGTCAACGATAGTTACTTTAGGCGATTTGGTGAATGTTACATTGAAATATACCAATACATCGGACGAATTTATTCACAACGCAAATGTGTCGGTTACATATTCAGAGGGAACTTTTGATTTAGATTATAACGCTGGGCTAGAATATTATAACATCACAATAGATACAAGTAATTTTGATGTGGGGGATAACTTCATATTCATTACAGCGGATAAGAAATATTACGAGGAACTAGATATTACCGTGGATATTATCGTCCGCGAAAAAGATGCTCAAATAGACGAAATCTATATAAATCAAACGCTTACCAATACATTCCATTTTCCATACGGCAGTTTCTTGAATATCACAGCGAGGTACGAAGAAGTTTCCTCTGGAAATTTCATTACTGGTGCCACTATGAAATTATTGAACGGATCTCAAGAATTGGGAGAGTTTGACGAGAATCCATCCTATTACAACTTTACTATCGATACTACTATTTTAGGAAACGAATCTATAACGTTAATTATCGCCGCGGATGTTGAAAATTTCACTGCTGCCTTCGCTAACATTATTCTGGTTATACAAGAACGGGGTACAATTATTGACAATGTTCAATTAAATGGAACCGAAAGAATAACAATGTCAGTTCCTTACGGACACCTTGTGAACATTACAGCAAGATACGAGGATTTAGAAACAGGAGATTACATCGAAAACTCAGATGTTAAGCTATTGAACGGTTCTGATGATTTGTATTCTTTCGATGAACAGCAAGCGTTGGAATTTTACAACTTGACAGTAAATAGTACGGATCTCGGAATAGGATCTAATTCTTTTACTATTTATGCAAAACAATCAAACTATTCGGCTGCTTTTTACAGTATAAACTTAATAATTCAGAGACATACTGAGCTTCAATTGTTCCTTAATACCACAGAACTAAGCGAACATGAAATTTTCGATCTTCAAGTAAACCAATCGATAAACATTTTCGTCAAATATAGGGATAAATATCTAGGAGATCACATTGATGGAGCCGATGTGAATATCACTGGTGGTGATATTGCGGAAGAAGCGTTGATAGAAAATCCAGCTCTTGAAGAGTATAACATTACATTGTATGCAGAAAACTTTTCCAAAGGATACAATTCTATGGGAGTTTACGCGCAAAAGACAGATACCTTGCCATTATCTATATCGTTTACGATTAATTTAATCGAGAGAAAGACGGATTATAGGATTTTTATTAACGAATCGGACATCACTTCAAATGAAACATTTATCATTCAAATTGGTGAAACGATTAACATCATTTTAAATTACACTGATAATCAAACTGGCGAATTCATAAGCGGAGCCACAGTTGAAATATCGGGAGGTGGATTATCTGGGGATTTAACCGAATCAGGCAATAGTTATATAGTCACGGTAACAGCAAGCAATTTCTCAGGAGCGATTAATTTCATAAACATTGTTTCCGAAAAGAAAAATTATGAGTATCAGAGTATAAGGATTAGAATTGATGTTATCGAAAGGCAAGTAAAGTATACACTTTATTTAAACGGTGTTGACAAGACTGCCGATCCGAGAGTCGAGATTCCGATTGGATATATCTTAAACATCTCTTTCTCGTACCTAGACCTCACCACAGATGGACATGTTGGGGCAGCTTCGATACAATTAATCGGAACTGACGATTCGTGGACATTCACGGAAAACGCTGGACAGAAATTATACACGCTTAGTATTGATACCGACGACTTGGGAATTGGTATTAGAATTATGAGTTTGTTAGCACAAAAAACAAATTATCAACCGGTTTCTGAGGGAATAACTATTACTGTAAGGCAAATTCGCACTAATATAACGACGCCCTCGGGAGAATTTGTTGCTACTATTAGAGCTGGTACTTCCTACTTTTTACAAATACGACTACACGACTTAGACTTCAACACAACTATATTAAACGCCACTGTCAGATTTTCTTGGCAGGGAGGTGAGGGTGTGCTTACAGACGACGACAACGATGGTTTGTACGAAGGTTGGATTAATAACGTTCCAGCTGGTACTCATGTTATTACCTTAACGATATCAACCGCCGAAGGGAAGTATCTATTCGAAAGCAAGAAATATACGATAAGTTCCATTATACCGCAGGAAGAAGCATTCTTATGGCTTCTCCTTTTAATTGCTGCTATTATTGGTTTCGGTACTTTATCAGCCTACTTTATCTATTATCAACGAGTTAAAAGATATCCATTAGAAGTAAGAAAAGTCCGAAAATTTAAAAGAAGTTTGAAGAAAGACAAAGAGCCCACTGTAGAAATCTTCACTAAAGATTATTCCTTTAACTCTGCCTATAACGCAGAATTAGGATCCGCGGTTAAATTTATGAAACCTATACCGATAGGAAAAGTTCCTACCACCGTAAAAGCCCAGAGAGCTCTTGAATATAGGGAAATGCAAAAGAAAAAAGCGTTAGAAGAAAAAACAAAAAAGGCGAAACCGAAACCACCTAAACCGGAGAAAAAACCTGAGGTTGAGAAACCAAAAGAAGAACTCAGAAAGGAACTAAAAGAAAAGGTTGAAAAAAAACCAAAAGCAGAACCGAAAGCGAAACCGAAAGAACAGCCCAAAGCGAAACCAAAAACCGAACCAAAAGCAAAGCCTAAAGAAAAACCGAAAAAACCAGCAGAAAAATCGACGAAAGTGAAAGCAAAAGCGAAAGTAAAGAAGAAAGAAGCGCCTGAGGCCAAAGAGAGCGTAATGGACGAGCTTAAGGAGAAATTTAAGGAAAAAGCTAAAAAATAGTCTTTTCTAAAGTCATTAGAAAGAAATTTACAGATTAAAAATAATAATTTTTAATATCTTTTTTTATATTTAGAAATCGAGATTATCGTAATATGTAGATTCAAGTAGTTCGTAAGCTCTTTTTGCGACATCGTACGAGACTTTTTTGTTCTTATCGCTCGTAGCGTGGGTCATCAAAATCTCGGGTAATAAGTACTCTGGAAATGTAATAATTGGTTGAATCTCGGTCAACAATACAACCCATTTTTGTTTTTCTTCTTTATCATCGTCTTCAACTATGGCTATAATGTTCATTTCTTTCAGAGTAGATAAAACAGTATCGAGATCAATAAAATCAGATAAAATTTTAGGCAACTTGTCTAAAGGATAGTAATTCGTTTTTAATAAGTCGATAAAATCGTACATGTCTGGATTTAATAAAATATTTGTCAGTTTTTGGATTTCTTCTTCGTTTTGCTCGTTAATATCGTATTTCGAGAAAAATTCCGCTACTCTCTCTTTATATTTCGAAAATAAGTCTGGTTTTTTAGTTTTAAGGGATTCTAAATTAGTTGCACTTGGCAATCTTCCAATTATTACATCTTTTATCAGAAATACAAATTCTCCTTCTCCCTTCTCGTCGAATTTTTTCTTTTTTTCTTTTCCTTTTTTAACCAATCACATCTAGCAATGTTTAAATCTAGAAATGGCTTCAGTAGGATATTAGTATTGGCATAAGTCTTTAATTTCTTTAATTCTTCCTTTAAATCTTTTTTTGCAATAGGTCTTTGTCGCAAGAGCTCTAATATTTTCTTTCTTTCTTCGCTGTGAAATATTAAAGCTATTTTTTGAAGTTTATCGAGGCGCGATAATCGATCGATTTGAAAAAGCGCGAATTTTAACTCGTATTCCAATTGAGTAATTAATTTTTCGTACAATATTATTTGTCTCATTGGATTCGTTTTTCCTAAATCTGGAAGGATATCATCTAATTTTTTTCCTAAGTCTTTAATAACATCGTCAAAAATCTCAAGCTCGTCGTCCAACTCAAAAACAGCAATTGTAATGAATCGCCTACCTTCTGCGTCTTGTAAAAAATAAGAAATTACTTGATATGGCGTTTTTCTTAATCTACCCATGTAAAAATTGCCAAATAATCCTTGTTCACTAATTGTTCCAACTGTTTGAAAGTAGAATATGCCATAAATGTCGTTAATCGCTAATAAATCTGTATAATTCTCTTCAGAGAACTCCTTATTATTAAAAATCATCCGTAAAGGTTGAAGTTCAGGTTCAATTCGACCTTGCTCTTCTTCGTTTATAATAAATTGAAAACAAAAAATTGCTTGGATCAATGTAACTCTTACCCCTTTATAATACCAATATTTAAAAGAAAATTTCTAGATTATTTTGATATAAAACAATTTTGGTATATAATTGTCTCCTTTTGTTTGGGGTTGTCTTAACATAAAAAGGTCGAGTAAATTATGAAATTGAAAAAAGGTAAATATAAAATAATATTGTTATTTAGTGGAATATTTTTACTTATGTGTCTAAGTTCGTTTATTTTTGAGGGTATAGTGAATATAGAATCCGATTTGTATTCTTGGGACGAGGGTAACGAGATCGAATTCTTAGAGGATGTACCAAATATTCAAGCGACCTACCAAGAAGAATGGCTGGATAATCCTTCGTTTAATTCACCAATAGATCCATGGTATAATTCAACTGAAGGAGATAAATCGGATGTGAATGCTTCTGCAATTCCGGGAGAAGCGAGATTTGAAGTTTTAGGAGATAGTGGTAATTTTTCATCTACAATTGAGGAACCATCTTATTTAAATTCTTCAGGGGATTGGATAGCTACTAATAATCCTCAATTTCCAGTTTTGCCAATCCTTTTAGATGAGTTTGGTGGAAATTCTTATGATCCAGACCGTGAAAGTTATGGAACAGATTCAACAGATGGATTATGGTGTGCTCACGATTATGATAATAATGTGGGTAACGGTCGCGTGTATAATACTCCCAGTATTCATTTTAAAAAAAATTATTCTATAGGGAAGGATTTATCTGATTATCAAATTACCTCAGTTACACTAAATGCGGTTGTAAACGGAACTGTATGCGCAACAAGGCCACAAGGTGGGGGGATTGAAGTACCTGGAGATGAACAAGGAGGAGGATGGGAATACGAGGTCTATGATTACGCTAGATATTATGTTATTGTGTCAGACCCAGATGGTGTTACAAAGCACGAGATGGCCTATTATAGAACAACTCAATTGGGTGATGATGACGATTATTATACCACTCCCGATGGTAAATTTGATAGTCTAGATCCAACTCCGTTAGTAACATTTGATGAAGATATACTAATCGCGTTTTTAACTAATGTTTTTGAAACATCAAGTAATGAATTCACAATAACGCTTGGGATTGACATATATTGTGAAACTAATTCTGATCCCGATTACGATCATTGGGGAAGATTGAACTTTGAACAATTCAATTTCTCTTTTACATACGAAAAGAAAATGTCTCGTTACGCTGGAGTTGCGTGGAATCAAGTGGGCGACGAAATAAACGGGACTAAATATCAAATTGATGAAGCATTGCTGAATTTTGAATACAAGAGCGACGATCTTTGGCCTACGGCAGACTCTCCTAACTCTGAAATTATTGTACAAATCAATAATCGCACTCATACCGAAGTGATTAAATTAAGTAAAATAAATTCTACTTGGCAAGAGGCGAAAACTGGTGGATTTGATGTTACATCTCTCGTCCGAACAAACGAGAATATCTCGGTGTCAATTAAATTAATGTTGATGGACAATTTTGAACTTAACGAGACATATACTGTTTCTATAGACAACGCTTCCCTTTATATCACTTATTCTACAGCTGTGGGTGGCGAAGACACAGATTACGAACTATATTTAAATGGAGAAGATGAAACGCTTTCTAGAGCAATAGAAATTAAATATAACGAAATAGTGAATGTCTCCTTTGTATATTTAGACTCTTTCACCACTTTCATCTCAGGAGCGGATGTTGAAATAACAATAGATTCTGATGTTAAAACTCTAACTGAGAACACTACTTTAGAACATTATTATATACTCATTAATACAACAACTTTGCACCTAGGTGAGAATTTTCTTCCCTTGGTAGCCTTAAAAACTGGTTATGATTCTCAAGAATTCTCGATAAAAATAGAAGTTCTTCCTTTAGATACCGATTTACAATTGTTTTTAGATGGTGAAAATAGAACTCTAGAGAAATCAGCAGAAGTAACTTACGGTAAATCGCTTAATATTACTGTTTTATATAGTAATATAGAAGAAATTCCAGGCGAGCACATACCAAATGCCACTGTAGAATTATTAGGTTATGGAAGTGCAAAGAATTTAACCGAAAATGTCACACTTGAGCATTATAACATCACCATAAACTCAACGCAGCTAGGTTTAGGTATTACATACTTAACAATAAACGCGGAAAAAGAAAATTTTACGACGCAAAATATGGTTTTTCAAATCGAAGTAGTCGAAAGAGAAACTTACTTGGATAATATCTTTATTAATAATACCGAGACGCTGACATACGAACTTCCTTGGAACGAGTTATTCAACATAACTGTTTCATACAACGATTCCTTAACTAATACTTTCATATCTAATGCGACAGTAAAAGTACAAGGAACCGGATTTCTAGAAAATTTCAGCGAGAGCGTTGGAGATGATTATTACATTGTTTGGCTGAATTCGTCAGATTTAAAAGTCGGTATAAAGTATTTAACAATCTCAGCGGTAAAAGAAAATTATTCAATTGCTACTCAAGTCATAACGATTACTGTAAATGAAAAAGATACAGAAATGGACATTTATTTAAATCAAACGATGCAGACTTTGATTGATATACATTGGAACGAAAATTTAAACATAACAATAGTGTACAAGGACTTAGAATCTGGTGCGTTTATTGATAATGCGACTATAGAACTGAGAGAAGGTTCCACTGTTTTATTCAATTTTTCTGAACAGCTTGCGCTCTCCCATTATAACTTAACATTAAATACTAGTATTTTAGACATCGGAGTTAATGCGTTAATAATTTACGCAAAAAAGGATAATTATTCGGTCGCTTTAGGAAGCATCACAATAAATGTTTTCGAAAGAGAAACTGATATTGATATATTTCTAAACCAAACTCAGAGCGTTTCAATCGAAATTCCTTATGGAGAACCTCTGAATATTACGATAAGATACAGAGATGTTGAAACTTCTAATTATATTAGCGGAGCCACCGTATCGCTTAAGGATGGTGCAACGACTTTGCATAATTTGGACGAACAAGCGTCTCTAAATCAATATAACTTAACTTTAGATACTTCAGAACTTGGAGTTGGAGTTCACGCTTTGACAATTTATGCGAAACAAGATAATTATTCAGCAGCTCTCGGGAACATCATAATAAATATCGTTGAGCGGGAAACATCCTTAGATGTATATCTAAATCAATCGCAAACTACTTCGATTGAGATCGCTTGGGGAGAAATGCTAAATATCACCGCGATATATAACGACGATTTATCTTCCGCCTTTATCAATGGAGCTAATGTTTCATTGAGAGAAGGGACTACCATATTATACAACTTCACAAAACATCCTTCGTTGAATCAATATAATCTCACTTTAAACGCTAGCGTATTTGGTCTTGGAGTTAACGTTTTCACTATTTACGCAAATAAGGATAATTATTCCGCCTCTTTAACAAGCATTACCATAAATGTCATTGAACGGGAGACCTCTTTAGAAGTATCTCTAAATCAATCGTTGACTACTTCGATTGAGATCGCATGGGGAGAAATGTTGAACATCACCGCGATATATAACGACGAGATCTCTGCTAAGTTTATAAACGGATCAACCGTGAGTCTCAAAGATGGAACTACTGTATTATTCAACTTTGCGAAACATCCTTCATTGAATCAATACAATCTCACAATAAACACAAGCATTTTTAATCTTGGTGTTAAAGCGCTGACTGTTTACGCTAATAAAGATAATTATTCCGTTTCATTTGAGAGTATTACGATTAATGTGGTTGAACGGGAGACGTCTTTAGAAGTATATCTAAATCAATCGTTGACTACTTCGATTGAGATCGCTTGGGGAGAAATGCTAAATATCACCGCGATATATAACGACGAGATTTCTTCTACATTTATAAATGGATCAACTTTGAGTCTTAAGGATGGTACAACTGTACTATATAATTTCGCGAAACATCCATCATTGAATCAATATAATCTAACACTAAATACTTCTGATTTCAGCATCGGAGTTAAAATTTTAACAGTTTACGCGGATAAAGATAATTACTCCGTCTCTTTAACTAGTATTACTGTAAATATCATTGAAAGGGAAACCTCTTTGGATATATACTTAAATCAAACGCTGAGTAACTCTATTGAAATCGCGTGGGGAGAATTATTAAATATTACAGCAATATATACAGACGCTGTTCTCTTGAGTTTTATCAGTGGGGCAAACATTACGCTTAGAGAAGGGACTACAATATTATTCAACTTCTCTAAACATCCATCATTGAATCAATATAATCTCACTCTTAATACTTCTACTTTTGATTTAGGAGTAAATATATTAACTATTTACGCCAAAAAGGAAAATTTATCCGTCTCTCTAGAAGGAATCACAATCAATGTGATTGAACGAGAGACTTCTTTAGAGATCTATCTAAATCAAACACTGAGTACTTCGATTGAAATCCCGTGGGGAGAGATATTAAACATTACAGCAATATACAATGACTCTATACTCTCTAGTTTTATCGATGGAGCGACCTTGAGTCTTAGGTATGGCACTACCACATTATATAACCTTCCAAAACACCCTACATTGAATCAATATAATTTAACTCTGAATACTTCTGATTTCAGCATTGGCGTTAAAATTTTATCCGTATATGCTAAGAAAGATAATTTTTCCGTTTCGTTAGTGAGTATCACATTAAATATCGTTGAACGGCAGACATCCGTTGACATTTACCTAAATCAAACGCTGACTTCTTCTATCGAAATCCCGTGGGGCGAAATATTAAACATTACAGCGATTTATTACGACGAAACAACTTCCAATTTTATAGATGGAGCGACTTTGAGTCTAAAAGATGGAATAATCGTGCTTAATAACTTCTCGCAACATCCATCGTTAAATCAATATAATCTCACTATTAACACTACAGTTTTAGATCTCGGAGTTAATGTATTGACTATTTATGCAAAGCATAATAATTATTCACTCTCTTTAGAAGGCATCACGATAAGTGTAATTGAGCAGGAAACCTCGTTAGATGTCTATCTAAATCAAACGCTGACTTCTTCAATTGAGATCATGTGGGGTGAGTTATTGAACATAACTGCAATTTACAAGGATGCTAATTCAGCTTTTATAAGTGGAGCCAACATCGTCCTTAGGGAAGGAACTACTACATTATTCAACTTTGTGGAACATCCATCATTAAACCAGTATAATTTAACAATAAACACGGCAGATCTAGGTGTTGGAGTTAATGCTTTGACTGTTTATGCGAAACAAGACAATTATTCGGCATCTCTTGAAAATATTATCGTGAACGTAATTCAACGGGATACTTCCTTAGATGTCTATCTAAATCAAACGCTAACAACCTCAATTGAAATCGCCTGGGGCGAGTTATTAAATATAACAACAGTCTACACTGATGTGATTTCACCCGCTTTTATTAATGGAGCGAATGTTACCCTCAGGGAAGGTACTACAATTTTATACAACTTTACAAAACATCCCTCATTGAATCAATATAATCTTACACTAAATGCATCTATTTTTGGTATCGGAGTTAATGCCTTGACTGTTTATGCGAAGCAAGACAATTATTCGGCGTCTCTTGGAAATATAATAATAAATGTGATCGAACGGGAAACTGAGTTGGAAATATTTTTAAATGAAACCTCGAGTCTCTCGATTGAAGTTCCGTGGGGAGATTTACTTAATATTACTGCCGTCTATCGAGACTTAGATTCTAGTGCGTTCTTGAGCGGAGCAACCATGACTTTGAAGAATGGAACAACCGTTTTATTCAATTTTGATGAGCAATCACAACTTAATCAATACAACTTAACGGTAAATACGACGATCTTTGGAGTGGGAGTTAAAGCATTAACGGTTTACGCCGACAAAGTTAATTATTCGGTTTCCCTCGGAAGCATAACAATTAATGTTGTTGAAAGAGAAACAACCATTGAAGTATTTCTAAATCAAACACCAAGTATTTCAATTGAAATCGCGTACGGCGAAATACTTAATATCACAGCGGTATACGAGAATTTAGGTGTATATATAAGCGAGGCAAATGTAACAATTAAGGAAGGGAATACCGTATTATATAATTTTACTGAACAACCACTTCTTTATCAGTATAACCTCACGATTAATACAACCGATTTTGGAGTAGGCGTCAGAGCGCTAACAATTTACGCAAGTAAAGAAAATTTCACGGTTTCTCTTCAAGGAATTACCGTCTCAATTACTTCAAGAGATACATACTCCGTAATATTCTTGAATAATGAAGATAAAACCATTGATAAATCAACGACCCTAACAAATGGGCAACTTCTAAACATTACTATAATTTATCGGGACACAATAACCGATAATCTCATTGGCGGAGGCTCTGTTAGGGTACTTAAAGGCTTAGAATGGGATAAAAGTTTGGATGAAAATACTGTGTTCAATCATTACAACATTACTTTAAATTCAACAATAGATTTAGGAGCAGGTATTGTATTTTTAACCATCATAGCGGAGAATACAAACTATCAAACATATACAGCTAGTCTTACAATATTTATCATCGATAGGGGAACATATTACAATTTAACCATAGATGGACAAGACAAAACAAACGATCCTTCAATTGAGCGAAATGTGAATGAAACGATTTCAATTCGAGTTTATTACAAAGATAATCTAACGCACAGCCACATTCAAAACGCATCGGTGCGGCTAATACAAGGAGGTACAGAAACTAATTTAACTGAAAATGCTACAGGTGGGTATTACAATATCTCCATAAATACGCTAATCTTAGATCAAGGATTTAACTTTTTAACGATATATGCGTATAAGGAAGGCTACATAGCTCAGCAAATATTAATTACAGTAGAAATCATCGAAAGAGAAACAGCATTGGAGTTAATATTAAATGGTACGCTGAAAACTACCGAACCATCTTTGAAAATAACAATTGGTTATCATCTCAACATCACCGTTAGATATTACGATAATATAACTAAAGGACAAATAGAAAACGCCACTGTGCAGTTATTAGGAGATTATGTGGATAATCTAACGGAAGATAAGACATTACAGCAATATACAATAATTATCGACACATTCGATTTGCCCTCTACGATAAATTTTCTGACTATCTATGCCTATAAAAGTAATTACGAGCCGATTTCGCTAGTGGTTACCATTGAGATTATTACTAGAAATACAACCTCAAAACTATTTTTAAATAGTCAAGATAAAACAATTGATCGGTTCTTAAACGTAACATTTGGAGGCTTTATTAATATTACAATCACTTATAGAGATATTAAATCTATTCCAGAGATCCACATAAGTGGAGCAACTGTAAAACTTATTGGATTAGGTGCAGATAAATTTTTAACTGAGAATTCTACATTCGAACATTATAGCATAATAATAAGTACAACAGATTTGCAATTGGGTTCAAATATCTTTACAATTGAATGCAATAAATCTAATTATTTGACAAAATCTTTTACAAACATTAATATCTTTATCGAGGAGAGAAAAACTGGCCTGCAATTGTTCCTAAATCAAATAGATAAAACTACCGAGTTAGATATTAATCTCCCAATTGGCACTAATTTTGTTATAACTGTAAAATATTACGATTTAGAGACTGAGGAGCATATTTCTGGTGCAAATGTTCAATTAGAAGGTGATCTGACGACAATATTAACAGAAAATATCAATCTAAAACAATTTTCTTACACTGGTAAAACTAATGCGCTTGATATTGGAATAAGTATTTTTAGTATCGTTGCTCAGAAATCGAATTATGAGACTAATACCATAAAATTCAAAATCAATGTAGAAAGAATAAAAACAGAGATAAATACCACCGCCGGAAAGAAATTATTTGAGATTCTACCCGGTGAATCCTTTAAATTGGAAATCGTGTTAAAAGATTTAGATTTCGGTGGAAACATTACTAACGCTTCAGTCACATATTCATGGCAGTATGGTGAAGGTGAACTGCAAGATTTAGACGGAGATGGTATTTACGAGGCTACTTTAATAGGGATTCCTCAAGGGATTTTTACGATTACTATAACAGTATTTGCCGGAGATAATTATCGATTCGAGCGTTTTGAGGTTACTATAAGTGCATATGCATCAGAAGAAGCGAATTGGCTATTCCTAGCGCTATTCTTAATTGTTCTAGTCTCCGGTTTAGTAGTATCTATTTATACTGCAGCGTATCAGACTTATCTGAAATATCCTAAACCTGTGAGAAAAATCCGAAAATATAAGAAGAAATTGAAAAAGGGGAAAGCACCTGATGTTGCAATTATTTCTCGAAAAGATGCTTACAAAAGGAATTTTAACGAAGAATTTTCCAAACGATCCAAATATATTAAGCGTCTAATTCCGGACGAAAAAGAAAGAGAACTTTTAAAAGCATCAACCGAAAAATTAGCACTCATGGCTCCGATCCCCATAGTATTAGCAGGTGGTTTAAAATATAAAGGAAATGAAGTAGGCGTATTATTAATCCATGGAGGAGGCGAAGATTCTGCAACAGAATTCAAAGAATTAGCAGATCACCTCGCTAAAACTGGGGGTTTTACCATCAGAATTCCCTTTTTGTCAGAATACGGTTCAACCCCAGAAGATTTTCTGAGTATTCGAAACGAAGACTTAGTTAATGAGCTTGAAACCGAATTAGCTGGATTAAAAGAAAAATCGAAAATCGTCATCGTTGGAGGGCATAGCTTGGGAGGAATTCTTGCGTTATATCTAAGCGCAAAAATGAATCCCGATCTAGTATTTACAATAAACGCTCCATCCTCAATTGAAGAATATAAACCAGAATCGTTACCCATTTTTAAAGTCTTCAAAGACGAACCTCCTTTATATAAAGACGAATTACAAAGAATAGCGGAAGGAGATGTAAAAGATATAGATAGAACTCCACTAAAAATGGCTTCAAAAATAAATGAACTCGTTGATACTTCTAAAAAATCTCTTAAGGATGTAAAAAGTCCAACGCTATTGTTACAAGGAAGAAAGGATAAGGTAATAAAATCTTCGAGTATCGACGATATTTATCGTGTTATTAAAAGTGAGCCCAAAAAGAAAGTCTGGTTAGAGAATAGTACTCACTCTCTAATTGAAAATTTAGATAAGGAAACATTATTTTCAGAGATTTCTAACTTTATTAACGAAGCATTAGAGAAAAGAATACCTAAGAAAAAACCTAAAAAAGAGCTTGAAGCTAAACCAGAAGAAAAACCGAAAGAAAAGCCAAAATCAGAACCTAAAGAGGAGCCGAAACCAGAGCTTAAAAAAGAACCCGAACACGGACCAAAACCCATAACTAAAGAACTACCAAAAAAGGAGTCAAAATCAGAACCAGCACCATTTACTACAATTACACCTCCAAAAATCGAATTAAGACAACCTCGAAAGGAGAAACCAAAAAAGGAACCTGAAGTTGAACCCAAGAAAGAATCCAAGGCCAAACCTAAAGAAGAACAAAAAAAAGAAACAAAAACAACTCCTAAAAAGGACCCTAAATCGGAACCTAATAAAAAACCAAATTCAAAGCCTAAAGAAGAATCTAAGGCCGAACCAGAAAAAGAGTCAAATGATACATCAAAGAAGTCTGAAAAGAAAAATAAAAATTCTAAGAAATAAATCTTTTTTTCTCTTTTTTAATCAAATTTTTCCTCACTTTGATTAAGATCAAAACATTTTTAAGTGAATGAGTGCTCAGACTCCATAACCTCTAATAACGAAACAATGGATTGATGAGACAAAATGATTTGGACGATTAAAAAAGGATTTTACAGAATTATGCATAAATTTGAAAATATTTTTGTTAAACGAATGACAAAGAAAGAACCAAAGTTGTTAATTGGACCAGGTATTATAAAAGAACTTCATACCGCAATAAAAAGTGAAGGTGTTTCTAAATCTTTAGTCGTAACAGATAAGGGTCTTACAAAAATCAAGATTCATGATGAAATGTTTCAAACTTTCAAAAAGAACGAGATCGAATATGTTGTGTTTGACGATGTTTTGCCTAATCCTACAATTAACATGGTGGAAACCGCGAAAAAAGTTTATCTCGAAAATAATTGCGATTGTATAATAGGATTTGGTGGAGGTTCTCCAATAGATTGTGCGAAAATCGCCTTAGCACTTGTTATGAAACCAGGAAAGAAAGTAAGAGATCTGGGAAGATTCTTTAGAATAAAAGGTGATGTGCCTCCGTTTTTTGCGGTTCCTACTACTGCAGGAACTGGTGCTGAAGCTAACTTTGCAGGTGTTATTACAGATCCCGATACCCACGAAAAATTTGCCGTAGCATCCACAAAATTGCTACCAAAATATGCTGTTCTAGATCCAGAATTAACTTTAGCATTACCGCCTCACATTACTTCAACCACAGGTATGGATACATTAACTCACGCGGTAGAATCGTATATAAACATAATAGGTGATGAATCTTCGGACGAAAAGGCAACGAGGGCGGTAAAAACGGTGTTTAATAATCTTGTAAGCCTGTACGAAAATGGAAATCAAATAGAAGCTAGAGAAGAGATGGCTCAAGCAGCTTATCAAGCTGGATCAGCAATGGTTAGGGCAATGCTTGGTTATTGTCATGCTATTGCTCACAAGTTAGGGGGGATATATAATATTCCTCACGGTCTGGCAAATGCGATCATATTGCCATATGTTTTAGATTATTACGGGGAAAATGCTCATAAAAAACTTTCAGAATTAGCAATTGCTGCTGGAATTGGGGGCGATACTGAATCAATTAGTACTCTCGCGGAGAGGTTTATACAAGCCATCCGCGACATGAATAAAAAAATGGATATCCCATCGTCAATTAAGGAAATCAAAAGCGAGGATATCGATATTATTGCTCAAGCAGCACTTAAGGAGGGAAATCCAACATATCCTGTACCCAAAATCATGAATTTGGAGGATATGAGAGAAGTAATTACAAAATTGAAATCGAATTAACTATAATAATTGATATAAGAATGGATAATAATAATCGTGAAATTTTACCCGGAGCGGGGCCGTTTTACTACGAAGGAAACGATATTGGGATATTATTACTGCACGGTGGCGGCGGAGGCACTGCA
>SMTZ1_10008241_pt1 | contig 20594 bp, 7 predicted proteins | sample DeeMarSWOR136_30_FD_25667 | JGI IMG/M metagenome (IMG submission 25667) | reverse complement strand
CAGGTTCACTGCAGGTAACAATCTCTCCGCAGGCCGCTATCGACGCAGGTGCACAGTGGCGGGTCGACAGCGGCGCATGGAACGACAGCGGCCACACAGAGCCGAATCTTGCCGTAGGAACCCACAACGTCGAATACAGCGTAATAGTCGGCTGGAACGAGCCGAACAGCGAAACAGTACAGATCAACGACGGCCAGACTACAACTACCACCGGAACTTATATCCAGATCCAACAGTTCGGTTCACTGCAGGTCACAATCTCACCGCAGGCGGCCATAGACGCAGGCGCACAGTGGCGCGTAGACGGAGGCGCATGGCAGGATAGCGGCCATACTGAACCCAATCTTGCCGTGGGAATCCACACCGTCGAGTACAGCGTAATAGCCGGCTGGAACGAGCCTAACAGTGAAACGGTGCAGATTAACGACGGTCAGACTACAACTACCACAGGAACTTATACAGCGCAGGCAGGTTCATTACAGGTCACAATCTCGCCGCAGGCCGCCATAGACGCTGGCGCACAGTGGCGGGTAGACGGCGGCGCATGGAACGACAGCGGCCATACAGAGCCCAATCTTGCCGTAGGAATCCACACAGTCGAATACAGTGTAATCACCGGCTGGAACGAGCCGAACAGCGAAACAGTACAGATAACCGATGGCCAGACCACAACTACCACAGGAACCTATACCTTACAGGCAGGTTCATTACAGGTTACAATCTCGCCGCAGGCCGCTATAGACGCAGGAGCACAGTGGCGCGTAGACGGCGGAACCTGGCGGGACAGCAACGAGACTGAAACCAATCTTGCCGTAGGTTTTCATACAGTTGAGTATAAACCAGTCTTCGGCTGGGATGAACCGAACAGCGAAATGGTCCAGATTAACGAAGGCCAGACTACGATTACAACCGGAACGTATATCCAACAGTTAGGCTCATTACGGATTATAATCTTACCGCAGGAAGCTGTAGACGCAAACGCCCAGTGGCGGGTAGACGGCGGCCCATGGCACGATAGTAACGATACAGAGCCAAATCTTACTGTAGGCCAGCATATAGTTGAATTTAAGCCGATCCACGGCTGGGATACACCTGCCAACCAAGACGTCATAGTTTATGAAGGTCTGGCGATGACTTATTTCGGTACTTATGTTCAGCAATTTGGTTCATTACAGGTTGCAATTTCTCCTCAGGAAGCTGTAGTTGCCGGGGCGCAGTGGCGAGTTGACGGCGGACCCTGGCGGGACAGTAACTACACAGAACCTTACGTTACCGTAGGCTCTCATACGGTTGATTACAAGCCGATTTTTGGCTGGGACGAGCCAAACAGCCAGACCGTCCAAATTGAGGACGGCCAGACCACAAATACCACCGGTACATATATCCAGCAGATAGGATCGCTGCAGGTTACGATTCTGCCGCAGGCCGCTGTAGATGCAAATGCACAGTGGCGCGTAGATGGCGGAATCTGGCGGGATAGTAATGATATTACTGACCTTACGGTGGGCACGCATATAGTTGAGTTCAAGCCCATCATAAACTGGAAAGGGCCGGACAATCAAATCGTACAAATTGATAAGGATTTGACGACGACAACCATCGGAACGTATATCCCCACCGGCTCGCTGTATGTCATCATCTCACCCCTGCAAGCTATAGACGACGGAGCACAGTGGCGGGTCGACAGCGGTGCATGGCATGACAGCGAACATATAGAACCCAATCTGGCCGTAGGCTCCCACACGGTTGAGTATAAACCTATCACCGGCTGGGACGAGCCAAACAGCCAGACCATCCAGATTAACCACGGCCAGGTTACCGCAACTTCCGGTGTTTATATCCGGCAGAAAGGCTCTTTGCAGGTCACAATCTCACCACAGGAAGCTATAGATGCAGGGGCGCAGTGGCGTCTCGATGGCGGCACATGGAGAGACAGTGGATATATAGAAAGTAACATTCTGGTAGGTGCTCATACGGTTGAATATAAGTCGATCCCCAGTTGGAATACACCTGCTACCGAGACGGTTCAGATTATTGACGCTCAGACAATCAACATAACGGGAACCTATATCCCGACAGGTTCATTACAGGTGATAATCTTACCGAGTGTGGTTGCAAATGCCGGTGCCCAGTGGCGCGTCGACGGGGGCACATGGTACGATAGTACATATACAAAGACCGGTCTTTCCGCAGGTCCTCATATGCTTGAGTACAAACCTGTCAGCGGCTGGAATACACCTCCTGCAGAAACGGTCCAGATTGAGTTAAGCCAGACGACCACAAGGATAGGTACGTACGTAGCGAAAGGCGCTTTACAGGTGATAATCTTTCCGCAGGAGGCTATAGATGACGGAGCACAATGGCGCGTCGATGGTGGTCATTGGAACGATAGTAACCATATAGAAACCAACCTGCTCGTAGGTTCTCACACCGTTGAGTACAAGCCAATCGACAACAACTGGAATGAGCCAAACAGCCAGATAGTACAGATCGACTACAATGATATTACAGTTACGACCGGAACATATATCCCGACAGGTTCGTTGCACGTTACAATCATCCCTCAGGAAGCTATTGATGCCGGGGCGCAGTGGCGCGTTGATGGAGGAATCTGGCATGATAGTAACGATATAGAAATCGACCTCGCGGCCGGTTACCATTACGTTGAGTATAAATCCCTCACAAGCTGGAATACTCCCGAACCCGAAACGGTCTATATTATCCACAATCAGACTACTACTACTACCGGCATTTATGACCTGCAGGCAGGTTCATTACAGGTTATAATCCTGCCCCCGGAGGTCAACGATATCGGAGCAAGGTGGCGCGTCGACAGCGGCCCGTGGCATGATAGTCACTATATAGAAACAGACCTCCTTGTAGGCACACACAGGATCGATTTTAACGAGATCACCGGCTGGAATAAGCCTGCTAACCAAAATACTCAGATCTATGAGGATCAGACGACAATCGCATACGGAATTTATGTCCGCCAGAAAGGTTCATTACAGGTTGCAATCTTCCCGCCGGAGGCCAACGATGCAAATGCACAGTGGAGAGTCGATGGCGGCCCATGGCAGGACAGTAACGATATAGTAACAGACCTTATTGCTGGTACGCACACGATTGACTTCAAGCAAATCGACAACTGGAAAGAGCCGAACAGCCAGACAGTACAGATTAACGATAAACAGACGACTATTACTTCAGGAACATACCTACAAGCTGGTTCGTTGCAGGTTACAATATACCCGCCGGAGGCAAACGTTGCAGGAGCACAGTGGCGTGTCGATGGAGGCCCTTGGCGCGACAGTAACGATATAGAAACTAACCTTGTCGTATCAAACCTATACCGGACTTCAATGAACCGAATAGCCAGACCGTACAGATCAATTTCGCTCAGACGACTACCACCTCGGGAACATACATACCGACTGGTTCACTTCGTGTTATCATCATCCCCCCGGCAGCTGTAGATGCAAACGCACAGTGGCGCGTCGACGGCGGCCTATGGCACAACAGCCTTGATATAGAAAACGACCTCGTAGTGGGTTCACATACGGTTGAGTTTAAGCCTGCCTTCGGATTCTATGAGCCAAACAGCAAAACAGTACAAATTAATTACGCTCAAATAACAAATACTGTAGGTATCTATATCCAGCAGTTAGGTTCATTACAGGTCACAATACTGCCGCAGGCGGCCATAGATGCAAATGCACAATGGCGAGTCGATGGCGGAACCTGGCACGACAGTAACGATATTGAGCCTAACCTTACCGTAGGCCCCCATACTGTTGAGTATAAGCCCATAACCAACTGGAATGAGCCAAACAGTCAAGAGGTAATGATTAATAACGGTCTGACAACAAAAACTTCGGGAACATATATCCAGGCCGGTTCCGTGCAGGTGACAATCTACCCGCCCGAAGCCATAGCCACAGGCGCACAGTGGCGCGTCGATGGCCGCTCATGGCGAGATAGCAACGATATTGAAACTAACCTCGCCATAGGTATGCATACGGTTGAGTATAAGCAGATCAGCGGCTGGACCGAGCCAAACAGCGAAACACTTGTGATTAATTTTGCTCAGACAACAACAACTTCGGGAACCTATGTCCGATCAGGTTCGTTACAGGTTACTATCTTACCGCAGGAAGCTGTAGATGCAAATGCTCAGTGGCGCCTTGATGGTGGCCCCTGGCATGATAGCAACGAATTATTAACCGACGTGGCTATAGGTTCTCATACGGTTGAATTTAAGCTTATCTTCGGCTTCACTGAACCTAATAGTCAGACTATCCAGATTAATCAGGGCGAGCTAACAACGACAAGCGGAACGTATATCCGGCAGATAGGTTCGTTGCAGGTTACAATTCTGCCGCCCGAGGCCAACGATGCAAATGCACAGTGGCGAATCGATGGCAGCCCCTGGCACGACAGCAACGATTTAGTAGAACTTAATGTAGGTTCATATACCGTTGAGTATAAACCAATACCCGACTGGAATGAACCCAACAGCCAAACCGTCCAGATTAACCAGTCTCAGACAACCAAAATAACGGGAACGTATGTCCCTGTAGGCTCGCTGAAGGTCATTATCTTGCTGCCCGAGGCCCTCGATCCTAACGATGCAAACAATGCCGGTGCGCAGTGGCGCGTCGATGGCGGCCCCTGGTACGATAGTAATGAAATCCAGACCGGTATTCCCGTCGGTTCTCACACGGTTGAGTTCAAGCCCATCTACGGCTGGAATGAGCCCAACAGCCAGACGGTACAGATCGAACACGCTCAATTGACGACTACTACAGGAACTTATATCCGACAGAGAGGTTCGTTGATGGTTACAATCCTGCCCCCGGAAGCCAACGATGCAAATGCACAGTGGCGCGTCGACGGAGGACCCTGGCATGATAGTAACGATACAGAACCGAATCTTGCCGTAGGCCTGCACACCGTAACGTATAAGCCGATTACCAACTGGATTGAGCCGAACAGCCAAACCGTCCAGATTGACTATCTCCAGACGACCACAATTTCACCAACGTATATCCCGGCAGGAACAGTGCAGGTTACAATCGTACCGCAGGAAGCCATCAGTGCCGGTGCTAAGTGGCGCGTCGACGGAGGCATCTGGCGAAATTCCGACGATATTTCAAAGAAACTTCCGGTTGGCCTGCATACGGTTGAATACAAACGACTGCCCAACTGGACTGAGCCCAACAGCCACTACGTACAGATTAATCACGCTCAGGTTACACCTGTGACAGGGACTTATATCTATAACACAGGCTCGTTGCAGGTTATTATCCTGCCACCTGAGGCAAACGATGCAGGAGCACAATGGAGCGTTGATGGCGGAGTATGGCACGATAGTAACGAAACAGAACCTAACCTTACGGTAGGTTTCCACACGGTTGAGTATAAGCCGGCTGGAAACGCATTCCTTGTACCCGCTAAAGAATCGGTCCTGATTTTAAACAAGCAGACGACAATCCACACAATAAACTATATCAAACGGACACCTACAGGCTCGCCGCCTATACTATGGCAAACAAACATCGGTGGAAGCGATTGGGAATATGGTGAGTCGGTACAGCAGACAACCGACGGTGGTTACATATTCGCCGGCCACACATTCTCAAATTCAACCTTTGACTACGACATTGTACTGACAAAGACGCACCCGGATGGAACTATTCACTGGCAAAAATTCTTCGGCGGCGACGATTGGGACCTGGCATATTCGGTTAAGCAGACCTCGGACGGTGGATATATAGTCACCGGCTACACTTACTCCTATGGCAATGGTGAATCCGATGTCTATCTGTTAAAGGTAAGCTCAAACGGCAAACAACTGTGGGACAAATACTTTGGCGGGGCCTTCTGGGACGAAGGTTACTCGGTACAGGAGACCTTCGACGGCGGATTCATAGTGGTCGGATTAACGTACTCCTTTGGTGCCGGTGAATACGATGTCTATGTTGTAAAGACCCGTGCAAATGGAGGTTTAGAGTTCGAACAAACATTTGGAGGAATCGGTGACGACCATGCATGGTCCGTACAGCAAACATCGGATTTTGGATACATAATCGCCGGATATACCGAATCATTCGGGGCAGGGATGCGGGATATCTACGTTATCAAGCTCGACCCGGGAACTGAACTACAGTGGCAAAAAACCTACGACGGTACAAATGATGACGTCGGTTATTCCATACAGCAGACAGCAGATGGAGGATACATCATCACCGGTTTCGTATCTTACTGGTGTCCCTACCTGGGAACATACCAGAAAGATATTGCTCTGATAAAGACCGACATGTTTGGAAACGAGCAGTGGTCGAAGACTTATCCGGGAAGTGCAGACTTCTGCAGTGGTGATGATATTGGTTACTGCGCCAAACAAACATCCGACGGAGGATACATAATCACAGGAGAGACTCGCTCTTACGGCCAGGGAATCGCCGATATTTACCTGATAAAGACAGACCCGAATGGAGAAATGGAATGGCAAAAGGTAATGGGCGACATCGAATGGGACTATGCAACTTCGGTTCAACAAACCTCTGACGACGGATTCATTGTTGCCGGAACAACTTACTCTACTGTCTCGATGGGTTATGATAAGTATCTGGCAAAAATATGCCCCTATGGCACTTCTTCAGCAGACTTGAACTGCGACGGTATCGTATATACCGAAGACGTCCAAATCATGGCTGAACAATGGCTACGGTGGCCCTCAATCCCATCGGCCGACATTGATTCCGAATTCGGCGATGGCTGGGTGGATTTCTTTGACTTTTGCATCCTCGCATACGATTGGCTGCTTGAAAGCCCGGTGCCTTAATTGGGCGGTCTTTACCGCTTTTTCGGCCAATTGAAGATTGATATTCCTGCTCCCCGATGACTTTGGGGAGCAGGAAAATATCACCAAATCAACGCGTCCTATATTCAATATCCCACACCGCCAATAAGACCGGTGCAGATGCAACAAAATCTCAAAAAAATCGATAATTCCCTTGATTTTCTCGCTATAATTTGATATATATATATTCACCTAATATTTAAGAGAAGTCCTTTTAGCCGTCTTGCTGCTATCATGTGACTTGGTTACTCTTTGGAGGTGAGGTGAAAAGATTACTCGTGAGATTGTATACCTTTTCTCGGCCTATTCACTATACACAGAAACTAAACACACTAAGGCCGACTTATACGAAAACACCTGTTACTTTCTTACTCGTCATCCTGTCCCTCGTTCTGCTGTCCTACCAAACCGCCCCGGCTTCCATCGCTTCGGAAGATGGCCCGTCAATACAGCAGACTGGTTCATTACAGGTGACAATCCTGCCACAGGAAGTCATCGACGCCGGAGCACAATGGCGGGTCGACGAAGGACCCTTCCACGACAGTAACGACGTAGTAACCGGCCTTGCGGCAGGCTCTCACAGGGTTGGGTACAAGACTATCTACGGCTGGAGTGAGCCGCCTGAAGAAACAATTATGATTAATGATGGGCAGATGGCTTCAACTTCAGGAACTTATATCAGGCAGACAGGCTCATTAAGGGTTACAATCTACCCGCAGCAGGCCATCGATTCAGGAGCGCAGTGGCGGGTGGATGGCGGTGCATGGAATGACAGCGGACACATAGAGCCGAATCTTATTGTAGGCCCCCACATGGTCGAGTACAAGTCAATCGGAAACTACTTCACTGAGCCAAATAGCAGGACAATCCAGGTATATAATGCTCAAATGACCTTGATTTCGGATTTTTATATCCCCACAGGTCTGCTGCAGGTCACAATCTTACCGGCTGAGGCAAACAATGCCGGGGCAAAATGGCGAGTCGATGGCGGAACCTGGCACGACAGTAACAACATACAAGCCGACATCATGATAGGTTCTCATACCGTTGAGTTTAAGACGACCTTTGGCTGGTTTGAGCCAAACAGCCAGACTGTACAGATCGACTACGCTCAAATGACGACAACTACTGGTATTTATGTCAGACAGAAAGGAGCATTAAAAGTTACAATCTCCCCACAGGCCGCCATCGACGCGGGAGCAAAATGGCGCGTTGCCTCCAGACAATGGAGGGATAGTAACGACACGGAACCGAATCTTCCCGTAGGCTTTCACCTCCTTGAGTATATGCCTGTAACAAACTTCAATGAACCCAACAGCGAAATGATCCTGATTAACTACGGTCCGACTACAACCACTACGGGAACATATATACAGACCGGCTCTGTGCAGGTGACAATCTCCCCGCCTGAAGCTATAGATGATGGGGCACAGTGGCGAGTCGATGGCGGCACATGGCGCGATAGTAACGATATAGAAACCGACCTTGCCATAGGTATGCATACGGTTGAGTACAGGCGAATCAGCAACTGGAACGAACCAAACAGCGAAACGATACTGATTAATTTCGCTCAGACCACCACAACGTCGGCCACCTATACCCCGTCAGGTTCTTTACAGGTTATCATATCACCACAGGAAGCCGTAGACGCAAATGCACAGTGGCGCGTCGACAGTGGCCCATGGCACGATAGCAACGATATACAATCTCACCTTTCGGTTGGTTCTCATACGGTTGAGTATAAACCCGTATATAGCTGGTTTGAGCCCAATAGCCTGACAGTACAGATCGACCACGCTCAAATGACGATTGCTACCGGCACTTATATTCGCATGATAGGGTCGTTGCAGGTTACAATCTCACCGCAGGCCGCCAATGATGCCGGAGCGCAGTGGCGCGTTGCAGGCCGAACATGGCGGGACAGTAATGACACAGAACCTAATATACCCATAGGATTACACACTGTTGACTATAAGCCGGTAACTAGTTGGATTGAACCCAACAGCCACACCGTCAATATTGATTACCTTCAGACGACCGCCGTTTCAAAAACTTATAGCCCGTCGGGTAAGGTGCAGGTTACAATTACACCACAGGAAGCCGTCGATGCCGGTGCTCGGTGGCGTGTTGACGGCGGCACATGGCGAAATTCAAACAGTATTTCAAGACCGCTGCCGGTTGGTCTGCATACCGTTGACTATAAACCACTACCCAACTGGAATGAGCCCAACAGTCACAACGTACAGATTAATCACGGACAGGTTACGACTACTACCAACACTTACATCTATCACACCGGTTCTTTGCGGGTCGTTATTCTGCCGCAGGAAGCTATAGATGCCGGAGCCAAATGGAGTGTCGATGCCGGCGAATGGCATGATAGTAACGATATAGAAACAAACCTTCCCGTAGGTTTCCACACTGTTAAGTATAAACCTCTCGGAAACGCATGGATTGTACCTGCCAACAAAACGGTTCTGATTCTCAATGACCAGACGACCACCACTACCATAACATATATCAAAAGAAAACCTTCCGGCCCACCACCTGTAAAGTGGCAATCAATCATCGGCGGAAGCGATTGGGATTATGGGGAATCTGTCCAACAGACCTCAGACGGTGGCTACATAACCGTGGGTCATACTTATTCGGCAACAACATTTGACTATGATATTTACCTGGCAAAATCAGAACCAAATGGAAAATTACAGTGGCAAAACACATTCGGAGGTGACGATTGGGACTGTGCATATTCCGTTCAGCAGACCTTGGACGGCGGATACATTATAGCCGGCTTCACATATTCCTACGGCAACGGTGAATCCGACGTGTATCTGGTAAAGACAGACTCAAGTGGAAATAAGGACTGGGACAAATACTTCGGGGGTGACTATTGGGACGAAGGTTATTCGGTCCGGCAGACCTCAGATGGGGGATACATAGTTGTTGGATTAACTTTCTCATTCGGCGCCGGTGAGTATGATGTTTACCTTATAAAGACCCAGCCAAACGGAAACAAACAGTACGAACAAACTTTCGGAGGAACCGGAGACGACAATGCCTGGTCAGTATGCCAAACCGCAGATGGCGGATACATAATCACTGGATACACCGAATCGTTCACCGAAGGCGACGAAATGTGTACCTGATTAAAACCGACCCGGCGACAGAGATGGTTTGGCAAAAAGCATTCGATAGAAGCGATGAGGACATCGGCTATTTCGTACAGCAGACACAGGATGGTGGATATATCATTGCAGGCTATACCTCCGACTACTGCCCATACCTCGGCCAATCGCAGTACGATATGTACCTTGCAGTGGGCAAAAACATATCCTGGAAGTTCCGACTTTTGCAGCGGTGATGATATAGGCTACTTCGCTCAACAAACAGCCGATGGAGGATACATAATTGCCGGAGAGACTCAATCCTATGGCTCAGGCAGCGCCGATATTTATCTCGTAAGAACAGACACCAATGGAAAAATGCTGTGGCACAAAGCAATCGGTGACACCGCTCAGGACTATGCAATGGCAGTCCGGCAAACCACCGACAATGGATTTATTGTCGCCGGGACAACTTACTCCACTTCCTCAATGGATTACGACGTGTATCTGATAAAAACCTGCCCCGATGGCACTTCTTCGGCGGACTTCAATTGCAATGGCATCGTTGACTACGAGGACTTAGAGAACCTGTGCGACCAATACCTCCAGTCCCCAACATTTCCATCTGCCGATATTTACCCCCAGACCGGCGATGGCATAGTAAACGGACTCGACTTCGACGTCCTCGCACACGAATGGCTCATTGAAACAATCGGACCTTAGTTTGACAGTTTCAACGGCCCGGCTCGGCCGATTGAAGAGTATCAGTCCTGCTCCGCGAAACCGCTCGCGGAGCAGGAAAAATTCTCCCTTCATCATCGCCGAAAAATATCTAACACAAAATCCCACTATTCAACACATAAAACCACGAACCCAGAACTACCAACTATCAATTTTTTACATTTTCCATTTCAACCTTCATAATCCGCTTTCCCACCTGCGGCCCGCATTTTATTTACTTACCGAGCCTCTTAGGCACCTGCATATCTACATATCTACACGCCTATAAGGCCGCCGAACGAGCCTAATCGCAGAAAAATCCACGATGCCATTCAACATGAAAAGGAGGAAAAGAGGACTGAATCAGGCCGGGAAAAACATTTACTGAACTTTTAACTGACATTCCCCCAAGTTTTGGCAAGTATATAGTGAAGGCCAAATGTTTTGAACAACGCAGTTTTGGCTAAGAAGAATGAAAAACGGCAAGTGATAAAGAAATGAAGACCGTGGAACTTTTGCGAAACAGCAGAATTCGGAATTTTTGGAAAAGAAAAATCCGGCTTCGAGGCTGTCTTATACAAAAAACCACTCTGTTAAGTGAAGCTGTTTAAATAAACACGAAACTCGCCGAAAGGAGGTGTCATTATGAAACATTGTTAATTTATTTTCCTCAAATTGTTTCATTTATGAACAAATTCATATGCTTTCCAATGCCATTAGAAAGGAACAAAAATCATGTTTTCCAAAAATAATAAACCTTGGTTTCGGCATATTGTTGCACTTGTGGCTGTGAGCCTGGTTCTCGCAGTATCTCTTTCCATTGCTGATACGATCTATTCGGAGCACACTCAAGCCACTCTTGGAGATATAACTTCAGATACACAGGTAACAGCAGCATCAGCAACTGATGACAGAACCACAATAGGAATCGCCGAAAAAGTAGACTGTTCAATAGACCCAAACTCCTGGGCAGATAAGGACTGCAAAAAAGTTGATGATGGTCCCTGGACCGATGTAAACGATACCATTGGTGACAAAACGTGGTCCGCCATCGGAAGCGGCGGTACAGTTTCTCCAACAAGCGGCACCACCACCGTTTTAACGGCAAAAAAGACACCCGCTGGAGTAACCGTGAAGGTAACTGTTTATGATTCACTTTCAAAGTTCGATGATGCCCCTGTGATAAAGACAAAACCTTTTTCTGTAATTGCTCCGAATGGAGAGATAATAACAGAGAATAACAACCCTGGATTCCCTCCGGCAGGAAACAACAATATAGGTGCCTGGACCAACTACGATGTTCAGCTAACCCCTACAAGTGTGAGTTTCATCAACGCCACTTTTCGTGAACACATAGAAGCCCAGACATTACCTAATTGGCCGAATGGAACCCCTCTTAGTGTACCTGCTGCTGATCCATGTTTCGCTGTTTCGGCAAATAACTACGTTATAGGTGGAGATGACATATCCTCCGGCCCCTATCCCAAAAGCCGGCTTGATAACAACCCCGACCCGAACGTGACCAACTATGTTGACCATCAATATGATGTGAACTGGGATGTCCAGTATTTGAACGAGTCTTCTGATTGGGAAACTTATAACAGTTTATCAACAACAACACGCTACAAGGGTTCCACGCTACAATGTCAACAGGAATACGAGGGAGATAAAGGAGACTGGCAGGGACCATGGCAGTAGCTGCGATAATATTTTCTCTTGATACTGTAAGGAGGAAAAAACAAGGATGGTGAGAAGAAGTTTCGTTACTATTACTTACGAGAAAAAAATTGTTGGAAAGGAAAAAATCATGTTTTCCAAAAATAATAAATTCTGGTTTCGAAATATTGTTGTACTTGCGACTGTGAGCCTGGTTCTCGCAGTTTTTCCCTCCATTGCAGATATCATCTATTCGGAACACACTCAAGCCACTCTTGATGGTATTATTTCGGATACACAGGTAACAGCAGCATCAGCACCTGATACCAGAACCACAATAGGAATCGGCGAAAAGGTAGACTGTGCAATAGACGCAAACACATGGGAAGATAAGGACTGCAAAAAAGTTGATGATGGTCCCTGGACCGATGTAAACGATACCATTGGTAACAAAACGTGGAACGCCATCGGAAATGGGGGTACAGTTTCTCCAACAAGCGGCGACAAGACCGTCCTGACGGCAAAAAAGACACCCGCTGGAGTAACCGTGGAGGTAACTGTTTATGATTCCAATTCACAGTACGTTGATGCCCCTGTGATAAAGACAAAACCTTTTTCTGTAATTGCTCCGAATGGACAGACATATTCCAAGGATAGTGATTGTCCGGACCCGTGTTGGAATAACTGGGAAAATGGAACTAAATACATGGCCGCACGGACATATTTCAATGCAACGGTTCAGCCTACTACCGTATCGTTTGTTAAAGCAGAATTTCGAGAGCATTTTCCCGGTGAAACGAGTACGTGGCCAAACGGCGATACATTCTATCATTCCACCGGCTCACCCCCCTTCGAAATCAATGCCTCCAATCAATGGGATCCTGATGATCGCCATTTTACCGGAGGGCTGTTCAGCATTAACAAATTGTATACAGGTTCCGAGTGGCAGGATTTTAAACCGGAGAATGATATTCCACTTCAATACAAGAATGAATCGGGTACCTGGAAGACGTTTTATACCGCTACAGGTAAGGCAGAGTTTTACTATGCTACCGGGAAGGCGCGCGCCACAGTCGATGGCCATGAAGGCGGTCTCCAGGGACCATGGCAGGCACCGTAAAAAGGATAAGTGGCCAATATAGATGATCATAAATATGATTACAACAACATGGAATTGAGATTATTAACGAAAAAAATACTTTATTACTGCACTTTCCAAAAAAACGGAAGCTGACCGATGTTGGCCAGGATAAGCAAATAAATGCTTTTTAGCTTAAAATAGCGAAATTTTGTAAATGAGTACAAAAAACTATACTATTTTTTACGTTTTTTGGTCCACAACGAAAAACATGGAAAATTACTTCCGGGCTTTATTCGCCTTTATGTGCCGAAAAAAGTCATAATTTTCTTGGAAAGTGCAGCTTATTAGAAAGGAGCGGAAACCATGTTTTCCAAAAACATAAAATTTAGGTTTCAAAATATTCTTGCGTTGATTCTATTTGGATTCATCCTTGGAGGATTAGCTACAGCCGATACGATCTACGATCAATTAACCGAATCTACTATTGATGATATGACTTCAGAGACCGAAGCTACATTACCCGCAGACAGATCACGAACAACTATTGGCATAGGCGAAAAGGTCGTATGTAGAATAGATCCGAATAGCTGGGAAGATAAGGACTGCAAAAAAGTTGATGATGGCCCATGGACCGATGTTAACGATACTATTGGTGACAAAACGTGGTCCGCCAGTGGAACCGGGGGCACAGTTTCGCCAACAACCGGCAACAGCACAACCCTGACGGCAAGTAAGACTCCGGCAGGAGTAACTGTCGAGGTTGACATCGAAGATTCCGGGGCAAAGTATATAGATCCTGTTTTAGTAAAGACAAAACCTTTTTCTGTTATTGCACCAGACGGTATAGAGGTTACACTGGATGAAGACTTAAATCCGGGAACCGCAGGGCCTCCAAATAATCAAATCGGCTCATCTTCGAGATTTTTATGTACCATAACACCAACCAGTGTTAATTTCTATAATGCCGAGCTTAGAATGAGTTTCCCGGGAGACAACTGGACCTGGCCTGACGGAACAAATGATAGTTTCAGTGCATACGACAATGACTATGGTGTTACGACGATAGATGGCCAGCATAATAGGTGCTATGATACTGCCACTGAGTATCCAAAACCTATAGGACGCCTTGATAACGACCCTGACCCTAATAAGGTCAATTACGTTGACCATGACCACGCGATTAATTCACAGGAAAAATACAAAAATCAAGATGGAGATTGGGAGACATTTATATCAAACGAAACACACGTATTCGAGTATCGAGGTTCGGACCAAAAGGGTCGTGTGACTCTAAATTCGTCGACCAGTGATTCCGGTGATTGGATGGGACCGTGGCAGTAAGTGGTCGGTTATATTCGCCACTGTGCAAGCAACAGACCCGAATATGTGGTCCCAGGCACCGGCTGCCATAGGGGCTGGGACATACGGAAAACAAAGGGCATAGTACTTCACAGGCTGCCCGGTGAAATAACTACGCCTTTCAGATATGGTTGTTATTGTCCAAACAAGTAAAACCGCCAAAAAACCAGGTTTGGCCATTTTCATGGGTTCAGGCGTATGAAACCACTTGCTCCATATCAGAAAAAAACTGGGGAAAAAGTTTACACACATATATTAGTGGCTGACAATGATAGTGAGCAATGGTTTAATATTTATGGGTGTAAATCAGAATATTAGGTTACGAAATAAGAAGTCGCGACTTAACATTTTGCTGGTTTACTAAAACTATAAATAAAGGGTAACCATATGATTAAAGTAAGAAAGACAATTCTATTAGGAATTATATTTTGCTTTTTGGTTTTAGATTCTATCGGCAGCCCGAAGACTTTAGAAGAAGAGCTATATGAAGTTGATAAGTTACGGATGGGCAAGAAAACACCCTTTGACCAGGCCGAGAAGAAATGTAATGAGTTGCTCGAAAGATATACTAAGTCCGAGGAAAAGGGTAAGATTTACTATCAGCTTGCAGAGGTTTATGCACAAAGTGGCCAGTTGATACCTAACAAGACAAGCGAGTTCTCAAAGAAAGCACTTGAATATCCCCTGGATCCTGTGAAACAATTGCAACTATATGTTTACTGGGGAGATGCAATTCAGGTTGCCCATCGGGGTGTACATAATCAGGAACTGGTCGCTGCCCGGCGAAAGGCCGTGATGCCTTATCTCCAGGGACTTAAAGAAGCGCTTAAGCACAACCTTCCAGAAGTCAAGCCGGATCTTCCCAGTGTTAGCAGAGTTAGATACGTCGGTCCTCCTGACTCGGAAGAATATCAAAAAATAAAACGCAGGAACGAGGAGCAGATGGCTGCCTGGAGATTGGCGAGATTTCAGCAGGACATGATCCAGCACCGTGTTGCCTTGACAGGGCAAATTTCGTATATGTACTCGCGTTTCCCATTCGCGTCGAACGAAATAAAGGAGCTGGCAACCCAGGTATTGGAGGATGAAAAAGCCGTTGAACGATTAATGTCGGCCGTTAATGCGGCGGTGCAACAGCGAATAAAAGAACTCGGATGGGAACCACCACTTCCGGATCCGACTCTTATTGCGCAGTTGAGCAACAACGACGAAACAACCTCTAAAGTTATCGCACAGGACAAGCCCGGAGTAAAGTTTATCCCCAAATTCAAAGAGTTTTTTATTCCTAAAGCCGACATTGCTTTGATTTTACAAAGAGGCTTTGTCTTCGATTTTGCAAGTGGCAAGTTACTAAATCCCGCCGCCAATGTAGATTCAGAGCAGGTGCACAAAAACCTCCTAAAACTCGGAAAAGGTGATATTGCATGGGATGGTTCCCTGTTGTCGGTGCGTAAAGCCAGAGTGTTTACTGTTCGACAGGAGGCAAATCGGCCCCTGAAACAGACACATGGAAGATGGTGCAACTCGAATAAGCTCCCGGACAAGGTTGATTTGCCATATTCACTACTCGTAGTTACCAACGAAGATGTGCATTACCTAATCAATATTCTTGAGATTAAATACGTCGGAATAAAGATAAAGTACAAAAAGCTCACCGCCGGAGAAGCTAAAAGCTATTATCCTGTATAGGAAAGTGGCAAATAGTTTCCTGCTTCAAAGCAATAAAGAAAAAGGCCGGTCAGCTTGGAAGTTGCCCGGCTTTTTTTTATAATTCCCACATGACAAGCTCCTGTTTTGAACAGCTTAGTTTCTAAATTCCCAAAGCTTTTTTTATCTCTATATGCCCTCCGCGGCTTTCCCTCCACAAACAAAAAGGCCGAACTGGATTACCACCCGGCCAATACTTCCCAAAATCCCCCAATTCAATTCTAAAAACTAATAGCTTTCATTCATCGGCAAAAAACTCTACTTCAGTATTCATAAGTAAGGAATAATCCAGTAAATTCACTATAGAATCTCTGTTCATATCGATTCCATCACAGAAGTCAGGCTGGACACAATCTGCATTCAACCAGTACCATGCCAATTCGTCTATCACCTTCATGTCGGGATGGATTATTCCGACCGTAGAAGTACCAAGGAAAATATTGCCATCAGACAGGAAACCTGCTACAGTCAATTCCTGCGGCCAATTATCTGCCAGAGAGCAGACCGCCTGTCGCTCAAAGGCCGCTTCGATCTCTACTACTTTATCCTTATTGACAAAGACATACAGAGGCTCGGATTGGAAACCAAAAGAATGCAATACGGCCGGCCTGCCAGAATCCACGTCTGCAACAGTAAAACCTTCAGGCAAAGTAAGACGGGCTTTCACCCAAACGCCTTTACTGCGGCAGTTCAATGTGCCGGGGGTCAGTTTCATAGGAACTTTCATCCCCTCCCACCACAGATGAGGATAGTCTCCTTTGGGAATGAACCAGATGTCTTCTATTCCATTGACTGTTTCACCCACAAAATCCCAGCCAGCATCCGTAAAGGTGCTCATTGTCCGCATCTCCGTCGTCGTCAAACCCGTTCCACCGGCACTTGTTGTCTGTCCGCTGGTTTCAATATCCCAATAAGAAGTAACAACATGTCCGGAACTGGAACTATATCCCGCAAGTCCGCCGACGTATAGATGTCCAGTCACGCTGCCAGTTGCGTAGCAGTTGGTGATTGTGCCATACCAACCATTTTCTCCCACCAAGCCGCCGACAGCACTTTCTCCCACAACGCTGCCGGTTGCATAGCAGTTCGTGATTGTGCCATCCCAACCATTTTCCCCCACCAGTCCGCCGACATCCCCACCGGTTCCCGAAACGCTGGCTGTTGAATAGCAGTTGGTTATTTTGCCCTTATAAATAATTCCTACCAGCCCACCAACTTCGTAACCTCCCGCAACGCTTCCGCCCTCAACGTAACAACCGGTGATGGCTCCCTCTCGTAGCAGGCCAACGAGCGAACCAATGTAATCTTTTGTTCCCGCATCAATATTAGGTTCAATCAGACCCAGATTTTTGATATCACCATTATAAACATACCCGAAAAGTCCTATGTTGTATGAACCTGTGGAAGTGTGGTTGAAATTGGTTACCGTATGGCCGTTACCATCAAATACGCCACTGAATTTGGTTGTGCTATTCCCGATTATGTTGAACTGTTCCCCCGTATACCCACCCAAATCAATATCGGCCATCAGCTTGAAGTGCCTGTCCAAAATGCAGGGAAATAAGCCGATAGTATTGAGTTTTTCAGCCGTATGAATCAAGTAAGGGTCGGCCTGGGTTCCACTGCCACTGCCGAGGAATGATTTTGGGTTTATAGGAACTCCCGGCATGTTCTCCCATAAGAGTCTGGGATAATCGTTGCCTTCATCGATCGTCCAGGCAGAATCGCACATCCAGGCCATAAAGGTAATTAGAGTCTGCATCTCGGCCGTTGTTTTGCCTGTTCCGCTTGCACTCGTGGTCTGTCCGCTGGTCTCAATGTCCCAGAAAGAATTGGAAACGTGATCATGATCAGCTATCCCCACCAGTCCGCCGACATCGTCGTTTCCTGAAACGCTGCCTATTGAATAGCAGTTGTTGATTGTGCCGTTATTTTCTCCGACCAGTCCGCCGACACGAGAATCTCCCGAAACGCTGCAGGTTGAATAACTGTTGGTGATTGTGCCATCAATAGTTCCTCCCACCAGCCCGCCAACATGGATGTATCCCGAAGCGCCGCCGGTCGAATAACAGTTAGTGATTGTGCCACTACTATATCCCACCAGTCCGCCGATATATCCCACCAGTCCGCCGATAAAATATCCGGGCCCTGTAACGATGCTGCTTGAAGAGCAGTAGGTGATTATGCCACTCGAATTATATCCCACCAATCCGCCGACATATTCGTATCCAGAAACGCCGCCGGTCGAATAACAATTAGAGATTGTGCCAATCGAATTATATCCCACGAGACCGCCGACATTGTAACGGCCCACAACGCTGCCGGTTGAAGAGCAGTAGGTGATTGTGCCACTACTATATCCCACCAGCCCGCCGACTTGATCTCCTGAAACGCCGCCAGTCGAATAACAGTTAGTGATTGTGCCACTATTCGATCCCACCAACCCGCCGACATTATCTCCTGAAACGCTGCCAATTGAATAGGAGTTTGAGATTGTTCCTCTGTTGCTGCCCGCCAGTCCGCCGGCAGCACCTTCTCCCGAAACGCTGCCGCTTGAATAGCAGTTTGTGATTGTGCCATTACTATCTCCCACCAGCCCGCCGACAAGAGAATTTCCCGAAACGCCTCCCGTAGCATAGCAGTCGGTGATTGTTCCATCAGAATTGAAACCCACCAGGCCGCCGACAAGTTTATTGCCCGAAACGCTGCCACCCTCAACATAACAGTTAGTGATTGTTCCCTCTCCCATGTAGCCGACCAGCGAACCAACATATCTTCCCGTACCTGCGTTAATATTTGCGTTAATCAATCCCAGATTCTTGATTTCTGCATTAGTATCATCAACGTATCGGAAAAGCCCAGTATAACTTGTGCCTGGAGATGTGTATGTGAAGTTCAAAATAGTATGGCCGTTGCCGTCAAATACACCGCTGAATGGATTGCTGTAATCAATTCCAATGCAATTAAAACTTTTTCCTGTGAAACCACTCAAATCCACATCCGCCATCAGCTTAAAGTGTTTGTCAAAATGACATGAATAGAAGCCGATTGTATTGAGCTGTTGGGCCGTATAAATCAGGTAAGGATCTTCAGGTTCTCCAGTGCCTCCTCCGTATAAATCGGAAAGAACAGTTATAAGTTCTCCCGGCTTGTTCTCCCAGACAAGTCTCGGATAATCTACGCCCTCATCAATAGTCCAGACAGGCTCATAGTCCCAGCAAACAAAGGTGCTTGCCATCTGCATCTCAGCGGTTGTCAAACCCCTTCCACCACTACTTGTAGTCCGTCCGCTGGTCTCAATATCCCAAAACGAAGACAAAACAGTACCATCATTTTTTTCCACGAGTCCACCGGCTCCGTCTCCCACAACGCTGCCGGTCGAATAGCAATTTTTGATGATGCCATTACCGCCATTAATACCAATCAGGCCACCGACAGGGGCGTATCCCGACACGCCGCCGGTCGAATAACAGTTAGTGATTATGCCATTATTATCTCCCACCAGCCCGCCGACATTATAAAATCCCGAAACGCCGCCAATCGAATAACAGTTAGTGATTGTGCCACTACTATCTCCCACCAGGCCGCCGACACGGTCATTTCCAGAAACGCTGCCGGTTGAAGAGCAGTATGTGATTATGCCATTCGAATTATATCCCACCAGTCCGCCGACCGAATAAGACCCCAAAACGCTCCCGGTTGAAGAGCAGTAGGTGATTATGCCATAATTCGCTCCCACGAGTCCGCCGATACTGGCGTATCCCGAAACGCCGCCATTCGAATAGCAATCGGTGATTGTGCCATTACTATATCCCACCAGCTCGCCGATGTATCGATTTCCCGAAACATTGCCGCCCTCAACATAGCAGTTGGTGAGGATTCCATTATTTAGTCGGCCAACCAGCGAACCAACATAAAGTCCTGTTCCCGCATTAACGTCTGGAGCAGTCAACCCCAGATCTTTGATCTCAGCATTTTCTCCTCCAACGTAACCGAAAAGAGCTATATTGTATCTACCTGTTGAAGTGTAGGTGAAGTTTGAGATAGTATGGTCATTGCCGTCAAAGACGCCGGTGAAAGGATTAACCCAGTTAATCCC
>SMTZ1_10012828_pt1 | contig 20597 bp, 20 predicted proteins | sample DeeMarSWOR136_30_FD_25667 | JGI IMG/M metagenome (IMG submission 25667) | reverse complement strand
AACCAGCTTCTATGGTTAAGGCTGCTTCGGAAATAAAAATGGTATGCCGTCCTTCTTCTTCAATTTTTTTTATGGCTTTCTTTTTTTCTTCGAGAACAAGAGGATGGATAAGTTTATTGAGGAAGTGCCGTTCTTTTTCGTCTTTGAAGATGATTTTTCCCAGCCGGGACCGGTTGATTGTCCTGTCTTTGCTGAGGATTTTTTCTCCAAAGTGGGAGGCGATTTCTTTCCAGGCAGGCTTTCCCGGCTCCATGAGCTGATGGGCAGCTTCATCCGCGTGGTGGATATAGGATGGCTTTATCTCCAACGAAAGAAAAGAGGAAAGTGAGTGGTGCGAAGGGAATCATTGTACAGACATAGTTCCGGGGTCTCTTTTTATGAAGTCTTCTAGTCGTTAGGGATAATCCTGAATTTTTTCTCGAACCGGAGGGCAACTCCCTGTTTCTTCTCCTTTATGTCCATTTCTTCAAGGCGCACGGTGAGTCCTCCGAGACAAAGCTTCAGCCTTTTTTTGCCTCCGCTCAATTCCTTGGGTACATCAATAACCAGGTTGAGTTTTGAACCGATGACCACGCCTGAATCAAGACAAAAATAGACGCCACTTGAACTTATGTTTTTGATCGTTGTTTTTTCCTCGAATTTACTGCCACCGGGAAGTTTCCCTTCAATTCTAGCTGGAAGAGGCAGCTCAAAGCGCCATTCCCTGCGCCGGTTCACCTTGAGCGGGGAGGATTCTATTCCCTTTTTGCGAGTCTTTTTGGAGGTCGTTTTCTTTGATGTAGCGGTTTTTGTCATAATAACCTCATAATCATGATGGATCAAAAAAGGGCGGAGTTGATGGCATACAACGCAAGTTGAAGCCGGCTGTGGGTGTTGAGCTTGGCGTAGATGCTTTTAATATGGGAGCGGACAGTGTTTTTGCTTATGAAAAGAGATTCAGCGATTTCATCATTGCTTTTGCCTTGGCCGATAAGCCGGAGGACCTGGAATTCTGTAGGCGTAAGCTGGTCGAGGGTTTTCTCTTTCAAATCTCTTCCCACCACTGAGATGATACGGTCCATGATGCTGCTCATCTTATCACGAGGAAGCCAGATATCTCCTTTATGAATGATCCTTATCGCATCCGCAAGTTGGTCTGATGGATCGTTCAGGTCAAAATATCCTCTGACTCCTGCGTTCATTAGGCCAACCACTTCTTCATGCGAAGGGATATTTCCCAGAAGAAGAAGCTGTGATTTTGTCCTCGTTGTGGAGATCTCGATAATGGCCTTGCAGATCTCTCGGATATTGGGAAGAGGCTCAGAGTTGGTGAAAACGATCACATTAGGCCTGAGGTTTTTTATGGACTCGATGAAAGAGTCGATAGTGCTTTTCTCGATGTTCACGACTTCGATATCAGAGGCTCTGTCCAAACTCTTTAAAATTCCTGAGAGGATTAAGTCGGATGTGCAGTAGATAAGAGAGCTGATTTTTTTCTCGTCCGTGGCTTTGACCGTTTCTTTTTTGGGAGTAGACTTTTTCTTGGGTGACCCCTTAGATGATTTGATGTTTTTCATTATCCTCGAATTTTAGAGATATGTTATACAAACATAAAATCATTGTCAAGGATAAGAATAGCGAAAGTGAGAATCTTCTATTTTCGTGATAAAAGAAATTTCCGACAAGTTGAAATGTGCGGAAACGGTTCCCCTCCATCCTTGCCAGTTTATGAATAATACAGGGCACCTGATTTATTCACGATTGGAAGATTTTATGAATAACTCAGGTTAATTTTTTCTGAAGGGGAGAGGCTTGATTTTGTAGTTCCTGTTCAAACGGAGAATTATGAGCTGCCTTTTTGGGTCGTCGGGCTCAGCTTTGGCAAACTTGACGTTGCCGGATATATCCACTTTGAGCTGATTTTCCAAAAATAAAGTCTTAGGGACTTCCAGACTGATATTCAACCTGGAGCCGATGATGACTCTGGAATCGAGTCTGAAAATAGCTTCCTGAGAGCTCAATGATATCAACTCTGTGAATTCTTTAAATTCATCACCGGACGCGTTGATTCCAGTCACCAAAGCTGGAAGAGAGAGCTCAAAAGTGCGCTCTCTCTTCACATCATTGATGGCGTTTGGATAGGAAGGTTTCTCCAGTAATTTCTTTGCGTCCATTTTAGGAATCAGATTGTGGCATAGAGTTTGCGTTCTATCAATCGCTTTTATGGATGAATTGTTGGGTGATTTTTTTAAAAATTTTCTCATCGAAAGAGGTTAGACATGCGATTAATTCCTTTATTTCTGCTTACCCCTGGAATTTTGAAAAAGTAATGAAGAAGGAGGATGGAGTTGCAATCTCATTTGCCTATTTTATGGCATTGGGGGGGTGAGAAGGAGTGGAGCCCGAAGGGATATCTTGATCAAGACCGCTCTCTTCGCAGAGCCAGGAATCATCCTTTCTTGACAAAAAAAATGGCTGTGGATAGAATGACCGTTATCCAAATCACGGAGAGAGAAGTGAGTCAGAACGAACGATACGTGAAGAAGATCACGCCAAAAAGTGTTGATTTTTCAAAGTGGTACGTAGAGATCATTCAGAAGGCAGAACTGGCTGATTATGCACCAATCAAAGGGATGATGGTCATCAGACCCTACGGTTTTGCCATCTGGGAAAACATCCAGAGTCTGATGGATGGCAGGATCAAAAAGACCGGGCACACCAATGCCTATTTTCCAATTTTTATTCCTGAAGGATTTCTTCAGAAGGAAGCCGAACATCTTGAGGGCTTTGCGCCTGAGGTAGCCTGGGTGACCCATGGAGGTCGTGAAGAGCTGGAAGAGAGGCTGGCTGTCCGGCCCACTTCGGAAGCCATAATCGGCAACATGTACGCCACCATAATCGGCAACATGTACGCCAAGTGGATCAAGTCCTGGCGGGATTTGCCTGTCTTGATAAACCAGTGGGCCAATATTGTCCGTTGGGAAAAGGTGACTCGGCCTTTCTTGAGGACTACGGAATTTTTATGGCAGGAAGGCCACACTGCTCATGAAACCTGGGAGGAAGCTCAGGAAGAAACCTTGAAGATCCTTTCCCTTTATAAAGAATTTGCCGAGGAGGAACTTGCCATCCCGGTGATTTCAGGAGAGAAAACAGAAAGGGAGAAATTCGCTGGAGCGACGAAAACCTATGCCATTGAAGCCATGATGTCAGATGGCAAAGCGCTTCAGATGGGAACATCGCATAACCTGGGACAGCAGTTCTCAAAGGTGTTTAACATCAGGTTTGAGGACCGGGAACAAAAGCTGCAGTATGTATGGCAGACTTCATGGGGCGTGTCCACACGATTGGTCGGCGCTCTGATCATGGTCCACGGCGATGATTCAGGCCTTAAGCTTCCCCCTAGAGTTGCTCCCTATCAAGTGGTCATTGTCCCTATTTCCGTCGGTGATTGGAAGAAAAATGTTCTTCCCGCGGCTCAATCCATCGCCACGGATTTGGTAAAAAAAGGAATAAGAGTGAAATTGGATGAGAGAGAGGAATTCACTCCGGGTTGGAAGTTCTCAGAGTGGGAGATGAGAGGAGTCCCCCTCAGGATCGAGATCGGTCCCAAAGACATCCAGAATAAACAGGTCGTTGCCGTTCGCAGAGACACCGGAAAGAAAGAATCTCTGGCTCAGGATTCTTTGGCTAAAAAGGTGACGGGTATTCTTACTGATATTCAGAAGAATATGTTCAAGATGGCGCAAAGGTTTCAGGATGAGAACACGTTTGAGGTGAAAGACTATCAGGAATTCAAGGTTGTTATGAAATCCAAGCGGGGATTCATTATTGCGGATTGGTGCGGGGATAATTCCTGCGAGGAGAAGATCAAGGATGAGACCATGGCCACCATACGAGTGGTGCCTCTCGAGCAGGTGAGGAAAAAAGGGCAAGGCAAGTGTATCCTCTGCCAGAAGCCATCCGAGCACTTGGTTTATTTTGCCAAATCTTATTGATATATTTCAGAATAAGGAAAGAGAAAGATAGGGACAAAGGGGAATTTCAATCTTTGGATTTTTCGCAGAAATCGAAAACATGGTGATTCCTTTCTGGCTGAATTAACTGATGTTATTTTATTGTGTACGAGCAGCTCATTCTGGAAGAGATAGGGTTAATTAAATTCAGAAATGAAGAACGGCTATATTAAAGAGAGAGAACGGATGGTTGAGGTCCAGATCGAAGCCCGGGGAGTCAGGGACAAGAAAGTTCTCTCAGCCATGAGAAAGGTTCCCCGCCACCTGTTTGTTCCCGAGAACATGAGACCATATGCCTATCAGGATGAACCTCTTCTTATCGGCGAGGGGCAGACCATATCCCAACCTTATATAGTAGCTTACATGTCTGAGGCCCTTCGACTCATAGGCAATGAGATGGTGTTGGAGGTAGGGACAGGCTCCGGATACCAAGCTGCGATATTAGCTGAGGTTGCCAAAGAGGTCTTTTCTGTAGAGCTGGTGGAGACCCTTTCCTTAAGAGCCCAGGAAGTCTTGAGAGAGCTGGGGTATGAGAATATTCATTTTAAGATCGGGGACGGTACGTTAGGCTGGAAAGAGTATGCGCCCTATGATGCGATCATGGTAACAGCGGCTCCGGCCCAAGTGCCTAAGGCCTTACAGGAACAATTGAAGATCGGGGGAAGAATGGTGATCCCGGTAGGCTCTGCGTTCCAGGAATTGGTCCTTATCACCAGGGAGAAGAGAAAGTTTAAGAGAAGGAAGCTCCTTCCTGTTCGGTTCGTTCCGTTGATTTCAACGCATTAAACGAATATAAACGAGTTAAATAATATGTCATTGCGAACGCAACAAGGCAATCCAAAAAAAATGAGTCTTTATTTTAGGAGACTGCCACGCCCTTTGAATTCGCAATGACAATGCAAAGACGTGTGTTGTGTTTACAAAAATAAACAGGATATTCAGGTGTGAAAATGGATATATCAATTCACGATTTAAAAAGGATGTCCAGGCTTCTTTTTTTCTGCCTGTTGTTTACTCTGATTGTCTGCTCAGCGGAGACCGGAGAAAAGAAGTTCGTTAAGATTTTCCTGCCAGACGGATTCGCTGTTACAGCCGAGCTGGCGGTGACAGATGAAGAAAGGCAGCTCGGACTCATGTTTCGGGAAAAGATCAATCCTGACCAGGGAATGCTCTTTATTTTTGAAGAGGAGGGGATTCATTCTTTTTGGATGAGAAACATGAGGTTTTCCATAGATATTCTCTGGCTGGATAAGGATAAAAGGATTGTTCATGTTGAACGGGTTGTCCCGCCGTGTAAGGAACTGCCTTGCCCTTCATATTCATCGGAATATTCAGCCAAATATGTTCTGGAATTGAAAGCGGGGAGCGCGGATGAGCATAAACTGAAAATGTTTGACCGGCTCGAGTTTGTTTTAAAGAATAGTGGCAGCTAAATCCTTCGAGCACTTTAGACCCAAGTTTTTTTCATCTCCTAGAATCGAAGCTTCAAACCGCCGTGGATGATAGCCCCTTCCACTTCGGTGGTACCTGTGCTTCCTGCAAACGCACTCAATTCCAGGCAGAGCCCTATCTTTGGTGAGAACCAGAGATCGCTTCCCCCTGTCAGCTGCAGGTACGAGTATCTCCCTTCCAGAATTGTAATCCCGGAACTGGTCTTGCTTTCATCATAATGGACGGCATTAAGCCTGGCTACAAAATAGGGCTCGAATTTTTTGGATTTATAACTCAAGACAGGCCCGATATAGAAGTAATTTCCGTTGGAGGTCACTCCTCCGCTGATGATGCCGGCAAGCGAAAAACCTTGATAGGGACGATTTATGAATGAATATTTTCCAAAAAAACCCATACTGAAGGATTCATACTGAAGTCCGATATCCATTTTGCTGGCGAGGCCATAGGTGAGTTTAAAGGTCGGATAAAGGCCCCCGATCGGAATGCCTCCGACGTCCAATCCCACCTTCCCTTTGCCTATCGACCTTCCCTCGAAGCTGCTGGAAAGAGGGGCTAGAGCACACCCTGATGTCAGCAGGATTGAGACCAAAAGGATTGAACACAATAATGAATTTTTAAACATTTTCCCTCCTCATAAGCTGTGCAGCGAATCATGATGCCACTCTTCTTTTCCACCAAAAAGCAAAGAGTTGACAGAATATATATACATATTTGATAAAGGAGTCAAGAAAAGAGGAATCAGTTAACCAAATATCAATTTTTGAAGTTCCAGGGCTGCGTTTTCTGAAGCGACTTTATCCCCGAAGATTTTTTTTATCCTTTTGAAGTGTCCTATCATTTTTGTCCTCGCCTCACCGGAATCGAAAATCCTGTTTGCTTCCTTCAGGATATTTTCAACGCTGAAATCCTTCTGGATCAGCTCCGGAATTATCTTTTTCCTGGCGAGGATGTTAACGATGCTGAAATCTTTTATCTTGACCAGCCAGCGTCCCAAGGAATAAGAAAGGGGTGAGATGCGGTAAAAAACGATGAGAGGTGTTTCAAGCAAGGCTGTTTCCAGGTTGGCTGTTCCGCACGAAGAAAGCACCAGGTCGCTTGACGAGATCGCCTCGTAGTGGTCCTCAACAAGTACTTTCAATTCCTCAGGCAGGAGAGGAAGATAGGCAGAAAGCAGGTCCTCGTCAAGGCTTTCCGCAAGGAGAAGGACGAATTGAGCATCCTGTTCTTTTTGGAGACGACTCAGAGCATCAGGCAGGACCTCCATATGATATTTAATCTCGTTTTTTCTGCTGCCAGGAAGAACAGCGATAAGCTTTTTATCTGGATTCAAGCCGTATTTCTCCAGGAATTCCTGTCTGGAAAGCGAAGTCCCGATCTTTTCCAGAAGTGGATGTCCTATATAGGCGGCTGGTATTCCAGCCTGCTGGTAGATTTTTTCCTCGAAAGGGAAAATCAGCATCATTTTCTTGACGGTCTTTTTTATTGTTTTCAGTCTATTCTTTCTCCAGGCCCATACTGTAGGACTGACATAATAAAGGACAGGAATGGACATTTGTTTTATCTTTTTGGCCAGACGAAGGTTGAAATCCGGGGAGTTGATAAGAACTGATGCAACTGGCTTACGATGCCTGACCTCTCTGCGAACACGATCGAAGATTTTTTTAAGACGGGGAAGATGCGATATGACCTCAAATCCTCCGACAACTCCCAGGTCTTCAACCGAATACAGCAGCTCCACCCCTTCGGCTGCCATATTTTTCCCTCCGATCCCAAAGAAGGAATACGAGGGATGAAGTTTTTTAAACTGACGGACGAGGCTGGCTCCGTATTTTTCTCCCGAGTTTTCCCCCGCAGCGATGAAGATGGAATCCATCAATCCTTTTCGTTTTCCCCATAATAGACGATCTCTGGCATGTTATCTGGATCCAGGCCATAGAAGAACAGCCATTTATCGTAGGTTTCCTGGTCGAGATAGATTTTGATGGATTGTGCTGTGGATGAGCTGGCAACACCGATGATTTGGGGATTCTGTATCGAAGAGAGAGCGCTTTGAGGGGCAACCAGGATTTTTTGAGCAATGCTTTGACTGCTCGTTTCTGCTCTCCGGCCTCTCCTTCCTTTTTTTACCGCGATTCCAGAATAGGGGAGGATGAGGTTCCACTCTCCGTCTTCACTCATCGGGTCTTCATAGAGCTTGCGGATACATTTCTCCTCAAACAATTCGTCAAGGGATTTGGGAAAACTTCCCGGATTTTTCGTCTGGAACAGGCGGACAGCTTCGACATACTGATTTCCCCTGAAAATCAGCTCTTCTTCTTTCTCACGCTGGATCTGGGTCTGCCAGACAGGAACAGCCACTATCAGTCCGATGCTCAACACGAATACCCCAAACATCAGGATCAGAAGTATGTAGCCTTTTCTCTTATTCATATTCGGTCGTAGGCCAACCTAAGGAACGGATATCACCATGAATTGTAGGAAGTTCCGTCTATGGCTTTCTCATTCGAACCAGAGAGAACATCCACAATACCCACTTCTATTTCCGCCATCATCATCTCATCCTCTGTCAAGGTCTGCTGCACCTCAATCCATGTCTCTGAAGACCTGGTGAAAGGGTCTATCGGGATTCTGTACAGATATTCTTCATCCACCAGAGTCTGGAGGGAGAGGGGATATTTGCCCTTGTCCGTGTAGTATTGATTGATCAGCTTTCTCATTTCGTAAAGGTCTGCTTTTAAAATGGCTTCCCTGGCTTTCTTGATAGCGTACTTATACTGGGGGATTCCCAGTCCGACCAGTAGTCCGACCAGCGCAAAGACGATCAGTATCTCGATAAGGGTGAATCCTTGTCTCTTGTTGTTAGAGAGTTTTCCTTTCATCCGTTACCAATCCCTGTATTTCGTCCCGTCCAGGGCGGTGGCCATGCTCTTGGTGTAGACGTCGTAGACGTTTTCTCCGCCCCAGATATCCGAGTCATGGTCATCCTGGTAAGAGCGAAGCCCCCAATCATAAGAATTGGTCATCGGGTCTTTAGGGATCCGTCTCAGGAATTTGACGATTTTGGTCCCCGGTTCTTCACCTTCTTCTCCTTCTTCCTGGACTTCCACTCCTTCGACCAGCGTTTCAAGATCAGGAGGGTAGCCTTCAGTGTCCTCTTCAACCTCGATTTTATTCTCGTCGGCGAGCTTCTTGTAGGCATCGATGGCCTCTCGCATCAATCTCAAGTTCTGGCGCAGTTCGATCTCTCTTTCTCGCTTGACGGCTGTCTTGGCTAAAGGCATGATGGCTGCGGCCAGAATGGCCAGAATGGCCAGGGTGACCAGCATCTCGATCAGAGTGAATCCTTTAATAGAGGAAGATGCTCTATTCATTATCCCTGATATAGATAAAATGATTCAAAATCTGTTTTTATTATGCCGTTTTTGAAAAAAAGGTGACTTTTTTTGTCTGTTTGGCGGAAATTCAGAAGATTGTTGGGGAGCCTGCTCCAGAGCCTTTTTGCTGAGCTTTATTTTGTTATCTTCGTCGATGGCCAGGACTTTCACCCGGACAGTCTGTCCCATTTTGAGAGCATCTCTGATATTCCTGATTCGATGATGAGCGATTTCAGAGATGTGGAGAAGACCGACGATGTTGGGAAGGATTTCGACAAAGCCTCCGTATTCCTCGAGGCGGACGACTTTCCCGGTGTAAACCTTTCCCACTTCGGCTTCCACGGTGATTTCTCTGATCATCTGCAGGGCTTTCTCCGCAGACTCGATATTCGCGGCAGCGATGGTGATCTTGCCGCTCTCCTCGATATCTATCTTGGAGTTTGTCTGAGCAAGGATTTTCTTGATGTGTTTCCCTGCTGGTCCGATCACATCACCGACTTTTTCAGGGTTGATCATCAGGTTGATGATTCGAGGGGCATAGGGGGAGATGTCTGACCTAGGTTGAGGAAGGGCCTCTTTCATTTTTTTCAGGACTTCAATCCGGGCATTCTTGGCCTTGATAAGGCCTTCTTTGAGCACCTGGATGGGGATGAATGGGATCTTCAGGTCCATCTGGATAGCCGTAATTCCTTTTTCTGTGCCTCCCACCTTGAGGTCCATATCGCCGAAATGGTCTTCCAGACCGGCGATATCTGTAAGAAGCACATACCGGTCGTCTTCGTGGACAAGTCCGATAGCGATTCCAGCGACAATCATGGAAAGCGGAACTCCTGCGTCCATGAGAGAAAGCACTCCGCCGCAGACAGTGGCCATAGAGGATGAGCCGTTGGACTCCAGAATATCCGAGACTATACGGATCGTGTAGGGGAACGTATCCTCGTTCGGGATTGCACGGAGAATGGACTTTTCCGCCAAGGCTCCGTGGCCGATTTCCCGTCTCCCGGGAGCCCGGAGAAAAGCCACTTCACCGACACTGAAAGGAGGAAAATTGTAGTGAAGCATGAATCTTTTCTCTCCCTCTTCTCCGATCCCGTTCAATCTCTGAACATCTTCAAAGGTGCCCAGGGTGACAGTCGCTAGACATTGAGTTTCACCCCTGGTGAAGAGGGCCGAGCCATGGGTTCGAGGCAGGATCCCGACATCGGTGGAGATAGGTCTGATATCATCGAAACCTCTTCCGTCTGATCGAATCCCTTCCTTGATGATCAAGTCACGGACCAGTTTCTTTTGGATCTGAAAAAAGATCTCTTTGGTCTCGTATATTTCGTCTTCATTCTCTTCAGGGATGGGCTCGAGGAGACGATCAAGGATTTCTTTAGTTTCTTTTTCTTTCTCCTTTTTTGTCTGGATTAGGATAGCCTTTTTAAGAGAAGGGGATATTTCATTTTCGATTTTTTCATATTTCGATCTCTCGATTTCCGGAGCATTGAATTCTCTCTTCAGAATTTTCAGCTTGTCGTAAAGGTCTTTCTGAGCCTTGATGATCTTTTGGATCTCTTCCTGAGCCATAGAGATGCCTTCGATGATTTTTTCCTCATCCATCTCCGCTGCTCCGGCCTCTATCATAACTATCCCTTTCTCTGTTCCTACCACTACCATGTCGAGCGGGCTTTCTTCGAGCTGCTTCACCGTGGGGTTGATGACAAATGAATTGTTGATGTATCCCACTTTTACTGCTCCAAGGGGAGTCGTAAAAGGAATATCGGAGAAATAGAGAGCGGCTGAGGCCCCGATCAGCCCCAGCGTGTCGGGTTCATTTTCCAGGTCCGCGGAGAGGAGGAGGGCAACGATTTGCGTATCATAAAAATAGCCATCAGGAAAAAGCGATCTTATCGGCCTGTCTATCAGCCGGCTAACGAGGATCTCTCTTTCCGAAGGCCTTCCTTCTCGCTTGAAGAACCCCCCTGGTATTTTTCCCGCCGCGTAAGTGTTTTCCCTGTAATCCACGATAAGGGGGAGAAAAGGCTTCGGTTCCTTCATTTCTTTTTTTGAAGTGGCGGAGACGAACATGATCGTGTCTCCGTAGCGAAGGTAGGCCGAGCCATCAGCTTGTCTGCCTATCTTACTGATTTCGATAGATAAAGTGCGGTTATTTATTTCTAGATTGATTTTATCCCCAGACATTGAGAACTTTTTTCAGGTATTCCAGAAGTCTTTTTCTCCTTCCGACCATTTTCATAAGGCCAGTTCGGGAGTGATGGTCCTTTTTATGCGTTTCAAAATGCTCTGTTAGGGAATTGATGCGGTTGGTTATAAGGGCAATCTGCACTTCTGGTGATCCTGTATCAGAGGCTTTGAGTTGATTGGATTTGATTATTTTTGACTTTTCTTCTTTTGTCAGCACAAATAGTCTCTCTTTCTTGAATGATGTGATATGGTAACAAAAAAGCCTATGAATGTAAATCTTTATTTTTCTATTAGTTTAAACACACCCGGAATCAGAATTCATATTTTATTGAGTGGATAGGAGGTATTCTTTTCTTCGTATTAGCTGCCGGGCATACTTCGAATCAAGGCCTCCCATCACACTCTTGACTTCAGTCAGTTTCTCTTCGATCTCGGCTAAAGTCATTTTGTTTATCTTTTTACTCTTTTTAGCCACAGCCGGAGGAGCGGCCTCTGCTTCTTCAGGTTTGGCTTTTTCTTCAGGGATTTTTTTCTCTACGGGCTCAGCCTTTTCTTCTTTGGGCTTGACTTTTTCCTCCGCTGGAGGGGCTTCTTCTTCGATTTTTTCTTCCGGAGGAGCCTGCTCTTCGACTGGTTTTTCAGCCTTTTCAAGAACTTCAGCTTCTTCCTTTTCAGGTTTGGCCTTTTCCTCTTTTTCCACAGGTTTTTCTGTTTTCTCCTTTTCTTCTTCTCCAGTCTCGGCCTCTTGAATTTCTTCCGGAATGGGCTCTTGTTCAGCCGCTTCCTCGGCAGGAGCTTCTTTATCAACTTCCTTCTCCGGCTTTTCTTCTCCAGGAGCTTCCTTTTCAGCTGCTTTTTCTTCTATCTCTTCGGTCGGAGCTTCTGCTTTTTCAGGTTCAACTTCTTCTTTCGGGGTTTCTTCAGCCGCAGGCCGGACTTTTTCTTCAGGTTTAGGCTTTTCAGCCTCTGCCTTTATCTCTTTTTTCTCGGACGGAGGCTTTTCCTTTTTGGCTTCTTTTGCTGCTGTAGCCTTGGCTTTAGCTTCTTCTTTCTTCTTGAGCTTTTCTTCTTTTTTTGTTTGGCTTTTCTCCGATTTCTCTTTTTTCTTTTTTTCCTTTTCCTGTTTCTTCTCTTCGGCCATTTATTTTCCTTTCATTTTATATGATTTTTCGTTCAATGGAGGCACCTGCCTCTTCTGTAGGTTATCAAAATTCTGTGTGTCAGGGCAATTGTTTTTTATTGAGTCCTCATTAATTCTTGGTTCGACAGGTCAGAATATCTATATCCTTGAAGAAGGAAACATCTGCCCTAAGGGGGGAGTGTGGCGGGGATGGAGATGCTTTCGTTTGATAGGATGAGCTTGCGCAAAAAACAGGAATTTAGTATAGTCGTTGGAACATGCACATCCTCTATTCGTCCCTCCTTTTTTTATCTCTTCTATTCTATAGCCTTCCGTATTTTGTGAGGATCAAGCTCATCAGAGGAGAAAGTTTTTTCATCCGGGAAAGGTTGGGAATTAAGCTTGAGAAAGAAGAGTCAGAGAAGAAGTCGATTTGGTTTCATGCCGTGTCTGTGGGTGAGGTCCTCTCCCTGCAGAATTTGATTAAGAAGATCAAAGAGAAGCATCCTGATTGGCGGGTTCATTTTTCCACTCTGACCAACACCGGTATGCGAGTAGCCAGGGAAAAATTGACCGATGCCGATCATCTTTTTTTTGTTCCCATGGATTTTGCATTTCTTGTCCGGAAATTTTTTAGGGCTTTAAAACCGAGGGTGTTTGTCCTGGCTGAGTCTGAGTTCTGGCCCAACCTGATAAGAGAGGCAAAAAAAAGCACTGGTGGCGTTCTGCTCATTAACGGCAGAATATCCCCTCGGTCTTTCAAAAAGTACTTCCGGTTTAGAGCCCTGACGAAAAAAGTCCTCCTGGATATAGACCTTTTCCTGGTGCAGACTGCAGAGGACAAAGCCAAGCTGGAGAGAATCGGAGTTTCATCTGGGTTAGTGAAAGTCACTGGAAATTTGAAGGCCGAGATCGACCTTCCCTCCTTCACAGCGGAGGAGATTCTGGGCCTTAAAGAGAAGATGAGCATTCCATATTCGAAGAAAGTGGTCGTAGCCGGCAGCACTCGGAATGGCGAGGAAAAAAAGCTTTTGGAGTCATTCGTAAAAGCAAAAAAGGCCAGGGAAGACCTGGTGTTGATCATGGCTCCCCGGCATCCAGAGAGGTCTGTTGAGGTGGAAACACTGTGTCAAGAGTTTTCTCTTCGGGCAGTTAGAAGGACTCGGGTGACCCCCAATTCCCAATGGGAGGTGTTGATCCTGGATACGATAGGAGAGCTGGCTCAGTTTTATGCTCTGTGTGACCTGGCTTTTATCGGAGGAAGCCTGGTTCCATGGGGAGGGCACAATTTGCTCGAGCCAGCCTTCTACAGCAAGCCCGTTTTCTTCGGCCCTCACATGAAGAATTTTGCCTATCTGGCTGAGATTTTTACGGGGGCAGGGGCTGCCCGGATCGCTCACGAAGGCAAGGATCTGGTCGAGATGTTTTTGATGCGGGATGAAAGAATTTTGGCAGAAATGGGAGAGAAAGCGAAGCAAACGCTGATATCCCTCCAGGGAGCCACAGAAAAAGCGATCCAAGCTATCGAAGACATGATGACCAGCTCTTGAATTAGACACGAAATGAGCAGCTTTTCACAAAAACCGGTCATATTCTTTCTTTTGGCGTTTTTATTTTTTTCGTCTTCCCAAGGCTTGCTTTTAGCCCAGGATTCAGCTTCAGAAGATAGGCTGAACAAGGAATTTTTGGTCAATTTCAAGAATGATTTTGGCCGAGTCATCGTATCTCCAGCCCAGTGGAAAAAGAAGGATTTCCTGAAACTCTCAGCTGTTTTGGGCACTGGCCTGATACTGTATGCTGTTGACCAGGATATCCAGCAGTGGGTGCAGGACAACAGCACCTCTTCATCTGAGGATTTCTCGAGTGTTATAACTCATTTTGGCGATGGAGGCGTCCTTGCCGGTCTGATAGCCGTTATGTACACAACAGGCGAGTTATCCAAGAGCAACGGGTTGAGAACGACAGCTCTGAGGAGCCTGGAAAGCTGGCTGACCACAGGAGTAGTGGTCAGCGTAATGAAGTTCACTATCGGGAGGGCTCGGCCTTATACCGAAGAGTCCAGCCATTCTTTTCATCCCTTTTCCATGGGATCAAGGAACTATTCTTTTCCCTCGGGTCATGCCTCAGCAGCTTTTGCTGTGGCTACGGCAATCGCTGAACAATCCAAAACAGCTTATCTGGATGCGGCGGCTTATACCCTTGCTTCCCTGGTTGCTCTTTCCAGAGTCCATAAGGATAAGCACTGGGCATCTGATGTGTTTGTGGGGGCCTGTATCGGTTACTTTATCGCCAAGAAGATATCGACTCTCGCCCGAGACCGAGATTCGAACAGGGTGGGACTGAGCTTTCAGTTTGGGTCTCAGAGACAGGCTATCGCAGTCAGTATCCGCTTTTGAGCATGTTCCTAATATTAAAGCCATAAAGGCTTTGCCATTGTTATTGTAAAACTCAGAGACACAGGAATCTTTTTCATTTCATGTCATTGAGAGTTGACCGAAGCAATCTCCTAAAAATAAATTCATTTTTTCCTTATGAGTTTGCCGCGTTGTACTCGCCATGACATTTTGTTTAATGCATTTTAATTAATATTAACGCAATAATCCGTCTTACATCCCCGTAGCGGAGGGGGGACCCGTCGGCTTATCCGACGGGGGGAACCGACGGGACTGGTTCCCTCGGGGTCCGGGGGCTGAGGGCGGCATCCATCTCGCTCAGAGATTGTAACCTTATTTGCTGCGTTGATATTAGCATCCTCTTTCGTTACTTATTGCTCCTAGACTTCTTGGCATTGATTTTATATAGTGAAAGCAAATCCCTTTTATGAGGAGGGAGGATGAAAAAGGCAATCACCCGTCGAAAGTTTTTAAAAAATTCCTCAAAGATCATGGCTGTAGCTGGCCTCAGCGGCTGTGGAGTCCTGCTTCAGGGTTGTTCTGCGCAGAAGGACTTTGATCTCGTGATCAAGAGCGGCCGTATAATTGACGGCTTGGGAAATGATCCCTATAAAGCGGATATCGGGATCAAGGGAGATCTCATAAAGGAGATCGGGATCATTCCCACCTCCAAGGCAAAAAGCGTGGTCGATGCTCAGAACCTGGCTGTCTGTCCGGGTTTTATCGATGCTCATGAACATACTGACGTGCAGTTGATTGTCAATCCCAAGGCAGAAAGTTCCATCCGCCAAGGAATCACGACTCTCGTCAGCGGGAATTGCGGCGGGACTCCCTTTCCTGTAGCTGAAGAAATATTTGATGAGATGAAACAGAACTTAAAGGAGCTGTACCAGATCGACCTCACCTGGAGGGACATCAATGGCTTTTTCTCCAGGCTCGAAGAAAAGGGAATGGCTCTGAATTATTCTACTTTCATCGGGCAGGGGACAGTTAGAGGTGCGGCCATGGGTTTCAATGACCGTCCACCGAGCGAGGAAGAGCTTGAAAAAATGAAATTGATGGTGGCTGAGAATATTGAGGCTGGAGCCCTTGGCCTGTCTACAGGGCTTGAATACGCACCCGGGAGCTATGCCGAGAAAGAGGAGATTGAAGAGCTGTGTAAGGTCGTTTCGAGATATAAAGGAGTCTATGCCACTCATATGCGGGATGAAGGGGACCGGCTGCTCGAATCCATGGATGAGGCAATCGAGGCCTCCCTAAAAACCGGTGTCAGCCTTCAAATCTCTCATTTTAAGATAGCCTATCCCCGGAACTGGCACAAGGTAGACGCTGCCCTGGCCAAGGTGGAGGAGGCGCAGGCCAATGGAGTCTCTATCTTCTGTGACCGCTATCCTTATATAGCTGGCTCCACCGGCCTCAGTTATTATTTTCCTCTGTGGACCAGGCAGGGCACAACCGAGGAATTCTTAGCTCGGCTGAAAAACCGTGAGCTCGAGAGCCGGATTCGGTCCTATCTTGCTGAACAGGAGACAAAGCTCGGTTCCTGGGATAAAGTCGTTATTTCATCCGTGGTCTCAGACGAGAACAGGAAATTTGAAGGCAAAAGCGTTCTTCAGGGAGCAAAGGAAACAGGGAAAGGCCCCTTCGAGTTTATGAGGGATATTTTGACAGAGGAGAAGAACAGGGTGAGCATGGTAACGTTCATGATGAGCGAGGAGAACTTAAAGCGGATTCTGGCTCATCCTCTGGTCGGAGTGGGGACGGATGGCTCGGCGATCGCTCCTTATGGAGTATTGAGGATGGGGAAGCCTCATCCTCGTCTTTACGGGACTTTTCCGAGAGTTCTGGGGAAATACATTCGGGAAGAAAAGATCGTTCCTCTGCCAGAGATGGTGAAAAAAATGACGTCTTTGCCCGCCCAGAAGTTCGGTTTTGCGCGAAGAGGCGTTCTGAAAAAAGGATATTATGCGGATATCGTAGTTTTCGATGAAGGAACGGTCATCGACAAGGCTACCTGGACTGAGCCCCATCAGTATCCGGTTGGGATTGAGCAGGTGATTGTCAACGGGAAAGTCGTCATTGCTAGAGGAGAACACACCGGCAATTTGCCCGGAAGAATCCTAAGAAGAGAAATCACGGCCTGACCTTTGGGTGAGTTTGAAAGAAGAATACATCACTGTCGATGAGAACAGGATTCGATATACGGAAAAAGGAGAGGGGCCTGCGCTCGTCCTTCTCCACGGGATGGGAGGCTCGCTGGAGTGGTGGCAGTACAACCTGGATGCATTATCCCAGAAATGCCGCGTCATCGCTTTTGATTTTCCCGGCTTCGGTTATTCATCCCATCCTGATGTCCGCTTCAGGCTGGATTCGGTGCCCGACTTCATGGCGGCTTTGCTAAACGTTTTTCAGCTAACCAGGGCTTCACTGCTCGGAAATTCCATGGGCGGGTTGTTTGCCCTGGTCACCGCGGCGAAAATACCAGAGAGGATTGATAAGCTGATTTTAGTCAACAATGCTGGCTTCGGCCCGAAACTTTCATTTTTACTCCGGCTGGGAACTGTTTTTCCGATTGGAGAGCTGGCCCTATCCATAAGGAATCGCTACACGGCGAGATTCTTTCTCTCCCGGCTGTTCAATGATCCAAAAAAGATCCCCTATAATTTGATTCCCAAGGTTTTGGAAATTTTTAATCCCTGGCCGAGGCGAAAATTCTGTTTGAGACTCCTTCGCTCAGGGATTAACATGAAAGGATTGAAAGAAAAGATCTGGCTTCAGGTCTTGGAAAGCTCGGCCTCCTTGCCTCAAAAGACTTTGATTGTCTGGGGAGCCGATGATAGGGTGGTTCCTTTGGACCAAGCTCAGGTCGGGAAGGATTTGATCAAAGGCTCCCGGCTCTATGTCTTTGAAAAATGCGGGCATCTCCCCCAGGTTGAATGGGCGGAGGAGTTCAACCGCCTCGTTCTCGAATTCCTGGAGTCTTGAGAGAATGAAAAGAAAGTTTTTACTTTTTCTGCTTGTGCTGTTCATAAGTACAAACTGTCTGCTCGATTTATCTGCTGAGATGCTCTCGACTCCATCCGGAATAGCCGTGGAGCTATCCTGGAGGAACATCGAGCCCGGAGAGATAATCGTGATAAAGATAGAAGATACGACGGATATTGAAGAAGCGCAGGTTCGTTTTCTTGAGAATAAATTCCGGATGGGAAAAGACGGGGAAAGTAGCAGGCTTCTGGCTTTCGTCAGCCTCGGCCTCGACCTTGAAGCGGGCTTCTATCCATTAACGGTGCATGTTAAAAAAAAATCGGGCAAATGGGAGTCTACTCAGAGACGGATCATCGTCCCTGCCAAAAAGTTTCCTTTGAGGAAATTATGGGTCGATGAGAGATTCATCACCCCGCCTCCAGAGTTTCATGAGAGAATCAGGTGGGAAGCAGATGTCCTGCGAGTCATATACGGTATCTTCACTACTGAATGGCTGGGCGAGGGAAATTTTATTTTTCCCTCTACGGGGGAGGCTAAGCTCAATTTTGGAGAAAGGCGGCTTTTCAATAATTATCACCGTTCATTGCACAGGGGAGTGGATGTCGACAGCCCCTACGGATCAGCCGTCATTGCTTCCAATTCAGGAAAGGTTGTTCTCGCCAGAAACCTCTACTACGCCGGGAATGCGGTGATCATTGACCACGGGCTCGGAGTCTTCACCTTCTACTGCCATTTTTCTAGGATCAGAGTGAAGAGGGGGGATTTTGTCCGGAAAGGGGATGTTATCGGAAGGGTGGGAGCTACCGGGAGAGTGACAGGCCCTCATCTTCACTGGTCAGTGAGAGTCGGGGGGAAGAATGTGGACCCCTTTTCCCTTCTGAACCTGAACCTGGAGTGATGTATTCTCTGATTCAACCTCTCATTTCAAGTATTCGGCGAGCCAATCCAGAACGGTTTTCCACCAGAGTTCTGCGTTCTGCGGCTTCTGGACAAAATGGTCCTCATCGGGGAAATAGAGCATCTTGGAAGGCACCTTCATCCTCTGGAGAGCCGTGAAGAATTGGAATCCCTGAGTGACCGGCACTCTGAAATCGTACTGCCCGTGGATGACCAGACAGGGGGTTTTGAAGTTCTGGACAAAATAGCTGGGTGACCATTTTTCATACATTTCCCTACTGGTCCAGGGAGTTCCGTCGAGATCCCATTCCGGAAACCAGAGTTCTTCGGTAGCCCCGTGCATGGAACGGAGGTCGTAGACTCCGGCGTGGGAAATGAGGCAGTTGAACCGGGTGGTGTGGCCTTCGAGCCAGTCGATCATGTAGCCGCCGTAGGAAGCGCCGGCAGCCGCCAGCCTTTTTTCATCGATAAAATCGTATTCAGAGAGGAGATGATCCAGGCCTTTCATTATATCCACGAATGGCTTGCCGCCCCAATCTCCGGAGATGGAATCGGTGAAATCCTGGCCGTAGCCTGTGCTCCCATGGAAGTTGATCATGGCGGTGACATAGCCGGGAGAAGCGAACATCTGGGCATTCCAGCGGAAATGAAAATTGTCCGACCAGGCGCCCTGCGGGCCTCCGTGGATGAGCATGACCAGAGGGTATTTTTTTGAAGGGTCGAAAAAGGGTGGCTTGACCAGGAAGCCGTGTACTTTCTTGCCTTCTGCCCCCTCAAACCAGAATTCCTCGGCGGGATTCATTTCCAGATTGGAGAGCAACTCTTTGTTCATTGACGTCAGCCGGGAAAGCTTTTTTGACTCCAAGTCAAAAGCGAAAACATCAGCCGGATAGTGTAGAGCCTGCTTGAGAAAGACTATTGTCTTTCCGTCAGGAGAAAGGTAGGGAGAGCTGAAATAATGACCTTCCAGGATTTTCTCGAATTTCCTGTTCTTGATCGTGATCCTGCCCAATGAGATCCGGCCTTTCTCCTCAAAGGTGATGATGATGTGAGCGCTTTCCGGAGACCAGAGAATATCGTCAACCGAGATGTCCTGGCGTTCAGTCAGGTTTGTGGTTTTTTGGTTTTTTCTATCATAGAGGATGAGGCTGTATATGTCTGCTTCAAACCCGGGCCTGGCCATGGCCCTGTAGGCAATGTATTTGCCATCCGGCGAGTAGTGAGGAGAGTTGTCGTTGGCCCTGTTGGAGGTGATCTGTCGGATCGATACCCGATTCGAGCCTACGACAAAGAGGTCATTATTGGTTCCTAAAGACAATTTCAGCTCCGGGTCGACGTTGCGGACAAAACAGATTTCCAGACCATCGGGAGAGAAGGCATAGTCCTGGCTGCTTCCCAGGGATATCGGCGGTGTATCATAGTCCCCGGGCGTGACATCGACCGCTTTTCCTCCATTTGGAGAGATGACGAAGAGATGGCTTCTTAAGCCATCCTGCCAGGAATTCCAGTGCCGGAAGAGAAGCTGATGGAATATCTTGGCCTTGACTGCGCTTTTCTCCTTCTCCTCGTTTCTTTGCTTGTTGCAGTCATCGTCCGGGCAATCAGGGTAGACTGAAGAAACGAAGGCGAGATGTTTGCCTCTCGGAGACCAGACAACTCCGCTGGCACCGGTGGATAGATGCGAAACCTGCCAGGCCTCACCTCCTGAAAGCGAGATCATCCAGATTTGAGGCGTGCCGCTTCTGGTGGAGATGAAAGCGATTTCCATGCCGTCCGGTGACCAGCGGGGACTGAAGTCCGCTTTAGGGCTTGAAGTCAGCTGCCACGGCTCGCCGCCAGCGACAGGAACAATCCAGATGTCGCTGTTGCTGCTGTTCTTCTCTTTATCCATCTCTGTGACGACAAAGGCGATAAGGTCTCCACCTGGAGATATCTGGGGATCACTGACCCGTTTGATCCGGATAAAGTCGTCAAAAGCTATGGGTTTTGTTTCAGCTAACCCGTTAACGGCGTGACTCAGGAATATTAAAAGGAATAGCGTGGAAACAATAATTACTGTTTTTCTCATTCTCACTCCTCCTTTTCATTTTGGGAAATTTTTACTGGTTCTCTTCCATTTTGTGTGGGTAATTGAATGGGTAAAATACACAGAAATGGCGTCGCTCCCTTCAGATTTTTAACGCCATTCCCTCACCAT
>SMTZ1_10003411_pt1 | contig 20601 bp, 19 predicted proteins | sample DeeMarSWOR136_30_FD_25667 | JGI IMG/M metagenome (IMG submission 25667) | reverse complement strand
ATTCTAGTTAGTTATTAGAAAAGATAAATAGAATAATTTCCAATAATTTTTAAAAACTTATTTTCTTTGCAACTTATTAACAAACTCATTATGAAATATTGATTGAGAGAACCAAAATGGTCAAATCATTTTAAGTTTTTCTAGAAAAATTAAGAAAAATCAACTCACTCATTTGATTCACAGATATGTGAAACAATAAGGAACATAAAGGATCATTAATTTTAAAAAGTTGATGCAGGTTAAAAAAAAAGTCATTTTAATAATTTTTACTTTAATTTATTTTTTGTTTATGGGAATTATTTTTCCCTATTTGCTAATTTATTTTGATCTAAGTCAGGCAATTTATGATTGGAATGATAAGATGGCCCTCAAAGGGGTTTTTTTCTTTTTCTTTCTTATGAGTGGCTTTTTCTTTTTCCCCTTTACATATTCTACTTTAATGGAAGAAAAATTAAGCTTAAGTATTAAAAAAAGAAAAAAAGAAACTAAGAATCCAAGGTATTACTCTTCTGTTTTATTCATAATTGGGATACCAATTATGATTTGGTTAATAATCGCAATAGTTGGATATTATACAGTTTCAGAATTTAGTGGGGGCTTTGGAGAATTTGTTTTTAATGGATTTTTAGTAATGTTAATAATGCTTATATACTTCTGTATCATTCCCGCTATAATCTTAAGTTTAAAAAAAGGTAGGCAAAATATATACTAGAATGTTTTATAAAAAAAGATATAAAAGGTGAACTTTCTATGGAAATTGTTATCAAGCCTTTATCATCAGACATACTTGACGATTGGTTATATTTTTTCGAGAAAATTGGTTTTGCAGACAATCCTGATTGGGCAGGATGTTATTGTCATTTTTATCACTTTCCTGGTAGTATTAGAAAATGGAAAAAGCAATCTGAAAAACAAAATAAAGAAGCTTCTATTGATCTAATTCGCTCAGGAGAAATGCAGGGTTTTCTAGCTTATTTAAATGATAAACCAGTGGGATGGTGTAATGCCAATTCTAGAGACAAATACGCAAAAAAACTATACGAAGATGACAGTTCGGATTCTCAAGAAAAAAAAATAGCAGGAATTGTCTGTTTTTTAATTGCTCATACAAATAGAAGACAAGGGATTGCAAGAAAATTATTGAAACATGCAATTTCATACTATAAGAAAAAAGAATTTGATCTCATTGAATCATATCCAAGGATTGGAGAATTATCAGATGCATATAGTTATCGCGGGCCTATTTCATTATATAAATCTGAAGGATTTATAATCCATAAAGAATTCGAAGATATTTACGTAATGCGTAAATATTTAAAATATATTAGTTAAAATTTTATTTCACATTAAATTAGTTAAACTCTAAAGTGTATTGTCGTATAAGGACCTTGGGGTCTGTGTTAAAATAAAATCTCGGATCTAATAGCTCAAAAGTATATCCCCCGGCTTTCTTCTAATACATCGCTGTTTTGTCGATCGGATGATCTTATTAACCGGAACATATGTTATCGAAAATCTACCGTAATCCTTATATATTTGAAATCAGTATTATAACTTAAAGAAGTTTTTTGTAAAATCATAATATCTAATATCAAATTTAAAATTAAATTGTGGAGGAATAAAAAATGGCAAAGAAAGTTTTTGCTTGGAGTCCAGTTCGAAAGTTAATGAAAGATAATGGCGCTGAAATGGTTGCTCGAGATGCAGTAGATGCCTTAATTGATTATTTAGAAAAATTAGCTAAAGGTATGACCAATAAAGCTCTTGAGATGACTCGACACGCTGGCAGAAAGAAGTTGACTTTAGAGGATATGGACTTAGCAATGAAAATAGTCTAAAAAAGGCTAAATATCATATTAATTTAATTTTTAAATATTTTTTTTATTTTTTCTCTACTTCAAATTTTATAATCTAAGGAAAAAGACTTTAATCAAGTCCTTCAATTAAAAAATTAATCAAAGTATTCGAATTTGAAAATATATTCATATTGAATAAAAATGACTAAAGAAGAATATGATGGTGTTTTTCCTTTTATTGAAGGAGAAAGAATTGATTTAATAACTGTTAATACTAAATGGGCTGATTTATCGTGCAAATGGACAAATGATCCCGAAGTAAGACATTATTCTCGAAATGCATGGCCTACTACTTTAGAAGAAGTAAAGAAATGGTTCGATCCTTCATCGGATCAAGGATTAAAAGATTTTATTGTGTTTACCATATATCACAAAAAAGATAAAAAACCTATTGGAATTGTGGGATTTAATCGTATAAATTGGCTAAATCGTAACGCAAATACTTTTTGGACAATCGGAGAGAAGGAATATTGGGGAAGAGGTTTAGCAGTTGAGGCATCTAAAATATTAATTACTTATGGATTTACAGAATTAAATCTCCATAAATTATATGCTGGTATCTTTACTCCAAATAAACGCTCCCTTCGAGTTGCTGAAAAAATAGGATTTAAAAAAGAAGCTGTTTTGAAAGAAGATTTATATGTTGATGGAACTTACGTCGATACTCATATATTTTCTATAATGAAGAATGATTGGATGGAAGAAAACAAATAAATCATTTTACTTCAGGTAATAATATAATGAAATTACTTCCTTTAGTGTAATCTCCTTTAACTTTATCCTCTACCCAGATTTTACCTTTAAAGATTTGGAGAATTTTATTAACTAATGAAAGACCAAGACCCATTCCCTTTGAACCCTTAAGTGCCCTATTACCACTCATAAAAATTACTTTTTTTCTGTTATCAGCAACCCCAATACCATTATCAATAAATTCAATTTTAAAATAGTCCTTTTCATCTATTTCTTGTTTTGAAATTTTTATTGAGATTTCTACATTTGGATTCTCATTATACTTTATCCCATTAATTAATACATTTTCAAAAACATCTTGAAGTAAATCATTAGCATTGGTAAAATAATTTCCATTAATGGAAGAGATCGATATATTAACATTTCTCTCTTCGTACGCTTTTTCAACAAATGTTATTGAATTTTTTAAGAAAGCACCAATCTCAACTCTTTGAGTTATAATTTCCTTTTCTTCAAGCTCAGAAAGAGTGCGAACATTAGAAATTAATTTTGAACCTCGATTTACTTGCTTTATAATTATCTCCGAAATACTTTCAATTTCTTTAGATTTCTCAGATTCCCCTAGCTGATATGTTATAAGCTCTGCTGAAGAATTTATTACTTGTAAGATGTTGTTTATATCATGAGCAAATAGATCTTTGTAAAAATTACCTCTGTCATACGCTTCCTTATACTTTTTCTCTGATAATCTCAAAGCTTCCTCAGCAATTTTACGATCTGTGATATCTAATACAATTCCTTGATAATGTGTTATCTCCCCATTGGAATCTCTTCTAATCCAAGATCTATCATCGAGCCATCTAATTTCACCAGATTTAGTCAGGATTCTGTATTCTTGATCGAAATTATTAACATCTTCATTACTATAAACCTCAACTTCTTCAGCAACTCTTTGTAAATCATCAGGATATATAATTTCTTCATAGGTCACTTTTCCAGAATAAAAATCATCTGGAGTATATCCCCATTGGTCAACATTTTCAGAAACAAATTCAACAGGCCATCCTTCTGAATTTTTCCAAAGAAACACTACACCAGGACTATTATTTATTATATATTCTAATTCTTCTAATCTATTATAAGATTTTTTAACCTCCTCTTGAGCAATTTTTCTTTCATTAATATCCAATATCATAGAACGTGATTCTATGACATTTCCATTTGAATCGAAAATTGGTTTAACCGATAAGCTTACCCAAATAGGCTTTCGTTCCTTATTTATCATTTGAAGCTCAACATCTTTAATAGATTCTCCAGTTATGAATTTCTCAAATATTTCTTTTGCTCTTTTTAATCCATGATCTGTATCTGGATATAAGTCAAAAACGCTCATTTTCAGAAAATCACCCTCGTTATACCCTAGAAGTCTTTCTGCTGCTTTATTTACTCTTAAAATTGATTTATCTGGGGCTATTGACAAATAAGCATTAGGCGCTTCTTCATAGAGATCTCGAAATTTCTGTTCTGAAACTTTTATTCTTTGCTCAGCAATTCTCCTCTCAGACATATCTCTCCCTACAGAAACTATAAGTGTTTCCCCTGAAGAATTCTCAAGTGTGGTTGCAGAATACTCATATGGAATACTTCGGCCCTCTTTCGTTATAAATGACATCTCAACTGTAATTGTTCCCTTCTCTAGTACATTCTTAGTTGCTTCTGCAGCACGTTTTAAATCCTCCTCGTTATAATATGAATCAGGTGCCTTCATTGAAGCAATTTCTTCAACGCTATAACCACTTACTTGTTTAAATTGATCGTTCCATCTTACTGCTTTGCCACTTTCGGGATTAAAAACAAAAACCGTATCCATTGAAGCATTTAATATATCATTAACAAATTGTTTTTCTGAATTAAGAGCTATTTCTGATTTTTTTTGCTCAGTAATATCTGAAAATGTGACTGCGAAGTATCCTTTTTTAGGAGAATATCCTGACACTTTATACCAACGATCTAAAGCTTCGGAATAATCTTCAACTGTTAATGGCACTCCTGTAAGACCTACATTACCAAATTTACCAATCCAATCTGCTGGATCATTTTCTGTACCAGGTAATATTTCAGTTACTTTTTTACCAATCATATCGTCAGCTTTTAATCCTGTGAGTTTCTCAAAAGAAGGATTAACCTCTATGTATTTGTAATCAATTGGTTTGTTATTATTGTCTACTATTACTTCATGATATGCGAAGCCTTCAGTCATATTATTAAATATAGAATGGTATTTTTCCTCAGATTCTTTAATTTTCTGTTCAGCATTTTTTCTGTCGGTAATATCTTCAGTATGAACAAGGACGGAATCTGGAGGGATATAACTATATGTAACTAAAAGATCTTTTTCTTTTTCTACAGCACTAAAAGAGTATTTCATTTCCTTTATAATATTGGTTTTTTCTTTAAAGCATTTATTTAAATCGTCCAAAATATCTGACCTATCTTTATACATTTCAGATGCAGTTATCCCTAAAAATTTACTAACATTTCCCTGAGTAATGGTTTCAGCAGCTGTATTAAAATCAATTAACTTAAAAGAATTTCCCGTTTTTTGCCATGCGTATGTTGGAAAAAGACCTCCTTTAAATAAAGCTTTAAATCTTTCTTCAGACTCTTTAAGCTTCTTATGAATTATAGTCATATTAAAATTTTACTTCCTTATGTGATTATCATATCAATCTTAATAAGTAGTATCACAATCTATATTTTAGATTTCATTTAATAACCTATAAAACGATCCCGATTTTTCGTAATCATAACACGTACAGTATGTATGATTTTTCAATTAATTAGACTTAGCATTTGCATAAAAACTTATTCAAAAAATAATTGATGGAATTTAGAAAAGAATTTTCATATATTTTTATTATTTTTCAAAAAAAAAATAAAAAAAAGAAATTTAGGATTTCAGAGAGACTATCCTCCTGCTATTTGTGGAAAAATCGAGACAATATCTCCATCGTTAAGTATAGTTTCAAGGTTGTTATGTGGTCTTCCATTGATAATGATTATTGTTTTCAATGCATCCCAAGGAATCTGATACTTTTTAAATAAGAGTTTAATAGTACTGTTCTCAGGAATGCTTATTGTTTCCTTTGCTGGACCATGTTCTCTTAACATTGCGAAAAATTTAACTGTAATGCTGATCTTGTTATTACTCATCTTCTTCTCTATTAAAATACCATTTATATAAAACAGACATGTTTCTAGGGAATATAGCTACAATGTCTCCACTCTTAACTTTTTTGGTTAAGCCTGAATATCTACCATTCACAAATATATGGATTACCTCATTTTCTTCTATACTGTATCTCTTTAAAATATCAGAGATCCTTTCAATATCAGCATCATCAATGCTTAATTTTAACGGCAGACTTCCTTGGATGTCTGGATTCACTTTTTTCCTTAAATCTCCGAAAAACTTTATTCGAATTGGCATAATTTAAAGTTTATTTATTCTAAAATACACTATCTAACTCATCATCAGTTACATTAAATACTTCATCAGACGGAGGTAACTTTTCCTCCATAAAGAACTCAGGTAATCTATCATCAATGGCTGTAAATCCTGCTTTTTTATTAAAATCTAATTCTATATCAAGAATTTGTTTCCCAATTATTGGTACGTCGGCAACAGTAAGCTCTGTTCCTAATACTCCATTCAAAGATTCGACAATACCTTCTAATCCTGAAGGAATATCTAAAACTGCAAAAGCTATGAATAAACAGTAACCCGTTGCATCAACAGCCGCTGTAGCTATTTGTAGGTTTCGGGAAAGTTCTGCTTTCTTTGGATCTCGAGGATCTGCTTCACCACCTACCCCCATAATTTCTGGAGCTATTGCGTAACCTGCTGTATGGTCTGCACCCATGGGTGTAGTTGCATAAGTTACACCAATACCTTTAATTGCGCGTGGGTCATATGCAGGCAATCCTTGTCCCTTTACAGTAGGAATTCTTGTCACACCCAATACTCTACCAGTAATTTCCGTTCCTTGAGCTAATATGCGTCCAATCGGTGTTTTTTTACGGATTTCATCCATAAGTTTTAGGGCTGCTTTACCATCCCCAAACTTAGCTAAGCCTCCTTCCATTGCTACAGCAAGTGTATCTCCTGCTTCAATTGTGTCGCACCCTAAATCATTACATGCCCGATTTAATTCACCGATATCGTCTAAATTATAAATCTCACAATTTGCACCTAAAGCCCATACGGATTCATATTCTAAAACTCCAACAGGATCTTTTCCACCAGGTTTAGTCCATACTTCAGAACATTGTATTATACAACCTGGACTGCAGAAATGGGGACGAATTCCACCTCTTTTCTTTATTTCTTCGGCTTTAACCTCGCCAGATATTTTTTCTGCTCTTTCATCTTGTCCTCGGGAAAAATTCCTTTGAGGTAATCCTCCAGCTTCGTTTATGATATTAACCAAAACGCTTGTTCCAAAAGAATTAAGACCTCCTTTAGGTTGTGTGACGGGATGTTCTCCAAGCGCATTTATAAGTTTTTTAATCCCCTCACTAAATACTTCCTCATTCGCTATTTCAACACCAGGAGCATTAGCGGGATCAGCTATTATAAATTTTAAACCTTTTGATGCCATTACAGCTCCGAGCCCACCTCTTCCAGAATACCTACTTGGTAAACCTTCAGGATCATTAAAACAAACTCCAGACATTGATCCAAGAAGTTCCGCTGCGATTCCAACTCCACAAATTCCAACTGTATCACCAAATTCTTTGTAAAGTGCTTTGTATGTATTATATAAACCCTTCCCTGCCCATTTATTAGCATCCATGAATTCAGCACCATCATTAGTAACTTTTAAAAGGAAATAATCATCCCCTGCATGTTTTCCTTCAACTATTATTGCTCCGATCCGCATCCTTCCGAGCATTTGAGCAAAACTGGTCCCTGCATTAGCCTCTTTGATTCCTCCTGTTAGTGGTGATTTTCCACCCACAGAAACACGTCCCGAGGTTGGCGCTCTCGTACCCGTTACTATTCCTGGAGCGATCACAAGTTTATTATGAATTCCTAATGGATGGCATGTTGGGGGAACCTCTTTTGAAACAATAGTCGAAGTCATGCCACGACCCCCTAAACCAGCGTATTCTTGCGGTAAATCTTCAAATTTAGCTTCAAGATTAGTCATATTTACTCTTAATATTTTTTTTGTCAAATTTTTCACCTCTATATATTTTAGCAGTATATGTTTAGATTCCAAATTATTTATACATTTTCTATATAGGCGCTAATACGATATGTACACTTGGTCCTATCGTCATAACTCTTACGTAATTGTAAAATGAGGGATTTAGGATTAAAAATTAAAGAGCTTCTTACAAAAGAAGGCTTTGGGCATGTTTTTGAAACATTGGGAGTTAATTTCTTATGGATGAAATCTTCCACTCCCTTAAATAAGTAAAAAACAGGCCCGGGGGGAATTATTCAGGAAATATGAAGTACATCTCCTATTGAACCCCCGATCTTCAGCTTAGGAGGCTGCCGCCCTATCCAGACTAGGCCACGGACCTTATTTTATTTCATTTTCTTATATTTGTATAGTTATATCAATGATAATATTAAAAAGGATTTTATTTGTAAATTCTATTTGAAATTATAAATTGAGATTCCTCCTATAATATGCGACCCCACATATACGGCAAAAATACTTATCCCCTACTTTAATTGCCTTTTCAATAGATATTTCTGCTTGACAGTTTATTACACAACATTTTACTACTTTTTGTTCTCGATCTTCCTCTTTAGACAATTTTATCATTGCTTTAGCTGTGAGTTTTTATATATACACCTATAAAAATAAACAAAAGGTTTTAATTAATAAGGTTATAATTAAAATTATAAAAGTTTTTTTTTAATAATAATGCTTTTTTGAGTTTTTAAAAGATGGAAAGAAGAAGTAATAGACCCATTGACTATTTAAAAGATTCAATTAATCAGATAATTTTAATCAAAGTTAAGCGTAACCGTTTGTTCAGGGGACGCCTTGGCGGTTTCGATGAACATTTAAATCTTTTCCTTGAAGAAACCAGTCAGATTTTTGAATATCAAGATGAGGAAGGTAACATTAGAGAAGAGCATGAAAATTTAGGGTCAATCGTTGTACGGGGAGATAACGTAATTTTCGTCAATCTAGCAAATTTGGGGTAATAATTGTATTTTCTCCCTTAACCTTAATAATTAATTTCAAGAAAAATATACTTTTAAACATCGGTTATTTAATTATAGATAGTTTAGCAATAAATTCCTATGAAAAGGATAATAATTAATAAAGAGTATCGATAGTTTGAGTCTTGAATATAGTGAACATTTAAATCAATCAATCATTATTAACCCCAATTTGGGGCGACCTATATTTCTTAATATAGATCCTAAATTGAAAACGAAGGAATTTCAAACGGAGATTCTTTTTATTAGCAACGTACCGGATCCCATTAAATTTAGAGAAGATATAAAGGGGAAAATGAAAATTGTTCCTATATTAGATTATATGTGGAAATTGAGAGAAGTTTATACATTAAAAAAGAAATTCGATGAAAAAGAAAGAGGAAATGGCTTTTGGGCAAGAAGGCGGAAAAAAAAAATCGAAAAGAGAAAACAAAGAATTATTGCGAAAGAAACCGAAAAAGATGAGAAGATCCTCGATTTTAAAGTAAAAAATGTTGATTATAAGTTAAAAAAGCTAAAAGCACATACATATAGAGGTGGTACTTTATCTGTTTCAGCTCTTGATATTAAAGAGATCCCCACAATTTCTATTTCTAATGCTTCTTATTTAGAAGGATTGAGTCCACAAGATTATTTATTAAAGTATACTGTATTTGGAAACCTCACGAAATTTTATAGGGTATCTGTTAGATTCACAATTAGCAAGGAGGTTAGGAATTTTCTTAAAAAACGATCATTTGTAATGTTTGATTTAATCTTTTCAGATAGTAGAATAAATCATCACTCAATCATTATTTCTAAAAAGAATTGGAAAAATTTTATATTTATTCATGCTACAGATTTACATTTAGCAGAGAGGAATGATAGAATTTATAGTATTGTTAAAAAATGGACCGAGTCTTCCGTCAAAAGAAGTATGGATGATTTTTTTGACACTGTAATTAAAAAACTAAAGCTTCGAAAAAAAGACAAGCGAGAAAAAGGACTATCAGAAATGAGGACTCCTTTAAGAAAACGCTATATAAATCCCAATAATCAATTTAGAAAATTTATAAAAATAATCAATCGAAAAGTATTTAGAAACGAGATTGATTTTATTGTCCTTACAGGAGATCTTGTGGATTATACTGTACTTAGTCGATTAGCAAAAAAAGTACGTAAATTAAATGAATTTAAGTATGAAGAAAGTAATTGGAAAATATTCAAAGATATTATACTTAATTCTAAAACTCAAAAACACTATAAAGGTGTAATTAGAGGTGAGGAGTTGTTATGCCCTATTTTTACAACTATAGGGAATCATGATTATCGTCCATATCATTATGATCTCACATGGGCAGAAATGTATAAAAAAATAGGATTAAATGCTGCAGAAGCTGTTGCATTAAATCAACTTTTTTCAGCCTCTCCAATAACGGCGTTAGTTAAGTCTACAATGGCATTAAAAGGGTACTTATCCGAAATAAATTCATCCTTAAATTTTTCTTTATCTTTAGGAAATAATAATCTAATTTTCCTAAACACAGGATCCGATTCTTTTAAGAATATTAGGGATTTAGTTACTGGTCATCCTTCAGTAACAGGTCTAATAAATAAACAAATAAAATATTTAGAGAATTTAATAAATAGGAAAGTACAAGATAATTCTAACACAATTCTATTTCTACATGGTCCCCCAATAAATACTGGCGAAAAAAGAATAAGTATCAAACTCTTTGAAAAGAAGGGTGGTAGGTTTATAAAAGAAAAAATAGAGGACTTCAAAGAATCCGTTTTACAAAAATTAGGGAAACCAAACTCCGATGCAAGGTTAGATAAAATCTTCAATGTAAAATATGGAACCATTTCATCAAATTGGGAAAAGATTATTAAATTCTGTAAAGATCATTGTATTCTTACACTTACAGGTCACACCCATACTCTGCGAGAGTTTAGGTTAGAGGATCCAGAGACAAAGACTAAAGTATATGATTCACCTCCTTTCAGCTTGAAAAAAATTGAAAATCCCGCTGCAGTTTACTATGATATTTATTCAGAACTCTACACTGACGCTGAGAGCATCGAAAAACATGGACCTTATATTGTACAAACTCCTGCTTTAGGATTAGGTGGATATAAAAACCCGGAGACTGCTGGAGCATACAGAGAGGTTATTATCAGAGATGGAAAGGTTGATTCTTTTAGAGTTAAATATATAAATCGTTAATCGGATTACAAAATTTTTTTATGTTATCTCGAACAGAATTAATATTCATTAATTTTTTATATACTAGATAGGTCTTCCCTTTTTATGTATAGCTTTTCCAACTACGGCTTCACTACTTTCAAGTACCATCTCGGAGATTGTTGGATGGCTATGGATTGTTTTAGCAATATCGTAGACAGTTAAACCATGTTTTATAGCGAGTGCAAGTTCTGCAATTAATTCAGAGGCTTCAATACCTATACAAGATGCCCCTATAATTCTAAATGTTTCTTTTTCAGCAAGTGTCATTATAAATCCCTCTTCTTCACCCATACACTTTGCTTTGCCAAGAGAACTATATGGAAATTGCCCCATCAAAAGATCAATCCCACGATCTTTTGCTGCTTTCCTTCTCATTCCAACTGATCCAATATTGGGAGAAGTAAAAATAGTAGCAGGTATTACATTATAATCTGTATTAGTTTCCTTAACAGGAAATCCTCCAATACTTGCTAATGCATTTGCAACAGCTACATCTGCCTCGTGATATGCGACATGAGCTAACATCAAACCTCCGGTAACATCCCCAATCGCATAGATTCCTTTAGCAGATGTTTCTAAATTATTAACATTACATTTTATTGTTCCTCTGTCGGTTTCAATCCCTAAATCTTCCAATCCTAAATCTTTTGATTCTTTTATTCTACCAATTGATACTAAGCATAGATCTGCTTCAAAAGTAAACTTTTCTGCATCTTCAATCTCATCTCTTGGAACTGAGGCAGAACAAGTTATTATTTTCACCCCTGAACCTGTATTTTCTACAGATAAGACATTTTGAGAAGTTTTAATTACAATGTTTAATTCCTTGAATTTTTTTAGTAATTCTTTTACAATCATTGGTTCTTCAGTAGCTATAGGAGAAGCAAGGTATTCAATCATGGTAACTTCACTCCCAAAAGCTGCAAAAATATTCGCAAACTCGCACCCAATTACTCCTGCTCCTATTATTAATAGTTTTTCTGGTACTGTGGTAAAGTTAGGGTCTAAAATATCATCACTAGTTAATATCTTTTCATGGTCAATGTTAAAGGAAGGTATTAAAGCAGGAGAAGACCCTGTAGCTATTATTACCCTTTTAGCTTTAATCTTTTTATTTTGTGTACCTTGGATTGAGATCTCATATCCCGAATGAATATCACCTCCGATAATTTTACCATGTCCATAAAACAAATCATTGTTCCATGCTTTTTCTAATGTTTCGATACCTTCGACTAGTTCTTCAACAACTCGATTTTTCCTTTCTACTGCTTTTTTAAAATTAAGACTATAATCTTTGATTTGTATTCCTAATTCTTCAAAATCTTTCAATCTTTCAATTGATTGAACAGACGCATATAGGGCTTTAGTAGGTATGCAACCTCGATTTAAACAAGTTCCACCTAATTTGTCTTTTTCAATTAAAGCAACTTTGGCACCATACTGAGCAGCCCTTATTGCTGCATGATATCCTCCTGGTCCTGCCCCAATAATAGCAACATCATAAATAAGATCAGACATTTTTCCTTCTAAACCGTCAGTTGATTAATATGAATATAATTTCGTGTTAAAAATGTAAATAATTCAATTAATAATAAATTTAATCACAAAGAGTTATAAATTAAATTAAACGTAAGAAAGAAAGAAATTTGATTTAGATAATTAAAATCAATAAGATAAAAAAATCTCATTCTATATTTATTATTATTAACTACTTTATCTTGAAAGATTAAAACGATGGTGAAGTTCTTTTGTACATTAAAAACAATGCTCGACTTCTTATAGAAGATTTGAACAAAAACCAACTCCTTTTTAGAACAATAGCAATACAAGCGCTTGAAAAAGCAATTAATGCAGTTAAACCTAAAAATTTAATTCAAAAATCGGTAAAAATTCAAGGGAATATTTTAGGTATTCAGGGTGACGAATATGATCTTAATGAGTTTAATAAGATCTATTTCATTGGAGGGGGGAAGGCAACCGCTGAAATGGCATTTTCATTCGAAATGATATTATCTAAGTTAAAAAACATAGATTATAAAGGCATTATAAATGTACCTAAAGATTCAGTGAAACTTGATCAGTTGGAAGGAAGCAAGATCAAAATCAATTTTGCTTCGCATCCTATTCCAGATGGAAATGGAATAAATGGTATAAAACAAATGATGCAAATAATAGAGGAATCACAAATTAATGATTTGATTATTTGTCTAATATCGGGAGGTGGATCAGCATTATTACCTTTACCAAAAGAAGAGATAAGTCTAAAGGATCTACAAAAGGTTAATGCTATGCTTTTAGCCTCTGGTGCTTCTATACATGAAATTAATATCATTCGAAAACATTTATCGGATTTTAAAGGTGGTAATCTTGCTAAAAAATTGTATAACTCAAGTAGAGCAACATTAATTTCTATAATTATCTCGGATGTTGTAGGAGATAAATTGGATTCCATTGCATCGGGCCCCACTGTTCCAGATTCCAGTACTTTTTATGATGCTATAGAAGTTTTGAAGAAATATAATGTTTTTGAAAAAATTCCATTGTCCGTTAAAAATCATCTTGAAAATGGATTAATAGATGTTAACTTAGAAAATCCTAAATTGAACGATATATGCTTTAATAAGGTTCACAATTATTTAATTGGTAGCGTAAAGAATGCCGTAGAAGAGGTCACCTCGTTTTTAGTTATGCAAGGATTCAAAACAAATTATTTTTCCAATGAAATACATGGTGAAGCAATAGAATTTGGGGGATTGTTACATAATATCATTGCTCAAAATTTAAATGAGATTTCAAAAGATGATGCTCTTGATAAATTTGCTCTTATAGGTACTGGTGAATTGACTGTGACAATTAAAGGCAAGGGAATTGGAGGTAGGAATCAAGAAATGCTATTAAGTTTTTTAGATGATATGGGTGAAAGAGATATTCCTTATGAATTTTTGATTATTAGTGCCAATCTTGATGGTATTGAAGGAAATAGTGAAGCTATGGGTGCGTTAATAGACAATTATGTATCAAATCAAATAAAAAAGAACTTAATAGATACAAAGAAATATCTAGAAAATAATGATTCAAATAGTTTTTTTAAACTGGTTGGAACTGAAATTGTAACCGGTTCTACAGGATGCAATGTAAACGATTTACTTATTGTATTACTACAATTGAGAAAATAATAACATTATTTAACACAAGATTGTTAGAAATTGTGTGTTCAAAATGTGGTCACAATTTTCTGGAATCTTATTTTCTTACAAAGAAATTTATGTACAATGGTAAAAAATACTCAAGTTTCTCTAAAAATATAACTTACTGTATTTGGCTTTGAATTCTATTTATTGAATATGAAAAATTTTTAAGGAGTGTAGTAGAATTTATTTTATCGGAATAACTTTTATTAACTCTTAAATAAATTTTCAATCTACTAAAAAAATTAAATATGGTAAGGAATAATGGCAAAGAAAGATAAGAAAAAGAAAACAGCGAGAATGGGATGGGATGAAACTGAAGCAGGGGAAGAACTAGTAGCAGATGCATTGAAAAGAACAGATATGGATGAAGGAAAAGTAAAATTGGTTGATCGGGATTCTGCAACACCTGTGATTGAAACATATGATGAGGACACGGGAGAACTAGAAGGGAGTATTTTATTGAAAAATGGAAATAGGGAAGGTTTATTAGCATTAGTAAAGATCATTGAGGATGTAGAAGTAAAACAAGATCATGATGCTAATGTTAAATCTTTTAGTTTCGGTGGAAAAATTAGTATAGAGAATCCCAGTAAAACTGATCGACTTTGGGATATAGATGTTGCTTTAGATAATATTGGTAGTACAAATTTAAAATCGAAAGAGATATCAATAAGAGAATTAGGTACCGAGTATCCAGATAATGTTGAAACCAAGGAGTTTCAACTAAAAAAGGAAGTACAAAATCTCTTTTTAGTTAAAGAATTTATCAGTACTCTTCCTAACGCGGATGATTTCCTAAATATTAATGATATTGAAAGAGAATTATTAAAACTTAAAGATAAATCAAGTAAGCCAACTAAGAAAGTTGCTGCTACTATACCACCAACCGCGGATGACGAGGATGAGGAAGAGGAGGAAGATGAAGAAGGAGACAACTGGGAAGATGGTGGAGTTGCTGTGGAAGGTGGATTAGAGACTTTTGGGATTTCTATTGATAAAGAGAATACCGTAACCTTCGCAATAGCCTTAAGAAATATGTTTGATAAAGCTGTTTCAGATATAGAGGTTATTAAAACAATACCAGAAGATTTTACAGATCCTGTAATTCGAGATACAACAGAAGGGCGTGCACAAATCGAAGGAGATAAAATAATTTGGAAAATTGATAAATTAAGACCAGAATATACTGTTTTACTTAAATTTACATGCAATATTATGGTAAATGATATTGCTAGAAGAAGAACTGGTGAGATTGATGTTTCTTATAAAGCTGCTGCTTCATTTGCTGAAGGGTTAGCTATCGATAAATTTGATGCCTACACTCGAAATAAATTCTATATCGATACGCTCGAGAGAGATGAAGAGCCAAATATCTGGGATAATAAGTTAATATTTGATAATTCTTCTGAATTTATTGTTCAACTTTTTAATGCTGATGTATACTCCCCTGATGATGAGAGTAGAAAATTTGTTGACATTGATCCAAAGGATGTACCAATGCTACCTTCACGAGCTCAATGGCATTCAGTTAAGTGGCAATATGAAAGTGAAGATTATCCCACATTAAATAGCTAGTATAACTGGAGATATGGCCTATGATAAGGTTGAAACTCCAACTTACAAGACTCAAGATGTTATTGCAACGCTGAAAATGGCAAACAATGGTTCCGCTCCATTAAATGAAATCACCGTGATTCAAAAAACTTTCTCTGATGAGTATCAACCTCCTAAAGCGAATGAAATTGAATTAATATGGGATGGGGATGAAGTAGAACTTTCTGCTGATGCTGTTAGCTTTGAAATGGACGTATTTACCATCTCATTAGCGAATCTTAAAAATACTAGCACAGGTATGTTCAAACCAGACTCAACTTTAGAATTCCAATATCCAATTCATTGTATAAAACCTGCTCGAAATTCAACATTTGAATCAGAAATTGTGTATCACGCAAATACATTTCCAGTGAGTCAGGAATTAGAATTTAGACCTGTGGTTCCTGTTATTGAAGCGCTTCACATCAAGAAGGAAATTCCGTACAAGCAAAGAAGTTGTTCCTATTGGAGATCTTGGCAATTACAGAATTATCTTAACTCTTGAAAATATTGGTGAATCAAAGCTATATAATTTGGTCCTTTTAGATAAGGTTCCTGATTCATTTGAATATGGAACTTATTCAATGACTCCTGAGATTACTGATGAAGTCGGCTCAGATACTCTAAAATGGGAAATTGAAGAATTGAATATTGGAGATGCGTTGGAGATCTCATATGAGATTACCGGTACTGGCGAATATAGTCCATCGGATGCTCAATTAGCATTATAAAATTATATAATTTCTTTTTTATTTTTTTTAAATCTATTTTAACCTAATAGTTTAATAATTAATAAGGCAATTATTAAATGAATAAACACAAAAATTTAATTTAGATATTATAAAAATTTCTATAGTCTAAAAGAATCTAGTAAGATCATGATTAGAAAGCGTTATCAACTTATCCATATGTTTGAATGTCCGGATGCAGTTTTAACCTGCTCAGTTTTAAAATGTCATGAAGATAACTTCTTAGTTTTTGGTGGACACGATAAAACACTCTATTTAATGAATGAACAAATGAATATAGTAGATGATAGAGTTTTTGATGGATGGGTTCGGTGTACTTATCCAATTGATCTCGATGGAGATGGATGTGATGAAATCTTAGTCGGTGCTGGTGATGGAAATTTCATGGTTTTAAAATTAAGTCCAGAAAAAAGAAAATTAGTCGGAATAATGAGATATAGATCCCCAAAGAGGATAAATTGTTGTACAGCTGGAGATATTACTCGAAATGGGAACATAGAATTAATATTTGGTGGTGAAGATAAAACTCTTAAAGTATTTGATGCTATTAAGGCAAAGGAACCAAAATTCGTATTTTATTATGATTCTTGGGTGACTGCTTGTACATTGGGAGTATTAAAATTACCTGATGAAGAAATCCCAATATATGGATTATTAGTAGGTACAAAAAGCGGAATTGTTCAACTAATTAGATTCACAGAAAAGCTTCCCGAGATCGTTTGGCAAATAGACTTTCATGCTCAAGTAAACGATATTAAAGTTGGCGATGTTACAAATGATGGATTCAATGAAATTTTATTAACCTCAGATGACTCAACTATTAAAATCCTCGATAGTAGTGGTGAACCTATAAAGCAAATACCGATTGATGATGGGCGTCCGCTATCACTCTTAATAGAAGATGTAGATGGGGATAATGCGAATGAAATTGTAGCTGGATGTGCAGATGGGTCATTAAAGGTATTTCATAATCCTGCTTTGGGTTCTACTGATTTTGAATTAAAGTGGAAAACAAAAGTATCTACCTCAATTGAAGATATTTGTTTTCGATTAGATCCAGAGCACAAGAAAAATATAGTCTTTGGAGGGTATGATCGAACAATTAGAATTGTCAGTGATTTTGAATGGGGGGATAAACAACCTCTTGATATCCCACAGCAAATTAAAGTAGAATTAATAGAATCTGCTGAAAAAGAACGGATAATTAATGAGATTGCTAGTGCACAAGAGGTCCCTACCAACATACGAGAATATATCTTCGAGATTCTACTGAAAAAGGGATATTTAAAAGATTTAGAAACGGAATTAAGGAATTTAGACTATACAGAAGACGAAATTTTGGAAGAATTAGCAGTATTAAAAACACAAAAATCGGTAATTTATGAAAAAGTTGAATATCCTGTATGGTGTTTACCAGAAAAAGAAAAAGAGGAAATGATTGAAGAAGAAGCACCAACCGTGGAACCTAAAGTTGCTGTAAAACATATGGTTATAGAAGAGCCTATTAAGACTAACAAAGAGAAGTTAAGTGCCATCCTTTCTATTACTCAAAAAGAAAAAGCGCTAAAAGAAAAAGGTGGTGCTGAAGGTTCATTGAGCGATATTATTCTTGAGTATCTTAAAGAAAAAGGAATTGTTGCTACAAAATCGGAATTTGTGAATGCAATAGAAGACAAGGGTTTTGCTAGTAATCAAATTGAAAAAGAAATTACATTATTAAAAGAGCAAGGAAAAATAAAATATTCTCGAGCAACGCCAAAAGGCTGGAGTGTTGGTGATTAACTACTCCTGTGGTTTTTTAATTAAAAAATCCATTATTATTCTTTCAAAAAGCTCAAATTGATTTAATTCTGAGAAATTAGCTCCATTGAATTTTTGAATAAATAATTGTAGAATCGGATTCACTTTTTCAAAGAATTTATTTACTAGCCTATCAGATTTCTTTTTAGATTTATCTACTAATCCATACAAAATTAATGATTCCTTGATGTTATTATCATCAGATTGGATTTCTGCCATTTTAAAGATGAATAAGATATTACCAGATTCTAAATATTCAAGAGAGGTTTTATTAAAAGCAGTTTCAGTAAATGCATTTATAGCAGATATAAATGCCCCTCTTAAGTCTTTATTGATACCATGTTCTTTTTGAGCGGGAAGATCCTTAAAAACGTGATTAACGAGCACAAATCCTCTGAATACAAAACCAATCTCATAGAGCTCTTTCAATTTTAGATCCTATCCCTTGATTTGATAATGTTTTGTTTGCATTATTAAAAATTTTTTTCATATTTAATTTTAAACTAATTAATAAGTACAAAAAATAGAGAAAAAATAGTTAGATCATTACCAATAAAATGAATTAAAATATTAGATGGAGGTATTATAAAAAAAGGGATAGATTAAAGAATACGTTAAATTATAGATAATTAATCTTTATTTTATTAAGGTAATACAAAATGGAAGTATTAGCATTAGGAGGCTCTGGAGATATGGGTCGAATGGCTGTTGCAATACTTCTCGAATCTCCGAAAATTACATCAATAACTGTTGCAGATAGAAGTTATGAAAGAGCTAAGGAATTCATTGATTTGGTTGGTTCTGATAAATTAAAAGCAGTAGAAATAGATGTAATAGAACAGAATAAACTGCAGACTTTAATTTCCTCTCATGATTTAGTGATGAATACGGTCGGTCCTTTTTATAAATATGGTACAATAATAATGGATGCAGTTATTAAGGCAAAGAAGCAATATGTAGATATATGTGATGATTGGAAACCAACATTAGATTTACTTAATATGGACGAGAGAGCAAAAAAGGCAGGAATTACTGCTATTATTGGAATTGGCGCAAGTCCCGGAATTACAAATTTAATGGCCGTTATAGCATGTTCTAAACTAGATAGAGTTGATGATCTTATAACTGCTTGGGGGTATGGTGGTGAAGAAGGAGTAGGGCCTAAACCAAAATATTATATTGAACCCAGAAAATTTTATAGAAAATTTAAAGATTTACCAGTTATCGCTAATGCAGCTACTATGCACTTGTTTTATGAAACTTTAGAGGAAATCCCCACATATAGAGATGGAAAATTTATTGATATTAAACCTCTTACAGATGCAGATCCACTTCAATTTCCCGGATATGAAGATACTTATGTTTGTCATATAGGCCATCCAGAGCCTGTGACATTACCTAGAATTTTAAAAACGAATTCTGTTTCAAATTTGATGTATATGGGCAAAAGACTTACTGAGATTATTCGTAATTATACTCAACAAATATCTAACAATGAATTAACTGTTAGTGAAGCATCAATCAGATTTGGTGAGGATGCAAGAAATATTGTTAGAGATCAAGAAATAATAAAAGAATATATTGGTATGCCTCCAACACTAAGTGTTATAGCAACAGGTATAAAAAATGGAAAACGAATAAAAGTTGCAATTGGGAATCATCGTGTTCCATTTGGAGGAATGGCTGGAGTAACGTCAGTTCCACTCGCAATAGCAGTAGAAATGGTAATTAATGATGAAATAACAGAAAAGGGAGTCCTAACTCCAGAAGAATCAATATCAGATCCAATGGAGTTTTTTAACAGGTATGCGAAATACTGTGGAAAGAATCTTACAGGAGAGGAAGTATTACTTATAAGGATAGCTGAACTTTAATTAATAAGTTTAATTTCATTTGATAGTTGAAACATTCTGATTACTTGTGACCAGTTCCCTGCATTTAAAATATACTATTATGGGAACGAGATCATCCAAACACCTTATATTGATAGTCTAGCTATCCAATTTTGAAATGAATTTCTAATTACTTGACACGAAACGAATACAGGTTGCTACCCACTCTTAATGATCATTATCCTGAGCTTTATTAATTTTGAATATAATTTTTTAAATTAGATGAAAAGTTATAAAATACAAAATAGTGAATATGATATTATTATGATAGAACAATCAAAAGAAAATATTTTAGAAAAAGCATTTGAATTAGGCCAGAAATTTGAAAAAAAATATACTGGCTGTGCTCA
>SMTZ1_10018871_pt1 | contig 20607 bp, 17 predicted proteins | sample DeeMarSWOR136_30_FD_25667 | JGI IMG/M metagenome (IMG submission 25667) | reverse complement strand
AAACTCCGGCCACGTATGTATGGCGAGATGCGACTCGGCTATCACCACTACCCCCGTGACACCCTGAGGGCTGAAATGGTGAAAAATGCTGCCCACGATAGTTGCTCCAGTTCTTGAAGCTGCTTCCAGCATCAGATCTCTTATCGCCGCCTCACTATCAAGATAGGTGCATCCACATTCAAAATACTCAGCCAGGATGTGCCTGCCAAAAGGACTTTTCATCGCCCATAAGCTCCTCTCGCATAGATATGTACCTCTTTCGCCCCTGCCAAGGCAAAAGAGATCCTGTTTTCAGGTTTCATCCCGCAGTAAGCGGGATAATCTAAATGTGTTCGAAAATGCGATTACTTAGGTGAGAGCCACTAATGGCTATGAATAGTAGATAAGGGTGCCCCTCCTTCCCTTGGGCCGGGCGACACCCCAAAGGTTGGCTACGCTGTGGGTCTATAACGGTGGCCTCGTGACAAGGCCAATTCCTCCCTCCCTCACCAAAAGATTATTGATAGACGGTTCATATTTCGCTCGATGTATATAACCCCAAGCCATTATTTTGTCAACACCCTAATCAAGATTTTGTCTCTGCATTAGCCTTGTTCCGCTAATTTTTTTCAACGTGTTCTTCTCTACAACACCCCTCATTGTACGGCCACCTCTTGCTCTGTCCCCTACCGAAGATAAATCGGATTAGAAAAGATCCACGGCCTCGAGCCAAATAGGACCGTTCTTCGGAACACCTCCACCCTGTAGACACCTCCTTCATCTATCTTGATAGATAGCCCACTGCCGTGTGCTCTCTTAAAGGGAGAGCCATCCTTCATAACTCTTATGAGCCCACGTCTCGGAAGCCTGACCTCCAATACGCCGGGGCTGAATCTACCCTCCTGCCCCATCAAAAGCCTCCGTTTGCCCTTTTCCCTGTTAAATGAGAACCTGAACCCCTTTGCAGGGCAAAGTCCGTCATGGGCTATAAAGCAATTACCCTCCCTGAGTGAATGATAGATGATCCCTTTATCCCTTCTTAAATCCCCCGTAAGCGCTGCGGTCGTTAGGACATGCGTATTTATAGTTCTCAAGAGATACCTGTATGAAAGGGGTGTAAGCTTAAGGAATCCCATCTTCATAGGTGATCCGTGTGCATCCGATCCCCCTATGGCGACCACTCGCCTTTTGGAGCATACCCTGTCCCATGTGGCCAACGTCTTTTGACTTGGACCCCTTAAGGTGTACGTCTTGAAGATGAGATGGAAAACCCCATGCCAGAATGACTTCACATTTTCCTTCCACCTGGAGGAGAAGTTCCAGATACAGATGCCTGTATATCCCTTCACTGACCAGTCATTCCAGGTATAGGCCACACCCTTCTCAAGAAAATGCATCCCCTTTTCAAAGGGATGAGCCAGGAATCCAAACCCGCCCTGAGTACTTACGGCATCTATGAGCTCCTGAGGAGAGTAGCCCTCACCATCTACCTGATTTTTGATATCATAGGCAAGGTAGTGGTGAGACCGGGTGCCGATCTCAGAGCCCACTAAGACGAGGATACCCTTATAATACCCTTCTTCCTCAAGATGAAGCTGGGCTAGATATGAGTGGTCATTGAGGGCTATAAAATCAAGACCTACCGTTCTCGCTACTGCAGCAATCTCCTTGGTGCTCCCACCTCCATCAGAGTGGGTTGTATGGATGTGGAGATTACCTACATATTCAAAGAGGGACGCGGTCGCCAATTCAGCCTTCATAAGCATGAATTGCCTTCAATCCAGCGGCCATTGGTCTTTGAACCGCAAATATGTTGAGCAAGACCACAAGAATAAACGAGCTAACTATCCAAACCCATTGAAAGAGGGTAATAGCCTCTCCTTTGAAATGTGCAGAAAGGATGGTATAGACAGGCCCGGCCTCCAGCACAATGACCGAGGCTATAAAGACTGAACTAATTATCATATAGATGAGTCCTCCAAAGCCTGTCGCCACCTGGGCTATATTTTCATGCTGGAAATTGGGGTAGACTGCACCTAAGCCAACTCCCAAGGCCACAATCCCAAAGACCAAGAAGAAGATAGTCACTGAGGATAAGGCCATCATAAAGGGGGTTACCTCCAAAAGGTAGTTGGTATAAGTTATCAAAACCTCTGCCAAAATGAGCATGGGAAGGAGATAGGCAAGGTATTTAGACCACAAAAACCGTCTTGGTGAAAGAGGCGATGAAAGGATAATCCAGAAGGACTGTCCCTCAGAGCTCACCGCCGGAAATATGAACCTCACAGAGAGGGCGGAGATAACAAACCCTGCCAGCCCTATGTTCAGAAAGGATAGGGCATTCTGCAGATAGATTGACTTTATGGGGCTCCTCTCTAGCGGGAGAACACTGAAATTGTAGAGATACACAACCACAAGGGCACCTAAGAGAAGGAGCTGGGACCATTGGCTGTTATCCCGAAAAAAGGTGCGTATGTCCTTGGCGATCAAAGAGGTTATTTCTGGCCCTAACGGTCTGGTTATTAGTGCAACGATCTTCTCAAGTATCCTTCGCCCAGCAGGGCTTCTCCTTTTTGCCTCCTGTGCCTTTGAAAAGCCATTGAAATATATCAGCCCTGCCATCCAGATAGCCATTACTCCCATTGCCGAGGCAGTACTCCAGAGAAGAAGATGGTTTAATACCTGACTCCCCGTATACTTTGTCAATCGTCTCTCCGGCCTGAGAAACCGAAAAAGGAGATAGAGAACAACAATCAAAATAAGGGAGAGAAACATGATGACATCCCGAGCCCGCTGGGCAGGAAAGAACCTCACTAAAACCATAATGAGCATAATGCCTGAGCCTGCGGCAATGATAACGAGAGGAAGAGACACGTAGATAAGGCTCAGGTAATAGTTAAAGCCAGCATGGTAAACAAAACCATAGGCCATCATCACAGGAAGGCCAAATACAAACAGCATCCATGAGCTATCAATTACCGTGTAAAAGGACCGGCTCAGAAATATATCTGTGAGCCTTGCCGGCGATGAGTGGCATAGTTCTAAATCCTGCGATAGGTAAAGGTTGGAAAGGGCGGTTATGATATGACTGAAGATTAACAGGGAAAAGAAGATCAAAAAAACCATGGCGAGGAGGTGTCTTGCAAGAATATCACCGATTATCTCCTGGGAGGAAAAATAGAGAAGCACCCGGTAGAAAAGGAAAAACAGGACCACCCAGAACAGGATACCTGAACCAGTCAGTGTTAGAATCTTTATCTTTGTTTTACCCTGGGACCTCTTAAGACCATTTCTAAGACCAAGGAACTTAGGAGCAATGAGAGTCTTAAACATCCTCACCTGCCTGCCACCCCTCCTGTTATTTTGAGAAACACCCTCTCCAGATCCCCTTCAACGCCTGCCTGTCTCCGTAGGTCCTCGGATGTGCCAGAGGCCACGATCCTTCCCCTATCCACAATTGCTATCTGTTGGCATACCTCCTGAGCTAAGGCCAGCGCATGGGTTGACAGAAACACCGTGGCCCCTTTACCAGCCCACTCTCCGAATATCTCCTTGACCAGCTTGGCTCCCCTTGGATCAAGGCCCACCATCGGCTCATCAACAATGATAACCTTGGGTTCATGGAGCATAGATGCGGCTATAATGAGCCTCTGTTTCATGCCGTGCGAATAGACCGGCCTTAAATCTGAGGAACTCTAAACCGCTGAGCTTTTCATAAAGAAAGGGCCGATCAGGGATAAAGCCGATAATCCTCTTTACCTTAGAGGGCTCCTTGGCTATATCCACTCCATCTATGTAGATGCGGCCCCTCGTTGGCCTTAAGACGCCTGCCATCATCTTAATTGTAGTCGTCTTTCCAGCCCCATTTGGCCCTATGAAGCCAAAGATGGTTCCCCGAGGGATCTGAAGGTTCAAGTCATCAACGGCCTTTATTCCCCTGTAAATCTTGGTCAGGTTCTCAAATCTGATCATCTGTAATCCAAAATAGTAAACTCGAGATTGCCAATCATTCCCAAAATCCGGACCTGTTTTTCAATGCCGCCATCAAGAAGCTTAATATGAGTTGCATCAACGGGCATCTGTTTTAGGGTAGCATCCATAGAAACCCACTTGTTTATATAGGCCTCATTCCAGGCATGGTAATAGAATTTTCCACCTTTATAAACCAGGCCAACAACGGTTCTGGCCGGGATTCCAGCTGCCCTCAATAATGCGGTCAGGAGAGTGGCATGTTCATTACAGTCCCCCTTTCTGTACTTAAGAATCTCTCTTGCATCTGGAACGGATGGTACCGGTGTCTTTTCTAAACTCTCAAAAACCCAGCCCACGATCGACATTGCTGCCATGAAGGGATCAGCAGTGTCATCCACTACTTGTTCGGCTAAGGTGATTATCTCTCTATCTTCAGACTGAATTAACATCTCTGGCCTCAGGTAATACAATAATTCACGATCACGACCCCTGTAAGGGATGGCATAGGAGGCCTTGAAAGGCGGCCTTTCCTTTTCTACTGCAAGAATCCTGCCACTGAGGGATTGTCTTGAGCCATCAATAGGCAGGGAAGATGGGACCTGATTCAACCGAACCTTTAGGTATGAGAGTCGCCGGGGATCTTCTAGTTTCTTTGCCACTCTTATGGCTGATAATTCACAGAAATCGATCCCTCCTGATCTATCTAAACCCAATTTGGCCTTGGCAGGGGTTGATCTGACAAGGGTGAACCCCATAAAGCCCTGCTCCTTGAGGGATACCCCCTCTTCATCAAGCCAGAAGACCAAAGGCCTCCCCAACAGGTCCATCTCCAACCGGTAGGCCTCATATGATTTACCATCAAGGTTAATGACCTCCCTTGCTGCCACCTTGACAGTACTCGGATTGGTTGTCATGGTAATGGGATCAAAGATGGGGAAGGTCAAAGAATCCCCTATCTTTAATGTGCAAGACTTAAAAAATTGCGCCATGCCTGCGCTAATCATAGGCCTTGATGGCAGCCTGATTGATTGCGTCTTTTCTTTTCCCTTCTCCCCCATTGAGAGGGAAAGATTATTCCCCTTCATCTGACCAGTGATCTTAAATTCAAAAAGGCCCGAGGAAAGGGAAAAGTCAAAACTGTTCAACAGGAACCTCTCGTCCAACTGCGCCCTTGTCTTGCTAAAGATCTCCCTTGCTGAACCCATCAAATTGACGGCAAGAAATATGTCCTCCTCTACATCGAAACCCCCTTCTGTCCTTTCAACCCTGGTAACTGTGTATCCAACCTTGCGCCCTCTTACAAGGATCTCCATCCATTGCTCTGATATATCCTCCAAGGGCATCCCCTCATCAATAGAGGTAAGGTCCACACTCCCTCTGTTCAGGTTAGTCCTCTTTACCAGCTCTGCCACAACAAGAAGCCAGAAGAGGACTATCATAATCCCGAGGATCTTATAGACGACGGATCTTTTCATTCCAGTGGTTACTGAGTTTTTTGGGCCTGACGAGCAACGAGACTAACTCACAGGATCTTCTCTATGAGGTCCCGAGAATTGCCAAGCATCTCCTCCAAGGCATTCTCTCCCAGACCACTCCCGTGGGCTACCATCTGAGCAAACTGGCGGGTCATGAGGTCATGGGGGGAATGGGCATCTGAGTTCAAAACAAGCCTTGCCCCAAACCTTGCGACATATCCATTCGCAAAGCTATGACCCTGGCGAGCCGAGATCTCGAGGTATATTCCTCTTTCAACAGCCAGCTTAATGTCCTCAATAGCAATGAGGCCAGGATGGGCCAAGATATCAACACCGGAAAGAATAGCCGCCCTGTTTGTCCCCTTGGCTACCGGCTCCACAATGGTTTCGCCGTGAGCTAAAACTATCTTTGCCCCCAATTCCCTGGCCTTCTTGACCAAAGATTTCATTGACCCTGGTGGGACATGGGTGATCTCAGCACCAGGGATGACCCTCACAGATTGGCTCTGATTCAAATCCCTTGCTGCCTCCACGAGCCTCAGGATCACAAAATCGAGATTTGAGGAATCAACATGATCAGTTATGGCGACACAGGAGTAACCCATGTCCTCGAGACGCCTCACGAGCTCTGAGGGAAGCAATTCGCCATCACTGAATAGGGAATGGACATGGAGATCTATCATCGGTTGAATTCATAAAGGGATTAGCTAGGCTGGGGATGAGATATGACCCGTTGGTGCACAAAGCTGTTGGGCGCTTACATCTTGTATTTGCCAAAATCCTCTGGCTTGAGCTTTTCAAGTATGTCTTGCCACTTCTTTCCTTGCTCGCTCTTGTCCTCAGGCACACCTTCCCTGGTCCCCTCAATCTGCTTTGATTTCTTCAGCACCTCTTCCGAGACAAATATGGGCGCCTTAGTCCTGAGGGCCAAGGCAATGGCATCACTCGGCCGAGCATCTATTGACAAGGCTTCACCCTTTTTCCTTAGGTGGATAAGGGCGTAGTAGGTATTGTCTTTTAGGTCACAGATCTCTATTCTGGTTACCTTGACATCTGTCTTATCCATGATATCTTTCAAAAGGTCATGGGTCATGGGCCTGGAAAACCTTACACCCTCTATTTCGCTTGCAATCGCCGTTGCCTCAAGCAGGCCTACCCAAATAGGTAAAGTCTGTTTCCCTTCGATCTCTTCCAAGATAATTATCGGACTATTCGTTACCGGGTCCATATTTATTGAAGATATCGTCATTGGTTTCAGCATAAGACTCGCCCCCCTCCACTATCTTAAGATTCCAAGCACCTCTAGATGTCATTTAACTCAAACGAACACCCTTTGTCAACATAACTTTTCACCCCAACGCCGTCCGCGCCTGCCCGTGCGACAAACGGATCTTTGTTTAATTCTCCGAATACTACCACGTCAATCACGGCCTGATCAAGCCCCTTTGGTACCTCCCTTTTCTAGTTTTCTAAAGGGGATTATCTTCCTCCCCTCCCTCGATGCAACCTTTTCAGTAGTCCCCTTGCCCGCAGTATCCTCAGAATCCGAGCCTGTGGGGACTGGATTCACCGCCTGAATCCTTACAGGATTACCTTCCATTGTGAATGGTGCGCCGTTTATATACTCCTCCCTTAATATCCAGGTAATCGTCCTTAGGGGTACGGTCAAGACCAGAAGCTGTACCCTGAACCAATAGAGTCAATCCTGGCAAAAAAGGCAGGCTTTTCCCCATAATAGATCAATACAACTTCGCCTATATTATTTGCCATAATCTTCAGTACCCCCGCAGTCCACAGCACCGCCAGGGCATATAAGGGTACGAATTTTTCGGGCGATGCACTGGTAAATTGGTAATGCAAACTTCGTACCCAACATGTCGCCCGGCAGCGGCCCCGGCCTAAAAAGACAACCGAGAGTCCATATCCGCCCGTGGCCTTCAGTATTGCTTATTTTTTATCACAATAAGATAATAATACAAGCGGATATTCTATCGAGCGATGTAGTTCACATCCTTTTCAAGAGGATAGGTACAATGAAAGCTGATTATAATGTGATCGTTATTGGGGCAGGTCCAGCCGGGATCTTCGCTTCCATAGTCCTTACGAAGATGGGTATTGACGGGGTCTTGCTCATCGATCAGGGAAAGGATATTAACAAGAGAGATAGGCGATCAGCACGAGATCTCCTTTGTGGGTGGGGTGGGGCAGGTGCTTACAGTGATGGGAAATTGAACGTCTCAACAGAAGTCGGGGGATTTCTGAATGAGTTCATACCTACTGAAAAACTGGAAATACTCTTAAAGGAAGCAGACGAGATCTATCTCAGGTATGAGGCACCCGAAAAGATCTATGGCACTAATCTACCTGAAATAGAGACCCTCTCCGCTAATGCTCGAAAGGTAGGGCTCACCTTTGTACCCACGAGGATAAGGCACATGGGCACAGAGAATTGCGCCTCCGTGCTTAAGAAGATGCGTCAAGACCTCGATGGAAAGATATCCATTAAAACGGACTGTAAGGCAGAAGAGATCTTGACTAATAAGTATAATGAGGTGATGGGCGTGAGACTATCAGATGGCCACATTATCAATAGCCGTTTTGTAGTAGCTGCACCAGGCAGAATAGGAGCTGCGTGGATGAAGTCCCAGGCTGATGCACTGAATTTACCCTCTGTTCATAGCCCTGTAGATATTGGGTTACGCGTAGAGGCACCTGCACCCATAGTAGAGCCCATAACGCGAGAGGCATATGAAGCCAAGCTAATTTATTATTCCAAGACGTTTGATGATAAGGTCAGGACATTCTGCATGAATCCATATGGCGAGGTCGTCCTCGAGCAATCTGATGATATCATCACCGTGAACGGCCACAGTTATGCCAATAGAAAATCAGACAACACCAACTTTGCCCTTCTCGTAAGCAGTACATTCACGGAGCCCTTCCATGATCCAATTAGATACGGCAAGTATATCGCTTCCCTTGCTAATATGCTCGGAACAGGGGCGATCATCCAGAGGCTCGGTGACCTTCTCGCGGGCCGGAGATCAACAGAAAAGAGGATCATGAAATGCATTACAAAACCAACCCTTCACGATGCAACCCCAGGGGACCTCAGCTTTGTCCTTCCCTATCGATACCTCAAAGATATCATCGAAATGCTTGAGATATTGGACAATATAACACCGGGTATCTTCTCCAGACATACACTCCTCTATGGTGTTGAGGTCAAATTCTATTCTCACCGAATCAAGTTAACAAGGCATCTTGAATCGGGGATAAAGAACCTCTTTATAGTAGGAGACGGTGCTGGTATTACCAGAGGGCTTATTCAGGCCTCGGTAAGTGGAATGGTAGCCGGGAAGGAAATTGCAGGCAGGATAAAGGATTAAAGAAGCGCAAGCCCATTGAAGGGCCTATGGGAAAGATTAGAAAAATAAAAACACCAAGCGATGTCATCCGGATCAAGGGGGCCCATCAGAACAATCTGAAGGACCTTAATCTGGATATCCCACTCAATAACATTACTGTCATCACTGGTGTTAGTGGTTCGGGAAAATCCTCTCTGGCCTTCGATACCCTTTATGCAGAAGGGCAGCGGCGCTATGTTGAGACCTTCTCACCCTATGCCAGGCAGTTCATGGAAAGGATGGACAGGCCTGAGGTTGATAGCATCGAGGGGATCCCGCCCGCCATTGCAATCGATAACAAATCGTCTGTCCGCACCTCTCGATCAACTGTTGGCACCATGACGGAGATCACCGACTATGTAAAGCTGCTCTACACGCGCCTGGGGCAGCTCCATTGCGAGAAATGCGGAAAGCCGGTGGTCCCAGAGAGCCCTGAACACGTGTGGGAGGCCTTGAAGGATATTCCCGATAAAACTGAGATGGTGATCACCTTTCCGTTTTCTCTGAAGTCTGATTCCCATGAGCAGGTAAGAAGGGAATTGGGGAGAATAGGCCTTGACCGCTTCTTCATTGACGATCAGATTAGGCCGATTGAGGAATGGAAACCAGGAGATGGAGAAATCCACATCGTGCTAGATCGCCTGCCGGTGAGACGATCTGACAGGAAGCGGATATTTGACTCCCTGGAGCAGGCCTTCCGTTTTGGAGGTGGCCAGCTGGATCTGTGGATAAAACCAGAGGGGCACCTCTCCTTCAGCAATAGGCTCGAGTGTGCAGACTGCGGGATAGTTTATAAGAGGCCAATTCCAAACCTCTTCTCATTTAACAGCCCCATAGGAGCATGTGAGACATGCAGGGGCTTTGGTAGGATCATCGATATCGACCTTGACCTCGTCATCCCCGATAGATCTCTTTCCCTTGACGAAGGTGCCATTAAACCATGGGGTGACTGGAGTAAAGGCCATATGGAATTTGAGGATCTCCTGGACTTCTGTCAGGGCAACGATATCCCCACTGACATCCCCTTTGATGATCTCACAGAGGCCCAAAAAAAGCTCATTTTCGAGGGTAATGAGGAATTCTACGGGGTGAGGGGGTTTTTCAGGTGGCTTGAGACCAAGAAATACAAGATGCATGTGCGGGTTTTTCTCTCCCGCTATCGAACCTATACGGTCTGCCCTCATTGTCATGGGACGAGGTTTATCAAAGAGGCCCTGCTCTACTATATTGGGGGGCTCAACATCGGCCAGGTATATTCTCTGTCTATTGATCATGCGAGTGAGGTTTTTGAATCGGTTGATGTGCCGTCACGAGATGATGCCAGTGCCCTGATCCTGGATGAGATTAAGGGCAGGCTCACATACCTCCTCGATGTGGGGCTGGGTTATCTGACCCTTGATCGTCAGTCCAGGACCCTTTCGAGTGGTGAGCTCCAGAGGGTAGCCCTCACGTCAGCCCTTGGCTCCTCCCTCGTTAACAGCCTCTATATCCTGGATGAACCCAGCGTTGGCCTCCACCCAAGGGATAATAATAGGCTCATCAATATCATGAAGAGACTCAGGGACATCCAGAACACCGTTATCGTAGTTGAACACGATCCGGAGATTATCGGCGAGAGCGATTTTATGCTTGATCTGGGGCCGGGGGCTGGGGATCACGGCGGAGAGATCATGTACTTTGGGCCAACTGCCACTGTAAATGGCTCGATTACCGGCCAGTACCTCACAGGACAAAGGTGCATCCCCATTCCCCACAGGAGGAGAAGACCCTCAAAGGGTTCATGGCTGATTATCGAGGGCGCCAGGGAGCACAACCTTAAAAATATCGATGTGGGGATTCCACTCGGGCTCTTTGTGTGCCTGACTGGTGTTTCCGGCTCGGGGAAATCTACCCTCGCCGAGGAAATTCTCTATAAGGCGATAAAAAAGGCTAAATCTGACCCCCAGGGCATGCCTGGTCGCCACCGGGCAGTAAGGGGCTTAGAGCAAATTGCCGATGTGGTGATGATTGATCAAAAACCCATTGGCAGGACCCCAAGGGCCAACCCCCTCACCTATGTCAATGCCATGGATCCCATCAGACGACTCTTGGCAAGCTCCTATAAGGCTATTTCAAAGGGTCTTGGCCCAGGTTATTTCTCCTTCAATGTTGCCGGAGGCAGGTGCGAGACCTGCAAGGGGCAGGGCAGTGAGAAGGTAGAGATGCAGTTCCTGTCAGATATCTTTACTACCTGCCCGGAATGCCAGGGAAGACGGTTCAAGAAAGAGACCCTGGAAATCACCTATAAGGATAAGAATCTCCATGAAATCCTCTGTATGACACTTGACCAGGCCCTCACATTTTTTAAGGACCAATCGAAGATAACAGTCTCCCTAAAATCCTTAGCCGACGTGGGGCTTGGGTATATGCAGCTTGGCCAACCAATAAATACCCTTTCGGGGGGAGAGGCCCAGAGGCTTAAGCTCTCGCGTTATCTGAAAGCCTCTGATCGGGGACCAATACTCTTTATTCTCGATGAGCCCACAACGGGCCTTCATTTTGCCGATATAGAAAGGCTCATTTCCATCCTCCAAAGGCTTGTAGATAAGGGCAATACAGTGCTTGTTATTGAACACAACATGGATGTAGTGAAGAGTGCAGACTGGGTAATCGATCTGGGTCCTGAAGGAGGCGAAGCAGGGGGCCAGGTTGTTATAGCGGAATGTCCAGAGGAAATAGCCGGGCATCCTGATTCCCACACCGGGAGATTTCTCAAGAAGTATCTCAATGCTACGGGGGGAACTAGATTAGATAGGATGCCCGATAGAACTGCATCCAAACCTATCATAAGTTTACCAGGGGCCATCGCCATAACAGGTGCCAGGGAGCATAACCTCAAAGACCTCAGTCTTTCCATCCCACGCCAGCAGTTCGTTGTCCTGACCGGTGTTTCCGGCTCGGGAAAATCTACCCTTGCCTTTGATATCCTCTTTGCCGAAGGTCAACGGAGATACCTGGAAAGCCTCGCTCCCTATGCCCGACAGTATGTGAAAATCCTTGAGAGACCGGACATAGATGTGGTCTCGGGTCTCCCGCCTACAGTGGCCATTCAGCAGAGGATTTACTATGCCAGTCCGAGGAGTACGGTGGCAACCCTCACGGAGATCTATCATTTCTTGAGACTCCTCTTTTGTAAACTCGGGACGCAGCAATGTCCGGCCTGTGGCCAGCAGATGGTAGCCCAATCAAAGGAGGCAATTGTAGAAAGAATTAGGGGCAATTATAGCGGAAAAAAGGCGACTATCCTGGTCTCGGTTGTGGCTGGGCGCAAGGGCTTTCATAGAGATTCACTCGCCCAGGCCATGCGCAGGGGCTATAGGGAGGCCAGGATCGACGGGAAGCTCGTCAAACTGAAGGAAGGTATGTCCTTGAGCAGATACCGTGAGCATACCATTGAACTTGTCATTGGCGAAATTCCGAGCCCGGACCTCGACCAGCTGGTAAGCCAGGCACTCTCGGAAGGTAGCGGGACTTTTACACTCTTGGATCAGTACGGGCACGAGGAGATCCTCTCTCTCAAGAAGGTTTGTCCCTCATGCGGCATTGGCGCAAGGGAGCTTGACCCTCGACTTTTCTCTTTCAACAGCAAGCATGGTGCCTGCCCCATATGCGAAGGACTGGGCACTCTAGGCGATAATGGAGATGGCGGTCCCATCTGCCACAAATGCGGTGCAAGCAGGTTGAAACCTGAGGCCCTGGCCGTAAAGGTTAAGGGCTACTCCATCTGGGACCTGGTTGGGCATCCGGCTGACAAGCTCCAGGAAATCCTCACGGGGTTTTCCTTTACCAACCAGGAGGCCTTGATAGCTAGGCCTATTATAGATGAGATACTCGCGAGACTCTCATTTATGAATCGACTCGGCGTATCATATCTATCCCTCAGTAGAAGCGGGGAAACGCTCTCTGGTGGAGAGGCCCAGAGGGTCCGCCTGGCAGCACAGCTTGGATCAAACCTCACGGGGGCATGCTATATTCTGGATGAGCCAACAATCGGCCTTCACCCAAGGGACAACCGAATGCTCCTGGATGCCCTTAAGGACCTCAAGGAGAGGGGAAATTCCATTTTGGTCGTGGAACATGACGAGGAGACTATCAGGGAGGCTGATCACATAATCGATCTTGGGCCCGGGGCCGGCAGAAAAGGCGGTCAGCTGGTGGCGAGTGGAAATATAGAGGACCTGAAAAGGGCTCCCGGATCTATAACGGGATTATCCCTTGCCGGATATCCTCGCAGGGTTACCTCAAGGCTTAGGCCGTACAAGGCCTTTCCCCACATCAGGGTGCTTGGTGCTGTTGAGCATAACCTCAAGGAGCTAGATGTGGAATTTCCGCTGGGTACCTTGATTTGCATTACAGGGGTGTCTGGCTCTGGCAAATCCACCCTCCTCAAAGATGTCCTGTATAAGGGATTGCAGAACCGGTTGTTGAAGAAAGAGGGAATAGCTGGCTCCTGTGAGGCTGTCGAGGGATGGGAGCCGGTAAACAGGGCCCTTGAGGTGGACCACAGCCCTATTGGCCTCACTACCCGCTCTGTGCCTATCTCATATATTGGATCTCTATCTGAGATACGAACCCTCTTTTCGATGACACCACCTGCAAGGGCAAGGGGATACCAGCCTGGCAGGTTTTCATTTAACGTGCCTGGAGGCAGGTGCGAGGCCTGCAAAGGCCGTGGTTCAATTAAGGTGGAAATGAGTTTTCTCCCAGATGTATACATTAGCTGTGAGGTGTGTGGAGGCAGGAGGTTCAACCAGGAGACACTGGATATTACCTACAAGGGGAAAAACATAGCGGAGGTCTTGCACCTTACCTTTGAAGAGGCAGTAGCTTTCTTTTCGGCCGTGCCAAGGATCAGGCGAGCACTCCAGGTGGTATGCGACATAGGCTTAGGGTATCTTGCTCTGGGACAGCCCAGCCCCACCCTTTCCGGGGGCGAGGCCCAGAGGATCAAAATCTCTAAAGAGCTGGCGAAACCACCAAAGGGCCACACCCTCTACATCCTGGATGAGCCTACTACAGGCCTGCACATAGCTGACATCTCAACCCTTATTCGGGTATTGCAGGCCTTGGTAGACAAGGGGAATACGGTTGCGGTGATTGAACATAACATGGAGATCATAAAGGAGGCGGATTACATTATCGATCTTGGTCCAGAGGGGGGTGAAAAGGGCGGCCATGTGGTAGGAAATCCTATACGGCACAGTATCTAAGGAGATATCTTAGCAGTTGACTATCATCGCAAGAAGGGGTGGTCTCGCTTTGACCCTAAAAGCGCTTTATTATATCTCTCACAGAGCTCACTGAGGCACAGAGGTTTTTGATCTGAATTCCTGAGAGGGGAATTCAGATCAAAGTGCTATCCTGCTACCGCAGGAAAACATTATGGAACTAAATCAACTTTCATCTCAAATTATTAAGGCTGCTATTGCAATGCATAAAGAACTAGGACCAGGGTTGTTAGAGACTGTGTATCAATCCTGCATGGTTATTAATGCTTCTCCTGCCACAGGCTGATCGTTTGGCCTGATTTTTCCTTCTCAAAGAATCAGGCCAAATTCAAGAATCATCTCAGTATTCTCTGTGAGCTCTAGCGACTGAAAGGAGCGGGCGAGAGCCTTTGACTCTTTGGTACTAGCGGTAAAATGAACAACAGGAAGCTAATCTCATTCGATTTGGATAGTACGCTTATTGATCCCACCTATACAACATTCGTCTGGGAAATTGGCATCCCCCGGCTCTATGCAAAAAAGCACAATATCAGCCTTCCTGACGCCACATCTATCGTTAAATCGAATTATGAAAGGATTGGTGATTCCGCCCTGGAATGGTATGACATTGCGTACTGGTTTGAATACTTCGAGCTCCCCGGAAAATGGGAAAATCTGCTGGAGGAACACAGGGATAAAATCCGGCCATTCCCGGAGGTAAAAGAGGTGATGGACGACCTGGCACAGTATTATGACCTTATCGTCACCTCCAATGCAGCCAGGGAATTCGTTGAAGTTGAGTTAAAGGCGGCGGAAATCGAAGGTTATTTTGTAAGGGTCTTTTCAGCTACATCGGATTTCGGGCAGGTCAAAAAGATACCTGAATTCTACCAGCAAATCTGCGAAATTATGCGAAGAAATCCCGCTCATGTTATCCATGTAGGAGACCACTATGAATTCGACTATCTAGTCCCAAAAAGCCTCGGAATAGAGGCATATTATCTTGATAGAGATGGGAAAAGGGCGACCCACCGCTTTGCTGTAAAGGACCTAAGGGAATTTGCCGCCCTGATAAAAAATCCGCACAAACGCTAGGCCAAACGCCTGATCGGAACCGACTAAAAGGGAGCACATATTCAATCGCACCTTCCAAGTTGGCGCAGTCATCCAAATCCCGTTAAGCTGATCTTAGCGCGTCTATATAGAATTTACGAACATCATCTAAAACTGGGTTTCTATTTAGCCTTTATTTATGGTAATAGGAAATCGTCCAAAGGCTAAAGGTGGTGGAGCGGAAAGCCAGGGATTTACGGGGACGAGAGATTAGCCACCGCTATTAAATTGTACTCCAGAGGCAACAAATTTCGAATTAAGGAAAGGGGTGAGTTTGTAAAGAATTTCCATATACTATCAAAAAAGGGGGGGCTACCATGAAAAAAATTACCATTTCTCTCATCGTCACCTTATTTGCCCTGTTAACCGTTTTACCAGCGGTTGCGGCGGCGGAAAAGGAAATCAAGATCGGGGTTTTGTTTTCCATTACCGGAGCATTTGCCCCAGCGGGTGCCTTGGCAGGGTATCGTGGGTCGTTGATCGCTATGGATATGGTCAATGACAAGGGCGGCATCTTAGGTGAGTACAAAATAAAGCCTATCACTGCTGATGCTCAGAGTAATCCAGACATCGCTATACGTGAAGCCGAGAGGCTGATCTCAGTTGAACATGTCCCCATCGTTTTGGGTGATTACTCTAGTTCGATCGGAGTACCTCTGGCACCTATTTGCGAGAAGAACAAGACCATATTCTGGGTGATTATCGCTATCTCTGACAAGATCGTTCAGAATAGACATCAAAAATATACCTTTCGAGTTCAACCAATGGGATCTCAATGGGGTAAGAGTACCGTAGATTTCGTAAATGAGAACTACAAGAAACTTGGGTACAAAAGCCCTAGGGACATAAAAGTAGCTGTGATCCACGAAGATGGCCCTTATGGGGTTTCCGTCTCCGAAGGCAATCTGCAGCGGGTGGAAAAATATGGAATGAAGCTTGTCCTTAAAGAGGGATATGCCCACACCGCTAAAGATCTATCCTCTCTAATCTTGAAACTCAAAGCCAACAATCCAGATGTTATCCTTCACACAGGCTACTTCCCCGATATAGTTCTCTTCTTCCGGCAGGCGAGGGAATTAGGCCTAAAGACTAACGCGATCATCGGCCATGGAGCTGGTTATGCGAATTTTCCTCTTCTTGAGAAGTCGCTGGGTCGGGAGATAGTAAACTATACGTATAACGTAGATCCAGCCCCCGCACAGATCCTTGATGTGAAAAAACTTGAACCGGGAATGGATAAATTAATCGCCGAGTTTTTAAGGAGATATAAGGAGAAACACGGCGAGTCAGATCCTCCTACTCATGCAACTCAAGGTTTTGGCCATACATGGATCCTCATCAATGAGGTTTTACCTAAAGCCATTGAAAAATATGGCAAGGTTACCGCGGATACGGTGAGTATGACAGCCAGGGAGATTGATATTCCCGAAGGAGCAACCCCTTGTGGGTATGGGGTAAAATTTGCACCTCCAGAGCATGAATATGCTGGCCAGGACTTGCGGTCGTATCCTGTTGTCATGCAGTGGGTCAAGGGAAAGGTGGAGATTGTCTGGCCTGGGGCCTTAAAAACCATAGAAGCGAAACTCCCTCTACCTTCCGATTCTCCTTTTGCTAGATAGATATTTATTCACAAGAGTTGGGGGCAAGTCCTCTTGCCCCCAATTTTGTTTCAGGTCTTATCATGCTCAACTTAGATGATATAAGTAAGCATTTTGGGGGATTAGCAGCCCTCAATGAGGTCTCCTTAAAAGTAGAAGAAGGGGAATTCTTGGGTTTGATTGGCCCTAATGGATCGGGGAAGACCACTCTCTTTGACGTTATATCAGGTGTATTAAAACCATCCTCAGGAAGGGTTAGTTTTATGGGAGAAGATATTACCGCTTTCTATCCTGACAAGATCTGTCATTTAGGTATTGCTAGGACTTTCCAAATTCCTAGACCCTTCAAAGACTTGAGCGTGGTTGAAAACGTATCCCTTGGGGTCCTATTTGGAAATGCCGGGCAATCTGCCTCTTATTCTGAGGAGGCTGCAAAACGAGATGCCTTTAGATATATAGATTTTGTGGAACTGAGGGTAGATGAATTAACCATGCCAAATGAGTTGACCGCTGTAGGCTTGCGGAGACTAGAACTAGCCAGGGCATTAGCAACAAAACCGACGCTTTTGTTAGCCGATGAGGTCATTAGCGGCTTAAACCAAGAGGAAATTTCGGAGGCATCTTCCGTATTAAAGCGAATCAAGGATGAAATGGGGGTAACGATTATCTGGGTGGAACACATAATGGGTGCCCTCATGAGTCTTGTAGAACGAGTGGTAGTTTTGGATTACGGCAAGATAATCGCTGAGGGGAAACCTTCTGAAGTCTCAAAGGATAAAAAGGTGATTGAGGCTTATTTAGGCGAAGAAGAACCTGATGTTCTTTAAAAGACTATGTTGAAAATTGAGGGAATAGGTGCTGCTTACGGTGAGTTCCGGGTACTCCATGAAATTTCCCTGGAGGTGAGATCTGGTGAAACTGCTATTGCAGTGGGACCAAACGGAGCTGGTAAGACAACCCTTTTGAAGGTGATCTCCGGACTGTTAAAGCCCTCATCGGGAATAATATACTTCGACGGCGAAAGAATAGACGACCGAGAGCCCCATGAAATTGTTGGATTAGGGATTTCTCTCGTTCCAGAGCGGGGACGACTCTTTCCCTACCTTAGCGTCTTGGATAATCTGAAAATCGGGTCATTTTCAAAAAAGGCGAGAAAGGACTTTAGAAAGGCTTTAGATGAAACTTTTGGACTTTTCCCCATTCTCAAAGATCGAAAGAAACAGCTAGCTGGCTCTCTCAGCGGCGGTGAGCGACAGATGCTCGCCATTGCCCGCAGTCTCATGTCCCGGCCTAAGCTGGTAATGCTGGATGAACCTTCCTCAGGATTAGCCCCTAAGATTATCTCGAGGGTCTTTGAATTTGTGAGAAACATCAAATCCCAAGGCTACTCAATCTTGATGGTCGAACAAAACGCAAGAAAGGCCCTTGAACTGGCCGATCGTGCTTACATCCTTGAGTCGGGAAAACTGCAATTCCATGGAGGGAAAGAGGATTTTATTAGAAATCCCTATATTAAGAAGGCATATCTGGGGATTTAGTTTTGTTCAACAGATTGGAACATCTCAGGTAGCAAACTAGGGGGGGCATTGTGCTCGAGCAAATATTAAATGCGGCGCTGAATGGAATACTGTTAGGTGGTGTGTTGGCATTGTTGGCCTTTGGGTTGAACCTAATCTTTGGGGTAGTCAAGATCATTCATATGGCTTATGGGCAATTTGTCATGCTTGGACTTTATCTAATCTATGCCTTAACCATGCAGTTACATCTCCCGCTCGTTCTCTCCGCTTCGATTGCCGTATTCGCCATGGCGATTTTAGGGCTATTAACTCAATTATTGGTAATTGGCCCCCTTCTAGGGGCTCCACGTCTCAATCAACTATTGGCCCTTGCGGGTTTAATTATCGTCTTTGAAAATTTAGCTATGGTAATATGGGGGGCTGACTATCGAGGGATTCCTCTTTATCTCCCCATTCTTAAAATCGCTAATTTCTATATCCGAGGTTCTTGCCTCTTTGCCTTTTTAGGAGCTTTAATAACTTTAGGTTTACTCTATTTGTTTTTGAATAAAACCTATATTGGGCTTGCTATTCGAGCGACCGCACAGGATACGGAGATTGTGAAGCTTATGGGGGTTAACCCAAGATCAGTATATTTCATCACCCTTGCAGCAGGTGGAGCTTTAACAGGTATTGTCGCCGCTTTTTTTACTCCTATTTATACCGTCCACCCCCACTTTGGTTCGAGCTTTACTATCATGGCCTTCATCATAGTTGTATTAGGCGGGATGGGTAATCTCTTGGGTGGTTTTATCGGGGCCTTTATCATCGGGGTGGTCACCTCGGTTTCCGCTGTTTTAACAACAACGGAAGTAGCTGATATTATAGCACTTGTTATCTTTATTCTTGTTATGCTCGTTAGGCCTCAAGGGCTTTTGGGGACAAGAGGGATATAATGGCCTCATTGTTAGACTCCAAAAAGGGACTAATCTCTCTAATACTAATACTTGCCTGCTTGATTCTGTTCCCTCTTTTCGCCCCATCACCCTATTTGGTTCATATTATTACTCTCATCTTTATCTGGTCTTATGTATCGACTGTGTGGTCATATATGGGTCGTTTTGGGCTCGTATCACTGGGTCATGGGGCCTTTTTAGGAACTGGAGCATATGTCACTGCTCTTTTATTTAACTTCCTCAATTTAACTCCATGGATCGGGATGCTAATAGGAGCTTCTGCGGCTGCTCTTTTTGCTGCAGTCCTCGGTTATGCCTGTTTCAGGTTTGGCATAATCGGTGATTATTTTGCTTTAGTGACCTTGGCAGTAGGAGAATTAGTTGCCCTCTCCATTATTGCCTTGCGGGATATTACAGGAGGATCATTGGGATTTACCCTCCGTAGCTTGGGAAATTCACCCCTGTATTTTCAATTTGGCGGTAAAGCCTATTTTTATTATATATCCCTTATATTCTTACTATTTGCCCTCTATCTTTGGAAGAAGATCGATAAAAGCAAGATGCAAAAAGCCTTAATGGCCATTGGAGAGGACGAGGTGGCGGCGTCATCTGTGGGCGTAGGCATCATTAAATACAAAATGGCCATAACTATTACAAGCGCCTCTCTGACCGGGATTGGTGGGGTACTATATGCTCAATATATTACCTATCTCAATCCTCACACCCTATCCGGAGTAGGGGTCTCCTTAGCAATCCCTTTTAAGGCCATATTAGGGGGGATGTTCAATCTTTGGGGTCCGACCATCGGCACAGCTATGATTTTGTCATTAGAAGAATATATCAGGGTATCCTATGGAACTAAATTTATCGGCGTCTCAGAGGTAGTCTACGGACTAGCTCTTATTACTCTGATAATCTTTTTGCCGAAAGGGCTTTATGGAACAATAGTCGAGGTCTTCCGCAAAAAACAGAAGTTTAAAGGCACAAAGGGCATCCATTAGGAGGAGCCTGCAAAGAGCGAAGACTATCCTTAAGCAAGAAAAAATGCCTTCTTCCTTATTCGGACTACGGCTAAGTCCCCAACATCCCTACCTTTGCCAGAATCTCTCTAGGTTTTGCGGTGTCAGTCCTTACTGCATCAAGCCATCTTCGTACCAGCTAAAAGCCATACGCAATTGGCCAATAAGCTACATAAGCGATGATACGAAGGGAAAGGCTTCCCGTTTTCCTCTTTGAACGCTTATGATTTGCCCTACCGGATATCCCCTACACACTCAATATGAAAAACGGCGTACTGGCCGTCAAAGGGGTCATTGAAGGCCGGGAAGTTCTGAATAAGGATGCCCTCAGGAACCCTGAAATCCT
>SMTZ1_10002001_pt1 | contig 20610 bp, 16 predicted proteins | sample DeeMarSWOR136_30_FD_25667 | JGI IMG/M metagenome (IMG submission 25667) | reverse complement strand
GCTCGTTATCTTGGGACAATGAGGCAAAGTAATGGCGTGGTCATTGATTCGAACGGGCTTATCCTCACCATCGGGTATGCGATTGTAGAGGCCGAGACTGTCGAAGTCATTGGCTCTGACGGAAAGGCCGTCAGCGCGACCTTTGTCGGCTATGACATAGAGAGCGGTTTTGGACTCATCCGTGCGAACAAGCCCCTTGAGGTCACGCCCATGAAGCTGGGTAATTCGTCAGCAATCAAAGTTGGTGACCTCTTGCTATTGGCCAGCTACGCGGGACCGGGCGAAGTCCAGGGGGCCCGTGTGATTGCTCGACAAGAGTTCGTCGGCTATTGGGAGTATCTTCTGGAGGATGCCATTTTCACCTCCCCTCCTTATGCCGATTTTGGTGGTGCGGCACTGGTAGACCGCGATGGTCGGCTTGTTGGTATCGGATCCCTTTTTACTGAAGTTTCGGTCCCGGGTTCTGGTTACGTCCCCTGTAACATGTTCATCCCCATTGATCGCCTCAAACCGATTCTCGGCGACCTGCTAGCCGCAGGTCGTTCTTCTGATCCCCAAAAACCCTGGTTGGGCATCCAAGCCGAAGAGACACACGGGCGGGTTTCTGTGATACGGGTTTCCTCCGGCGGTCCTGCTGAGCAAGCGGGCGTACAACCCGGCGACCTCATCCTTGCAGTCAACGACAAGGCGATAAGCGGGCTCGCGGATTTTTACCGCAAGGTGCGGGCTCTAGGAGCAGCCGGTGTAGATGTACATCTCAGCATTCGTCGGGGAGCCCAGGTGAAAGAAATAACCGTCCACTCTGCTGACCGCTACGAGTTTTTGCGCATGCCCCCTCGGACATTGATGTTGACTTCGCATGGGAAGAATGAGATCGGATCATTGACTATGTCTTCGCCAGGTATGGAAACTGAAGGACCGCCATGGTGGCCAATCATAATATCTATGGAGCCAGGTCTGCCACCAACTGCTGAGACTGCCGAAGTATCAACGGGTTCACTAAGAGGTTACTAAGGAGAGCATATTATTGTTTGCATTGGGCAGAATTGAGAAAGCTCTAGGATGGTCATGAGATCTTTTCTTCTGTTCCGAGGCTCCCGGCCGAGCTCGTCGCGGGCCACTAGTCACAGCAGCAAAGATCTCATGCCCCTTCCCGACATTGTAAACTATTTGATGCTCACAGTAGTAACCATCCCGTATTCAGGCCCTCCACGATCTATTTATTGCTCGCGTAAATTGCATTTCCTCGCTGCGAAGGTCTTCCTCACGTAGCCAATTGCTGTTGAAAAAAGGACGACTTTTTTCAAATTTCGACATTTTCCCTCGAATTTTCCGATGGATAGGTCGCCCGAATTTGAGCTAACACCTTGTATTTTATCGATATATCGTATTCTGAAGAAATCGGTATGAGTTTTGCTTTTTCGCTATGGGCATAAGTGAAGACAGACATTTAGTTTTGGCATGCGACAAGATCACCAAAACGTGCAGTGATGAAGAAGAACCATCTGATATCTATCGTGATTTACTTGGTATTTTCAGGTAACTCGCTGTTCTCTGTTGAGCTTTGTGCTGCCTCGGACCCCTTTCCCGTTTATCCCTGCATAGAACAGAATGTCGATTTTTGGACTGACGTTTACACAAAGTATCCGACGACACAGGGAATTGTCCATGACGAGACAAACTTGTATATCATCTACGACGTGATCGAACTATTGCCACCCGAGAGGCACGGCGCAAGAAAAACAAATAGAAAACGGATCAGAAATGCTAAGAATAAGTACAAGAAGATTTTAGAGAAACTGGCTCACCGTGCGTTTGCCCCGGATGGGGAAGCAAGACGCGTAGCAGCCCTGTTCGGTCCAAATGCAGACCCGGCCACCTTCCGAAGGGCGAGATACAAGATCCGATGCCAGACCGGCCAGAAGGACCGTTTTAGAGAAGGCCTTATTCGCTCCGGAGCCTATATTGACCAGATCAAGGAAATGTTTCGCTCACACGGTCTACCTGAAGATCTCGCCTATCTGCCCCATGTGGAATCTTCCTTCGACACAAAGGCCTATAGCAAATTCGGGGCCGCAGGCGTCTGGCAATTTACACGCTCCACGGGCAAGCGATTTATGACTGTGGGTTACACGCTGGATGAACGATGGGATCCCCTTCGATCGTCCGAGGCCGCAGCGCAATTGCTGAAGCAGAGTTATGAACAGCTTGGAAGCTGGCCAATGGCAATTACAGCCTACAACCATGGCATCCGAGGTATGTTACGGGCAAAAAGGGCCAACGGCAGCTACGAAGCAATCTTTAAGGATTATAAAAGCAGAATCTTCAAGTTCGCCTCGAGGAACTTTTACCCGGAATTTCTAGCCGCCCGGAAGGTGGCGAAGGACTATGAGCGATATTTCGGTGCACTGGAGCTGGACAAGCCGGTCGAGATGCAAAAAGTAGTACTGACCGGTCATGCCTCCATTAAAGACCTATCCCGTTATTTTGAAGTGGACATCGGGACCATCCGAAGACTCAACCCCTCTTTGCGTCCACCGGTCTTTGATGAGCAGAAATATGTGCCCAAGGGATATGCGCTGCGCTTGCCAAACCATGTGGTCCAAGGCTTAGGAGGTTCATCTGCCGAATTGCCACAGGGCATTTATAAGGCTCGCCAGAAACCCAGTCGCTTTCACCGGGTGAAGAGGGGCGACACTGTCTCAAAGATTGCGAAAATGCACGGGCTCAAGGTGTCTGACCTGATTTTCGCCAACAACCTCAATTCTCGGGGCACCATTTATGTGAACCAGAATCTGCGGTTGCCGGTGCCGGGCGAAGAGCCTGATGTGCCGAACACCATCCATGATAGCGATAAGAAAGGGGAAATGCTCGAGGTTACCGATCTTCTTGTCTCTGAAGACCAGCCTCAGCCGCAACAAGCTGCAGGGCTGGCACCCCAGCAAACACGTTTGGTATCCGAGGCCAGGATCCCTGCTTCTGAATTATCGGTCAATCCGACTGCAGTAGCAGGCAACCTGGAGGTTGAGCGGGTCATGATACAGCAAGGCAAACCAATTGGAGTCATTCGGGTAGAAATCGAGGAAACCTTGGGGCACTATGCGGAATGGCTGGGAATTCCGACACAGAAGATCCGGGAGCTGAATGGCTTTCCCTTTGGAAGTACACTACGATTGCATCAGAAAGTCAAAATTCCACTGGAGAGGGTTTCGGAAGAGGAATTTGAAGAAGCGCGGTTCGAATACCACGAGAATATTCAAGAGGATTTTCTTAGGGCTTACAAAATTGAGACCGTGCAGATATATCGAGTGAAGAATGGGGACACTATCTGGACACTCTGCAATGAAGTATTCAAGATGCCGGTTTGGCTGTTGAAGAAATATAATCCAGAAGTAGACTTTCGCGATTTGGAATGGTCACAGGAGCTGCTGATTCCCGTGGTCGAAAAAAAGGTCGATGGTGGCCCTGGGAATCTAGCACTCTAACAATGAATTCGCAGGAGTTTATTCTCCCGCGCCGCAAGTCAAAAGAATTTCTCAGCCCTCATATTTAGGCCACACAAGACGCAGAATGTTACTCTCTTGTACAGGTATTCATTTCTCTTGTTGATTAGGCTATTGTTGCCAAACGTACCAGCAGAGTCGAACTCAATTTCATTATACACTACAGATCGTAGTCAGAACCTCAATCGCTTTTCATCCTCTGTGCTCACTGATACATCTAGCCTCTGCCAAGGGATTAACGATTGTTAAATTGATTTCCTTAATGTGTCCGAACTCTACCTCCTTTGGTTCAGCTTATCCCTCAACCTCCCAGAGCACCTGAACGTAACCACCCTCCTTGCATCCAGGATCAAATCTTCCCCAGTCCGAGGGTTTCTTCCCCTCCGTCTCCCCTTGTCTTTTACGCGGAATTTCCCAAACCCACTGATCAGAACATCCTCGCCATCTTCCAGCGTCTTTTTGATGATCTCTAGAAGGGATTCAATTACCTGTGCGGATCTACCTTTTGAGAAGCCCACTTGGTTGTAGATAGAATCGATCAGATCTGCTTTGGTGAGGCTCATGGTGGGCAACAATTAGCTTTAAGTCGCTATTCTGTCAATGGATTTCCGGTCTATGGCATTTACCCAGGTCTACCTTTTCAACCCACCGCCGGGTGTTCGCCGAATATGGCGGTGACAATAGATTCCACTATCTCCTGCGTAGGCGTCCACGTGTACTGGCGGTCATAGTGTTTCTTGGCAAACCTGTGATGAGCATTGATAAGCCCTCCGATTTGCCCTTCTTTCCGTGAAGGTGGTACCATGTTGACAGCCAGAGTTGCCGCTTTTTCCCTTTCAACAGGGTCGATCCGGCCTTTGGAATCGAAGTACAGATAAGAGTATTGAACCATAATAATAGCCACTGGCCTTCGATTCTCCATCTCTACCACTACCAAGGCGTATCGGATGCGTTTGCCAGCATACTGCGGAAGGGATTCCTTGCGATCACCCCGGCGTAATCGCTCGAATTTCGCCAGTGGAAGACGCTCCAAGGAGTCATCATCGTTGAGGAGAAAGACTCGTAGGCCGGTGCCCATTTTCTTCCCAAGGAGGTGCTCAATTGCCAGGTTACGATTTGACAACTCAATCATAACACTACCAAATCTGAGAGGCTAAGGTCAAACTGTTGTGAACCTCGAGTTTCCGGAGTTTTATAGGGTGTATTTCCATAACCTGTTCATTATATGGCAAATTGTATTTTTCATTAGCGAAAACCCTTGTCCTTTCGCTTCCGTGCTTTCGAGGTGACCCTTTCGGGGCTCGCAGGCGGGGAATAGTTACCCCTTCCAGCCTCTAAAGGGCTGGCTTTCCCCTTCCTGCTCACCCTCGATGGGTACCCCACCTCTCCAGCAATTTACACTCAAGGACAACGGTTTTCTCGAAAGATTAAGGAAACTCCAGGTTATGAACCCAGGGAAAAAGGAGGTAAGCTATGAGGGTATCAGAGGCCTCAAGATGTTTTTTGGACTACCACAGGATGAATTCGAAACCAAATACCATCAGGAACTATGAGCTTGTCCTTGCCCTATTTCTCCATCAGGGGGATTTTAAGACCATAACTGAAAACATCATGCCCGATGAGCACTACGGTACACACCTTAATCCAAGACCCAGAGCTCCCTTGGGGCCTGTGAGAGGACCTCACAGCCTGTTTCGGTCACGGTGACATTCTCTTCCACGTGGTAGATGCCATCTTCCATGACCAGGCCCGGCTCAATTGAAATGACCATGTTCTTCTGCAGGACAATAGGGTCCCACTTGGCTATGCTCGGGGGCTCGGTAAATAGAAGGCCGATGCCGTGCCCGACCCGTCCGGCCGTAAAGGAGATATCCACCCCCCGCCTCCGAATCCCTTGTTCACACAGGTCCACGATGTGGGCGCCGGGGACGCCAGCCTTAACGGCAGCCACCGCCTCAGCCGTGGTATCCATTACAATCTTCTGGTAGTGGTTCTGCTGCTCAGTGGGCCCGCCGACAACGCCCGCACGAGAGAAATCCGCCCAGTAATCGTTTACCGAAGCACCCATGTCCACCCATACCATATCACCCCGGGTAACCCTTCTGTCGGTGGGTCTACCGCTGATTCGCTGGTAATTTCCCCTGCCGGACGTCAGCATGATCCAGTAATAGTCCGCCCCGTGTTCGACCATTTTACCGGTGAGAAGGCCGGCGATCTCCCGTTCGGCCATCCCCTCTTTGACCAGAGGAAAGCCCTCCACATACCCCTTGACCGTGATCTCCTGGGCTCGTCGTATACAGTCCAGTTCACGCGGGGATTTGATCATCCGCATCTCCCAGAGGATAGAGGCTGCATCGACAAACTCGAATTCATTGAGTTCCTTTTGTAAAAGCAGAAAATCCTTGACCGGCATCCCGATTCTTTGCTCCTGGCCCAGTTCGACGCCTATCCGTTTGCTATCGGCCTTGTAACCACGTATTATGGTCGACAGTTCTCTTATCGGTGCATCCAGCAAAGAGCTATAGGTATCAATGGTCTGAAGCCAGCTGGTTAAGGCAGTATCACCCTCGATAAAGATGTGAACCATTATACGGGGATCTCCTTCAAGGGGGAGGATGAAGTAGTTGGGGCGCGCTACCGTGCCTTCCGGTGAAACCGGCCGGTGACCTGTGAAGTAATTGTAGTTCCGGTCCCCGGTGATAAACAGTAGGTCCATATCCTCTCGCGCCATCAGCTCTCGTGCCCTTTTTACCCGGCCCTCGTACTCATCAATTGGAAACCACGCCGTCTTTCGCATCCTGTATCCTCCTTGATCCTTGAACCTTATTCAACAAATTGGGCGATCCTTCTTACCTGCTTCTATGTGCCCTCAAAGCCGATATTGAAAATGGCATTTGAGAGATTCCGATATAGCCAAACAAAGGAGCAACCACGCGGGAAATAATATTTGTTTTTCGTGTGCAACCTAAGCCAAGAGCCCGACCCTTTCATTGAACTGCTCGATAAGCCCATCGATTTCATCCGCTTGCCGGTGTATTCGGTCCCAATATTCTGGAAAGTCGTACCACTGGGCATTAAGTTCATCCAGGCCCTTGCCCTGCTGCTCAATCCAGGTGAAGTACTTCAGATTATGGATTCGGCGCTTGTCATAATAGGTCAACTCACGCATGTGCGCGGTGGATTCTCCCATAAGATATCGGTGGTAGTCCTTAGCCGCCTCTATTTCCGAATAAGGCCCGTGGGTGTCACCCATTTCCTTCACGCGCGTCTGGTAGAGATCCATTGAGTCCGTCCATACGGTGAGCACGATATCACGGCTGGTCAATTCATAGTATTTGGAGAATTTTATGGCACAGAGCAGATTACCGATACTTGAGATTCCCAGAAGCGGGAGCTTCCCAATGCGCTCCTCGCTTATGCCCTGTTTCCGCAGATAATTCCACCCTTCCGGCTCGTTGAACAGGCGCATGATGTTCATGCAGGATTCGTCATCCACGGCAATAACCATGTCCGTGTTCCTGACGTTGTGAATCCAGGGGATGTGCTTGTCGCCAATGCCCTCGATGCGGTGCTCCCCATAGCCACACAACAGGAGGGTCGGACACTGCAACGCCTCACAGGCAACGATCTTGCCCTGAGGAAACACTTCCTTGAGGTAGTCTCCGGCCCCCAGTGTTCCGGCGGAGCCGGTCTGAGCAATAAAAGCGGCATACCGGTCATCTCTTGACATGACTTTGTTGAGAACCTCTGCCATGGCGTGGCCGGTCACTTCGTAGTGCCACAGGTGGTTTCCGAACTCCTCAAACTGATTGAAGATAACGATGTCCTCACGGCTCCTCCTGAGTTCCCAGCATTTATCAAATATCTCCTTCACATTGCTCTCGCATCCCGGTGTCGCAATGACTTCCCCGGCAACCTTTGACAGCCAATCGAATCGTTCCCTGCTCATTTCTTCGGGGAGTATTGCAATGGACTCACAGCCCAGTAGTGTCGCGTCGTAGGCCCCACCGCGGCAGAAGTTACCCGTTGAAGGCCAGACGGCCTTCTGATATGTGGGATCAAATTGTCCCGTAACCAATCTGGGGACCAGACAACCGAAGGTAGCCCCGACCTTGTGTGAACCGGTTGGAAACCATTTGCCCACGAGGGCGATTATCCTGGCATCCACTCCGGAGAGTCCTGAGGGTATTTCCATGTAATTGACGTCGCCAAACCCGCCTCCGAAATCGATGGGTTCATTCTTCCACGTTATCCTGAAGAGGTTATGGGGATCAAGATCCCAGAGTTCGACGGTCTCTAATTGTCTTCTTATTTTTTCGGGGATCAGGCCGGGATCTCGCTGTTGTCGGAATGTGGGAATGATAATATTTCTTTCCCTGGCCCGCTGGACGGCTCTTTCCAGTTGCTCCTCATTTATGGTTAAATCGATCATTCCATCTCCCCCTCAAAGCCCTCGGGTGCCATCACCATGCGCTCATCGCCTGCATACCTGTCCGAAGGGAATTGTCTTATCATGCCGGAAGCAATTTCAGCGCTCCAACAGGACAGATTTCCGTGCATAACCCACATCCATCACAGTTTTCGCCATAGAGTGCAAGTTTGGGGGCGAATCCGATAGCCCCGTAAAAACAGACCTTCCCGCATCGTTCACATCCGCCTTTGGTCAGGTTTATACAGGTTTCAGGATCCACCTGGGCCACCATAGGCGGTTTTTTCGCCAACTCCTCGATTGTTACGATATGGGGCAGCGCCTTACCCCGAATGCTTTGTAAGGAATCGAGGCCTTTACGTTCCAAGTATTGGGAGAGGCCTTCAAGGATCCTTCGAAAACGTCCATACCCATGCCACATGATACTCGTGCAGATCTGAATGATCGTTGCCCCCAACATCATGTATTCAACAACATCCTCCCAGGTGCTGATGCCACCGACAGCCGCTATCGGGATATTTACTACCTTAGCCACTTCCGATACGTGTCTTTGGGTGATAGGTTTAATGGCAGGACCTGAGTATCCTCCATAAGCTGCCAACTTTGGCAAGCCTGTATTAATGTCCACGCCAGCAAAGGAGCGGACGGAATTTGCTATTGTGAGATAGTCGGCACCTGCTTGTTCTGCAGCCTGAGCCATTGGAACCATATTGTGTGAGGTGGGGGTCAATTTGATCCCAACAGGAAGCGATACTGCTTTTTTTACGGCCTCAACCTGTCTGTAGCATGTCTCCGGGTCATTGCCCATCTGGAAACCAACCCTGTCTTCGCCTGCTGGCATGGGGCAGGAAACATTGATCTCAAACATGACCACCTTACCCGTGGCCTCGATAATCCTGGCGTTTTTGCCCGTGTCTTCAGGATCGGGATGGGCCACGACACTTGCAATGATTGAGCTGTTGCCCTCGTAAGCCTTATCTAATTCATTCTCCAGCCAATCCTGAAGCGCCATGGTGGTGTACAATTCAATGTTCACCATTCCAATTCGATTCTTCCCATACTTGATGAGCTTCATTCTCCCACAGCGGGGATGCTGTGCCCATTTGACAGGTGGGGCAAAGCTTTTAGGTACCACGCCACCGGCCCCTGCTCTCCACGCCTGATTGGATCTTTCACCATCCCAACCGGGGGTTGCTGAGGCCAATATCAAGGGATTCCTGAATCTTACCCCGGCAAACTCAACTTCTAAATTGCCCATCCTAACTCCCTCTTGAGTATTACTAATGGGTGCAGAAAATAGATTGCATGTGCGTCCAAGTCAACACTTTATTGAAATCTTTAAATGTCAACCGCCCGCTTCGCTCGAGACACAGAGTTCACAGAGGGTTTTTTCTTATTTCTTTTCGCTGAGAGGGCGAAAAGAAATAAACCCAAGCCCTTCGGGCAGGGTAATCACTAATCCAGCCGTGTCCGGTACCCACTGAATGATCGATTTAGAAGTATCTTGAGAAACAAACCATATGAAGCGAAGCTTCGAATGGTTTTCATTTACCGTGCTCTCAACGGTAAATGAAAAACGAGGTATTCCCTGCGTACTCTGCGCCTCGAACGAATCCCGCAAGGAGGGATGAGTGGGCGGTGAACTTGGCATTTCTCCTACAACGGGTGACCTTATATCTCTGAATCTGCTTTGTCAAAATGCAAACCATTTTTGCTCTCTGTAATAATTCCCGTTTCTTCAGTATAATATTTTTATGGGGAGCATTACCGGTTTGTTAACGAAAAAAGCAACAGCGATTTATCAAATCTAAAACCAGCAATTTAAGAGAGGGTATGGGTGTCTTTTTTTTGATTATGCCCTCGTATAGCCTAGATTGATGGGTGTTTCAAAATGGTTTATATAGACGGAGCTTATGATTCTAAGGTTTAGGAGGAAATAAACCATTTTGAAACGACCCAGTAACGGTTCATGTTATAGGGCATAACAAAAAAAAGACACCCATACCCTTAGACTATTGGTTATTATATTAACAAATAACAAACCGGTAATGCTCCCCTCTTATGCACATCCACACCATTCCATAATGGTTAAGGCCAGGATCTTGGTGGCGGTAATCACGTCATAGATATTCACCCACTCGTCGGTCGAGTGCATTTGCTCCGTGAGGCCAGGCCCGAAGATTACCGTAGGCGTATGGCCGTATTTGATGAGGTATCTCGTATCTGCCGCCCCCTGTCTCCCTGTAATATAAGGGTCCCTCCGGACAACAGTCTTGAATTCTGCGCTGAGGGTCGTGACGATCGGATGCTCCGGAGGTATTTCAGCGGAATCCCCACAGTAACCCACAAATCTCACCTCAGGAGGATGATCCCTGAGCCAGGGATCTGTCCTTGAAAATGCCCTAATATGATCGATAAGGCTCTTCTTCACCTCATCGGTCTCCTCTCCCGGTAAGGTGGCAATACTCCCCTTGAGGGTACAGACATCCGGAAATGCGCTCGGGAAGGACCCGGACTCAAACATTCCCACCATGCAGGGGAGTGAGCTCCTGTTGTCCGGATAAAGCGGATGTCTCAATTCGTTGATCCTGATGGCCTCCAGGTTCGAAACAGCCTTGACGACATCATAGCCCTTTTCAATAGCATTGACGCCTTCCCATCGTCTCTGGATGCCGGCAGGTTTTCCATGCACACAAATCTCAAACCAAATCCTCCCGATACAGGCGGGTTGCACATGGAGACTGCTGGTTTCGCAGCAGATCCCGGCATCGGCCTTATAGCCCCTCATGACGCATGCTAGCGTTCCGTTGCCGCTGAGCTCTTCATCCATAGTGTATTCAAGAATGACATCGCCCTTTAATCTGATGTCCAGTTGAATCAGACTATCGAGGGCCATGGTCATTGCAGCAAGACCGCTCTTCATATCCGATGCCCCTCTGCCGTACAGCCGATTATCGTGTATCTCCGCTGAAAAAGGTCCGTAGGACCAGGCATCCAGGGGACCAGGAGGGATCACGTCAACATGGCCATTAAACAGAAGGGATCTCCCGTTCCCGATACCCCTGCATATCCCCACGACATTGGGCCGGTTCGCATACCCGCGTTCCACGGCTACATAGGCAGGATGTTTTCTTAAGGCATCGTGATCAGGTTCCCACATGTCAACGACAAGCCCCATATCGCTGAGTTTGCCGGAAATAAAATTCTGGATCTCCAGTTCATCACCGGTCACACTGCGAAAGGAAACCAATTTGCCCAGGAACTCAATGATCTCATCCTTTGTCCCGTCAATCAATTTGAGAACAGCCTTCTTCTTGTTTGAGTCCATTTTTGGTAGTTTCCCTTGAAAGTTGTTAGTTGTCCGTTGTTTAGACTACAAGATTTAAGTAGTTCGCATAGATACTAGAAAAGGATCCAGGGATCTTTGACCTCATCCAAGTGGATGAAAATATAGTCACAACGGACCACTGACAACGGCCGACTGAGATTACTCCATTTTTGTTCTTCACCCATCTATCTCTTAGCTCAATAGCAACGTTCGAAAGCATTTGGTAAGAGCTCGGAGAAAGAAAATCAAGAGAAAGAGACTGTGATGGAACAGGGAATACATATACCACTTCGATTCAATTTTGCAACCGGTGAAGTAAGTCGGCCAGGAACGGCGTGGGGGAAATGTCAGGAAGAGTGAGTCGGAAGAGCAATTTTGTAGTGGTGCATTTCAGTCTCGCCTCTCAGCCGCATTGGAAGTAGCCCAGTATGTGTCAACCCGCAAGGACTTCTGAACGTCACCGTATTTGGAGGCAGATTGGATAGCCTTAATGATCTTGGAATATCCCGTACATCGACAGAGATTTCCTGAAATCGCCTTCTTGATCTCCTCGAGGCTCGGGGACGGATTTTTTTTCAGCAGCACCGCGGCGGACATCAATATTCCCGGCGTACAGAAACCACATTGCACGGCACCTTCTTCTACGAAGCTCTTTTGCAACGGGTGAGGATTATCCTCCGTCCCAAGCCCCTCGATCGTTACGATCTCCTGAGATTCTGCCTGAAGTGCAAGAACCAAACAGGCATTCACCGCCTTTCCATTCATGATGACGGTACACGCACCACAGTCGCCCTGTTCGCAACCCTTTTTCGTGCCCGTGAGGCGCAGCTCTTCGCGAAGCACCCTTAAAAGGGTCCAGGTAGGCCTGACTGGGATCTCCACGGATATGCCGTTCACCTTCATGTGCAAGAGGGTCTTATTAGCGTCCTCGGGCATGGCCTCATTCCTTTCCCCTTTTATTGTTCCATAGAAGTTGCCCTAAAACCCGTTTAAAGATGTTTTCAACCACGGGCATCTTATACTCGGTAGACCACCTTACACCTGTAACCCTTAGGATCTGGTCTGCCAGGGCCTCCGCAGCGGCATCCATAAGGGATGAGTCCGGCCTTTTCCCGGAGAGGATTCCTTCGGCCTCTTCCATCCTTCGCGCCACAGGCATGACCGCTCCAGGGACGATCCTCAACTCCGAAATAATCCCCTCTTCATTTGTGCGAACTACAATGGACATATTCATTCGTGCCCTGGCCATCGCCTTTCGACGTCCCAACTTTTCAAACCCGCTTCGAGTACCCGGCGGAAGTTTTTCAATGCAAATGCCTGTAATGATTTCATCGGGCCGCAGGCGGATACTGTAAGGGGCATCTATCGCGTCGGCCAATGGAAGCAAACGGCTCCCCGATTGCCTTGATCGAATCTCCAGTACACCCCCGAGTATAAGAACGGCAGGCAGAACATCGGCCGAAGGCGAGGCGGTCGCGATGTTTCCCCCGATGGTTCCCCTGTTCCTGATCTGGGGTCCACCCACACAGGATGCTGCCTGAACCAACAAGGGCAGGGTACGGTTCAAGACCTCTGACTCAACCATCTCCGTGAAGGTGGTTGTCGGACCTATTCGGATCTCACCGTCCTCTTCGGTGATCCCCCGTAATGACTCAATCCCCAGGATGTTGAGAACGTAGTCCGGATATATGTCTTCATTCCTGAGTACGGGGATCAAATCCGTCCCTCCCGCAATGACCTTGCAAAGCTCCTTTTTCTCGGAAAGATAATCCAGGCAGTCCTCTATAGACTTTGCCGAGTAGAATTCGAAATTCTGCATATCCTGACCCTATGCCGGGAGCATACTGGTTTGTTAAGAGAAAAAGCAGCAGCGATTTATCAAATCTAAAACCAGCAATTTAGGAGAGGGTATGGATGTCTTTTTTTTGGTTATGCCCTTTAACATGAGCCCTTACTGGGTCGTTTCAAAATGGTTTATTTCCTCCTAAACCTTAGAATCATAAGCTCCGTCTGTATAAACCATTTTGAAACACCCTTCACTCTAAGCTATATGAGGGCATAACAAAAAAAAGACACCCATACCCTCAAGCTATTGGCTGCTATATTAGCAAACCAGTACTGCTCCCGTCTATCCACCTCAGTCGCCCTTTCCTTTTTCCCGGATCAGCCGGTGGAGGTTCTCCAGATTTGCGGGAAGTTCGGTGATGCGCACATCGAGTGCATCGCAAATGGCATTGAGTATTGCAGGAGCTGTGGGAATCAATGGAGGCTCCCCCACTCCCTTGGCCCCGTACGGCCCATCTGAAACCGGGACCTCCACAATATGGGATTCAATTTCCGGCACATCCAGGCTCGTTGGAATCATGTATTCGCCCAGGGTTTTATTCTTAATATAACCGCCCTCCTGTTTGATCTCCTCCTCGAGGGCATACCCTAATCCCATGACGACGCCGCCTTCAATCTGGCCCTCAACATTGGAGGGGTTGATGGCCTTTCCCACATCGTGGGCCGCCACGATCCGCAGGACCTCAACCTTTCCCGTTTCCGTATCCACTTCCACCTCAGCCAGCTGACTAGCCCACGCATAATTGGAATAGGCCTTGCCCTGTCCAGTTTCAGGATCCACATCCTTGGTCGTCACATCGTGCCACGCCGTTTCTACGATCTGCAGCCCCCTGAGGTGACATTCCCTTGCGAGCTTCTTGAAGGTGATGCTCTTTTCCGGGTTGGATATCGAGCGGACCTCCTCATGCCTGAAGACCAGATCTTCTTCTCCGAGGATTTCCTCTGCCACGGATTGGAGGGTTTTCTTCACGGCCCGTGCCGCTTTCAACATGGCATTGCCCGTCACATAGGTCACGCGGCTGGCCGATGTGGGGCCCGCATTCGGGGTCGCAAACGTATCAGCCGTAATCATCTGTATATCATCATACCTCACTCCCAATTCCTCGGCCACCATCTGGCAAAAGACGGTATCTGAACCCTGTCCGTAATCTACTTGCCCGGACCGAACGATCACCGATCCATCCTCACAGATCTCAACGGTGGCACAAGATATATCCTGTCGAGAGAAACCATATCCTATGCCATAAAACATACAGCCTATCCCAATTCCCCGCTTTTTCATATCAGATCCTTCCAGTGGCCTCGAAGGGATGGATCATTCAGAACGACCTCTCGAAGCTTTTCAAGGGTAGCCTTTATCCCCACACCCTCTTCAAAGACCTGTCCGGTTGCCGTTGAAAGACCGTTGTCAAGCGCGTTCATGAGTCGAAACCGCAATGGGCTGATGCCGAGCTTTCGGGCAAGCTCATCCATTTGACTCTCGTGGGCTACGGCGGCCTGGGTGACGCCAAAACCGCGCATGGCGCTTGCGATGATGTTGTTTGTGTATACGGAATAGGAATCCACTCTTATATTCGGAATGTAATAGGGGCCTGATAGATGAATGCCGCATTTTTTCACCACGAAGGGTCCCAATCCAGCATAAGCACCAGTATCCCCGAAAACTCTGCCTTCCATGGCGCACAATTTTCCATCGCGCCTCGCCCCCCACCGGGTCCACATCTCGATGGCATGCCTCTTGGTCTGTGATGAGAATGACTCCTCCCGATCCAATACCAGGCGTACAGGCCGTCTGGTGGCCTGAACCATAAGAGCGATATGTATTTCTACCGTCACATCATCTTTTCCACCAAAGGCACCCCCTGTGGTTGCGCGGATGACCCGAATCTTATTTTCCCTTATTCCCAGGACAGTGGCGACCTGTCGGCGATCGCGAAAGGGACATTGATTCGCAGAATATATGACGATGTTGCCCTGTGGGTCGATCATGCCAACACCTGATTCCGTCTCCATGTAGGCGTGATCCACCACATGCGTCCGGTAGGTATTCTCCACAATGACATCCGAGTCCCGGAAACCCTGCTCTACATCACCCTTTCGGACCTTGCTGTGAAGGACTAGATTTCCTTTTTCGTGGATTTTCGGCGCATCCTCGGCCAGGCCTTCATGCGGATTCGTCACGACGGGAAGCTCCCTGTATTTAACGCCAATGGCCTTAACCGCATCCTTCGCGATCTCAACGCTTTCCGCAGCCACAAGCGCCACTGGATCTCCAGCATATCGGACTTTATCATCGGCTAATGCCTTCTGATCCTGGAAGGCAATGCCGTACTGGTTGCGCCCCTGAATATCCTGTGCTGTTAATACGCAGGCAACACCGTCCATGGCCTTGGCCTTGCTCACATCAATGTCCTCTATGATGGCGTGGGGGATTCCCGCCCGTAATACACGACCATAGAGCATGTGAGGGAAGGATATATCCTCTGAGTAGACTGCCCTGCCCAAGACCTTATCAAGGGCGTCCACCCTCGGTACAGAATGACCTACCCAGGTATACTCTTCCATAGTATCCGATAGAATCAGTAATTGGGCAAAACTGAACCCACCATGTAGCAACTTACAGATGGAAAGTAAAGGGGGTTTTTTCGGTTAGTCGAATTCATCCGCTCCTGAATCTATCGCAGCTCCTGTAGAACTTAGGGGCGTAACCCCAATTGGAGTATTGGAGCAAGGAAATAATTTCCGAGCGCTTTTCCTGCCCACTACTCCAATACTCCGTCATTCCATGTTGACGGCATAAGTCGATTGCCGGCAAAAGAGCAATACTCTCACTGTGTTGTAGAAGTTCCGAGATGTTCAATGAGGGGACGCCTGGCCTGGGCGTAAGGAATAGCAGGACATAGGATCATGCCCTGTAGTCTTAAAGGATTGACCAAAAGATGAAAAAATAATATGACAATGACGCAGGATTCATAGTCCCATGAGTATCGAGTTCGTTTTTTAGAGAAAGCAATCCCTCTCGGCTTGATGGGCCGTGGTCGCATTTTTTCCCTCTCTTCTCCCAAAGGGGGAGGAGCGAGGGGAAATAGCTGGAAAACGTAGGTGATGTCTAGCGTGGAGAGCTTGTCAGACAAGATGATGGAGACGGATGTGTTGGTGGTTGGAAGCGAGGGCGCCGGTTCAACCGCTGTTCTGGAGGCGATTAAACAAGGTGTAAGCGTTACCGTTGTGACCAAGGGAAGCAATATCGGACGAAGTGGTGCCACTGTCACAGGTGATGCTGACCTGGATGTTGACAGCCGGAGCCTCCACGAGCGATTCGGCCTTAAGGGAACTGATACCCGTGACAATCAGGCAGTCTTCTTTGACGATATGCTCAAGGGCGGCAAGTATCTCAATAATCAGAAGCTGGTTGAAATTCACGTGGAAGCAGCACCAGATCGGTTACAGGATCTGGTGGACTGGGGGGTGAAGATCGATGGGCTCCTGCACGCATCCGGGCATTCATACCCGCGCGGCGTGGTGATACCCGGCACCAAGCTCATGCCTGTTCTGCGCCGGACCGTGTTGAGTACGAATGTGAATCTTGTCCCCTACACGATGATTACCGAGCTATTAACCAATAGGGGGCGCGTGGTCGGTGCGGTTGGCATCAACGGTGCCACGGGTGAGTTTGTGGTATTCAAGGCCAAGGCTGTGATTCTATGTACCGGCGGAGCCATGCGCATGTACCCTTATACCACGGCTCCGGAGGAATTGACTGGCGACGGAAGCGCCATGGCATTTCGCGCCGGCGCCGAACTGGTCGACATGGAGTTCCCAATGTTCCTGCCAGGCGTATTCCCGTGGCCGCCGGCGGTCAAGGGCGTGGATATCCCCTTTCTGCTGTCAACCGGAGGTTTTGTGGCCGGATGGATGTTGAACAAAAACGGGGATCGTTTCATGCGGCATTGGGACCCGATCAATCTCGAGTGGACCACTCGCGATATTTGTTCCGTTGCCATGATGACCGAGATCCTCGCCGATCGGGGTGGTCCCCATGGCGGCGTATACGTTTCCCTTAAACACCTGCCGGATGATGTAATCGATCACCTGGAGGACTGGATGCCGTCCGAGTTTTACATGCACTACGGTGGTTTTAATATGCGGGAGTATTTGCCGGATTTGAAGCGGGAATCCATCGAGTCCGTGCCAGCGAGTCATTTTTTCAACGGTGGTATTAGGATAAACGAGCAATGCGCCACCAGTTTACCGGGTTTATTTGCGGCCGGGGAGGTAACGGGCGGCGTCCACGGCGCCAATCGACTGTCCGGCAACGCCTTTACGGAGATGGTGGTATGGGGTCACCGATCGGGCAGGTTTGCCGCTGAGTATGCCAAGCAGAGTCCGGACGTCTCCATCGACGGGGAGCAGTTGCGAGAAATGCGGGGCAAGACCTTTGCCCCTCTGGAACGAAAAAAGGGCGTTTCACAGGCGCAGATTCGCAAACGGATGCAGCAGGTCGCCTGGGAGAAAGCGGGTGTTCTTCGGGACGGCGACGGCCTGGAACAGGCGCTTGCGGAATTTGTCCGGATAAGAGAGGAGGAACTGCCGCAGGTGAGTGTGAGATCCAAGGACCGGGTCTTCAACCGGGAGTGGGCCCGAACCCTTGAGCTGGAAAACATGCTGCTGATCATGGAGATGGTGTGCCGCACTTCCATCAAGCGCACCGAAAGCCGGGGTGCCCTGTACCGGCGCGATTATCCTGATACCGACAATATTAACTGGCTGAAGAATCAAATCGTAAGTAATCGGGACGGAGAGATCAGCGTTCGGAGTGAACCGATCGTTGTCACCCGGGCTGAACCCCCCAAAAAGGTACTGAAATACGGGAAGACGGAATGAAGATGGCCGAAGGGAGAAAAACAGCGAATGTCAGTATCTTGCGTTCAAGGCCGGGCAATAGCGAGGAACCGAAATTCGAGACCTATCCGGTGCCGATTGAGGGCAAGACCAGCCTATTGAACGCCCTGGACTATATATCCGAAAACCTGGACCCGTCCCTCGGATACTACAGTTCCTGCAGAATCGGCAAATGCATGGGATGCCAGGTGGTGATTGATGGGAAGGTTCGCTTTGCCTGTACTACCCTGGTGCAGGGGGACGTGACGGTGATGCCCTTGCGGCAATTTAAGGTGATAAAAGATCTGGTGGTTGATCGTCGGAAAGAGGAGTAGGGCCGGGGTACACAGTTCCCACCCTGCATAGTGACCGATTTGACCTCGACGAGCGGTCTCTGCCGATTGGGGCATGCATTTTAGCCCATGCAGCCCTGCTCAACCTTTCCGATACGTTGGTTGCCTGAAACCTGCAGGAGACGGTTCAATTTCCCGCCATAATTGCAGAGCAGGACTTTCACACAGGAAATACCTTTATTTTCCCGCCAATAGCGGGACACAACTACTGAGCTGATTAGGGGGAATAGAGGATGAAACTTACTCACCGCGTCAATCTCATTATCTCGACAATCGAAGAGCTGATTGTAGCGGGCGGTATCCTCGTTATTGCGACAAGCGTCATTATGAATGTCATCTGCCGGTCTGCCAGGATTGTCTTGATGGGCGCCGAGGAAATCGCCCAGTTTGCAATCGTGTGGCTTACCTTTTTGGGCACGGGTCTATGTGCCAGAAAGGGGATCCACGTTACAATGTCTGCCTTGATTGACAAGATCCCCGAGAAAAAGCGAAAGGGAGTGGTGATCCTCATTTACGCGATTACCGGTGTATTTTGTATCGTTTTGGCCATTCTGGGCGTACAGCTAACCCACGCGGTTTATTCCAGGGGCCAGGTCTCACCCGCGCTAAGGATGCCGGTCTGGTATTACTACATTGCGGCAGCCATAGGATTTTCTCTGACCGGTGTGCATTTTTTCAGGGCCCTTGTTAAAAATCTCAGAGAACAAGGCGTGCACCTCGGTGCGCAGTAAGGGAGGATTGGAATGGTTCTGTATTTGTGTATTTCCCTTGCCGTCCTGCTTTCTATCGGTTTTCCCATGTTTGTGGTTATGTTCTTGCCGAGTGTTACAGCTTTGAGCATTTTTCTGGGTCATATTCCGGCCTTTACCCTTGTTCAGCGAGCCATTAGCGGGATTAGCCACTTTCCCCTCGTAGCCGTCCCTCTGTTTATCTTTGCGGCTGACCTCATGATGCAAGGCGAAATGTCACGGCGGTTGACCAATTTTGCGGATACGCTGGTAGGACACTTAACCGGGGGGCTGGCCCACACAACCATCCTCGCCTGTCTCATCTTCGGTGCTGTATCAGGGTCCACCCAGGCGACCGTTGCCGCCATCGGGAGCAACATGCAGCCGATCCTCTTGAGAAAAGGTTACGGACAAACATTCGCCACTGCCCTGATCATCAATGCCAGTAACGTTTCACAACTCATCCCTCCCAGCATCTTTATGATCATCTTCGGCGTCATCACCGGCACCAGCATTGCCGCGCTCTTTATTGCCGGGATTATTCCCGGTATTTTTCTCGGTCTCGCTTTCATGCTTTACTGCCTGATCTGGGCAAAGAAGCATAAGATCTCCCGTAATCCTCGGGCAAATTTTTCTCAAATTCTAACCGCTACCAAAGAGGCCTTGGGCCCCCTGGGCTTTGCGGTAATTATCATCGGCGGTATCTATTCCGGATTGTTTACCCCCACTGAGGCCGCGGGGGTCGCAGTTTCATACAGCCTTATTATCGAGGTCTGCGTCTACCGGAGCATTCGTTTAAATCAGATATATCAGATAGCGCTGCAGTCGGGCACCACCACCGCGCTGGTATTCATCCTGGTTGCAGGCGCCGAGGCATTTGTATGGTTATTAACGGTGGCCAGGGTTCCGCACGCAGTTGGCCAGTTCATTATGCAGCTCGCGCCTTCTCCCCTTCTTTTCCTGCTCATTGTCAATATTACATTTTTCATCGCATTGATGTTTTTTAACCCGATATCGGCGATGATAGTTCTCACCCCGTTGTTTCTTCCGATTTCTAAGACATATGGAATCGATCCGATTCATCTGGGAGTCCTGATCACGCTCAATGCAGCCATCGGGTCGGCAACGCCGCCATTTGGAGTTGACATATTTACGGCATGCGCCATTTTCAGGCTACCCTATGAGAAAGTGGTAAAGGGTGTACCACCGTTTATCATTGCAGGTGTCATTGTGCTCTTAATATTGACGCTGTTTCCGGATCTGTCCGTGGTGATGCCGCGCATTTTGCTGGGTCTGGATCATTAAGAGGTTGAAGATTCAGCCCTTTTCTAAAATAGGTCATGGTATCGATGGAGAGTTACGACTGAGAGCATCAAATAGTTTACAATGTCGGGAAGGGGCATCAGATCTTTACTGCTGTGACTGGTGGGAGGCCGCTGTGCTTTTCACGACTTATCAATGGGGGAAGCCGCAGCCCCCGAGTTGTCGGGGGAATGCGGAGGGGGCAAGAGTCCCCCGCAGATAAGTCGTAGAAAAGACCAGG
>SMTZ1_10001999_pt1 | contig 20614 bp, 26 predicted proteins | sample DeeMarSWOR136_30_FD_25667 | JGI IMG/M metagenome (IMG submission 25667) | reverse complement strand
GTTTGTTCTTTTTGCATCCCATAGTATCCCATCCAAGAGGAGTAATGGGATACCTTTATTTATATTCAAAAGGTCTTAACCGATGACCAATGAAATACATTTAATAATTAGAGTTTTGGTTTTCTGTTTTCACATAATCTCCAAATCGCAATAGAGAAAATCGCTATAAAAATCACAAAACAAATGATCGCAACATATAAGAATAACGGATTTTGATAAAGAACGTTTACAACTCCTTCCCCGCCATCATAAAACAAACGAGAATCTTGAGGTATTTCATCCATAGCTGGAAGTGCTGTATTGTTAACTGCTTCTTTCAAACCATTTCCTTCGGCTTCATTTGTAAAAAAAGAACCATGACCTACACTCATGACTGTGCCTTTTACATACCAAAACAACTGAATAATTCCTGCCCACAATGCAATAAAAGTTAATGAAAATAATACAACAATTTTTGTATTTTCAGGATGCAGTAGATTCTCTCCCTTCCAAGTAAGTTTATAATAAACCCATTTGTGACCTTCTCTTTCTTTTCTTTTTACTAATCCTGCTTGATTTAATTTAGATAAATGTTCATGTAAAGTTGCTTTGTTCAGATTCGTTGCCTTGCTTATGTCATTCAATCCTAACTTTTTCCCATCAAGAGTTCTTAATATATTTAACCTTGTATCTGAAGCAAGGGCTTTAAAAGTCTCCCTATCTAACGTTACTTTTGTCATTTATATATAATTGATTAATCTAACATTATTTAAAAACTATTTGTTTTTGTTTGGCAATTACCAAATAACTCGGATATTGTTAAATATATGTAGATTTATTATTTTAAATTAAATAAATCCTCTCATTTTTCAGTATTAATTGATCTACAAATCCATATTTATATAGATAACATTAATTAAGATTAAATTATAAATTTTTAAAATTATATAAGGAAAAAATTATAGTTATATTTAAGTATGCTCATGTGATTTTTTTAGATCAAAGATGTATAAAAAATCCTCTGTAAACAAAAAAGATAACAAATTGGTTAAAGTTGCTATTCTGGATGCTGAACCTCTTTTTTGGAAAACATGTGCTAAACGTTTCTTCTCAGCCATCTTAGACAATTATAAATGGACTAAAAATAACACAAATTATAAAATCTCAATAAATTTCTTATCAGATGGAGACATAATTGAGGGAAAACTCAAAAAACCATATTATGATGTTCTTCTTATTCCCGGTGGAGGAATAGGGGACGGGCATTCAATCAGTAAAGGATTCAAATTTTCATTAAAAACTAGAAAATGGAAAAGAAAAATTCAAGAGTTTATAAAAGAAGGTGGTGGATGCATTGGATTTTGTGGCGGTGCTTCACTGATAACATCATTAACAACTGGAGAGAACCGAAAACCAACCACCTTTGTCGAAAGACAATATAATAACAGTTCATTAGATATTTCTTGTATAAAAACTTATTATAATCATCTTGCATTTCCACTATTTAATTTATTTCAATGGAAACATCCAGAGAGAATTGGAACAACCGCATATGTATTTTCATTTGAACCAGGTATAACAAAAGATGGAAAACGAATACATACCGGTGGAGTTCCAATTGATTTTAACGTCAATAACAATAATCCTATTTTCTCTGATTACACAAATGATAATATTCGGATTAGGTGGTGGGGTGGACAAGCACTAGTTATACCAAAAAATCCAGATAGAGAAGTTAAAATTTTATTAAACTACCCAAAAATTGATCTTTATCAAAATAAATCCACAAAAATCCATGCTTGGAAATATACCGGTGGAATTATGGGATTGACCTCAGCATTCTTAAAAGCCCTGATTTATATAAAGAATAACAAATTAAACCTTTCAGAATTACCAATGTTGACCTACTATTTTGCTGGTAATTGGGAATTAACAGATAAAATTATCAAATCAGATTTAGCAAATAGACCTGCAATTACAACTGAGATTTATCCAAATGATAATAAAGGTAGAATAACACTATGTGCTACTCATCCAGAATATATGATATGGCAAAATGGAATTATTAAAGAGAAAGACTATAGAAAATTCAATTGTTTGGCTACGGGTCTGTATCAATGGAAGAATATTAACAAATTAAGTGACCCTATTGATGAAAATATAACTCATACATGGTGGCTTGTAAGAAGATTGGTAGCATGGACTGCAAAGGTTCCTGATGGAGATATGCCACATATAATAAAAGAAAAATTATCGAAAAAAAAGATGGAAATTCTTTCAAAAAACATTTTTTGGGATGGATCTCTTAAAAACCAAATGGAAAATATATGATAAAAAGTAATAACATAAATCGCGTCGATTTATATTTTGAAGAAAAATGGAAAATATTTGAGAAATGGTGGTGCGCTGATGAAACTCTTGGAATTCACTATGCATACTACGATGAAAACACAAGAAATTTCAAAAATGCAATATTTAATATGAACAATTTAATTGCTGAACTTCTAAGTTTGAATAAAGATAAACCTGAAAAAATATTAGATATTGGCTGTGGCGTTGGGGGAACTTCCATATATTTAGGTAAAAAATATTCAAAAAATAAATTTACGGGCATTACTTCCTCTTCTGGACAGGTCCAGATAGGTAATAGATTTGTAAAAGAAAATAATTTAAAAAATGTTGAAATTGTTCTTGGAGATTTTAATAAAACTGATTTTTGTGATAATTATTTTGATGGTGCTTTTGCTATCGAGTCTGTTGGATATAACGAAAATATTAAAGATTTCATTTCTGAAATATATAGGATTTTAAAACCTGGTGGAAAACTTGTTGTACTTGACGGTTTTCAAAATGACATGAGAATTAACCCAGTTTTAAAAAAAATTTATGAAAGTTTTCTTTTTGGCCGTGGTTATCAAAAACAAAATTTACCACTTATTAATATTTATCGAAAATTATTAGAGAATAACGGATTTGAAGATATATATGTTAAAGATATATCAAGAAATGTAGTAAAATCACAAATAAGAGGAATAATTATTGGCATACCATTCTTTTTTGCTTACATTCTTAAATATATATTTTCTTTAGGAAGATATAACGGAAGTAAGAATTTTTTTGATTTTTCTATGGGGGTTTCTGTTTTTACTCCAATAATTGCTTTGAAAAATATTTCGAGATACTATTTAACAACAGCAAAAAAAATAAGAGATGATTAAATTTGATTGAAAAAGGTAATAACTATCGACTTTCATGTTTAAAAAAATGTGGAATGAATTCACTATCTTATCTTACAATTTCAAAGGATCTTTCATGTTTTAAAGGTAAATGGGAAGGTTATATTGGATATAAAGAATCTTTTAAATGTGCTGTTGTTCTTGGAGATCCTGTTGTTATTAAGAACGATCTGCAAGAAGCGATAAGGGATTTTAAAAAAACTTGTCTTTCAAAAAATATTCATATTTGTTTTTTCCTGAACACTGATTTTTCTAAAAATACACTTATTAGAGAAGGATTTAAAGGTCTTTATGTAGGTCAAGAAGCAATAGTTGATCTCAATAAATTTTCAATATCTGGAAAACATGGTTGGAGTATTAGAAGTTCAATTAATTATGCTATAAGAAACAAAATGGTTGTTGAAGAATATAATCAAAATGATAAAAAGTTGTCTTACGTGAAAGATGAATTATGTAGAATTACTGAAGAGTGGTGTCGAATAAGGAAAATGAATGAACTTACTTTCGCTTTTGGACATGTAGATTTTAATAATCTAGAAGAAGGAAGATATTTTATTTGTAAACACAAAGGTAAGATTGTTGGTTTTATTACATATTTTCCAATATACGGTTTAAACAGTTATTATTTAGATTTATCTAGAAGAGGCATCGCTGCTCCACGTGGAACAATTGATTATTTAACAGTAAAATCATTTGAAGTTCTAAAAAATGAGGGGATAAACAAGATATTTATTGGATACTCTCCAGCATCATACCAACCAAATAACTCAATTAACTCAAATTTAGTTACTAATTTTTTTACATTATTTAGGCCATTGTTAAATATTTTTTATCCATTTAAATCCGAATTTTTCTTTAAAAAAAAATATGCAACAGAATGGCAAGCCAACTATTTCTTTTATTATCCAAGAATTAGTTTAAGGATGTTATTTGCATTAGTGCATTCCATTTATGAAGGTGGAATTGCTTCTGTTATCTTTAATAAAATTAAATATTTTCCTAAAAAATAACTTTCTATAGAAAAAACCTATGAGGTAAAATTATAAATCACAAATTACTATTACAATCTTTATATGGAAAAACAAGCGTTAATTCAACTTCTTAAAGAATGTGGAGCTATTAAGTTTGGTCGTTTTATATTAACATCTGGTGCAGTTAGTGATTATTATATTGATATAAAAAAAGCCAGTACTAATCCAAAAACGCTGAAAATAATCGCCCAAAAAATGAGTAAATATGTCAAAGGATATGACTTATTAGCGGGTATGGAACTTGGTGCAGTACCACTTGTTGTAGCTCTTTCATTAGAAACAGAAATTCCTTATGTTATTATAAGAAAAGAAAAACGTCAGCATGGCACCGCAAAACAAATTGAGGGAGGCGATGTTACAAATAAAAATGTTTTAGTTATTGAAGATGTAACAACTAGTGGTGGTTCTGTTATGAAAACAATACAAATTCTTCGTGGCAATAATGCAAAAGTAGACAAAGCTATAGTGGTAGTGGATAGAGGCAGTGAATTAAAAGAAAAATTACAGCAGATTGAAGTAGATTTAATTCAATTAATAACCGCTAGTGAAATCATAAAAAAATAGAGTGAATTAAATAGATGAATTGTATTCAAATTCTGGGGGAATTATAAATGAACGTATTAGTAGTTGGTGGCGGTGCCCGTGAACATGCAATATGCGATGCTGTTTCTCAATCAGAAAATGTAACGCTATATTCTGTGATGAAAAACCTTAATCCGGGTATTGAAAAAATTGCCGTCGACTATTTACTTGAGAAAGAAATAAATATAGCAAATATTATTAATTATGCCAAAAAAAATAAAATTGATTTAGCTCTAATAGGGCCTGAAGCACCTCTTGAACTTGGACTTGTTGACGAGTTAAAAAAGAATAAAATTAAAACCTGTGCTCCAACTAAGGATGCTGCAAGAATAGAGACAGATAAAGAGTGGATGCGTAATTTAGTAGATAAATACAATATTCCAGGACAGCTGAAATATAAATGTTTTTCAAAACCCGAAAAAGCAAGAAAATTTTTAGAAAAACTAAATGCAAATGTAGTCATAAAACCTATTGGACTTACTGGTGGAAAAGGAGTTAGAGTTGCAGGTGATCATTTTAATGGAACAGATGAGGCGATATCGTATGTCAAAGAGGTAATAGAAAAAAGAATCGGTGGTGCTGATAAAGTATTAATAGAGGAAAAAGCCATAGGTGAAGAATTCACTCTCCAAGCTTTATCTGACGGCTCTACAATAGTTACATTTCCAGCAGTTCAAGATCATAAAAGACTTCTCCCTGATGATCGTGGTCCAAACACCGGGGGCATGGGTTCATACTCATGTGCAGATGGTTTATTACCATTCTTGTCAAAAAGCGATTATGAAGAAGGTGTTTATATTCTAAAAAAGATTGTTGAAGCACTAAAAAAAGAGGGATGTAACTATATTGGACCAATTTATGGTCAATTTATGCTTACTTCAGATGGTGTTAAAATTATTGAGATAAATGCAAGATTTGGTGACCCAGAAAACATGAACGTATTACCTTTACTAAAAACAGATTTTATTGATTTATGCAACAGCATGATCGATGAAGAATTGTCAAGAAAAAAAATTAATTTCGAAAAAAAATCTACTGTGTGCAAATACGTGGTACCCGAAGGTTATGGCTTTCAAAGTATGATTGGAGAAAGAATTTATGTAGAAGAAGAATCAGTAAAAGATACTGGTGCAAAACTCTTTTATGCGTCTGTTGACAAAAAAAACAACGATATTTTCACTACCTCCTCAAGATCACTTGCTGTTGTTGGTGTTTCTGATGAGTTATCAGATGCAGAAAAAATTTGTGAAAAAGCTTTAAATCACATAAAAGGACAACACATATTCATACGACACGATATTGGTACAAAAGATCTTGTCAATAAAAGAGTGGATCATATGATCAAATTACGTGGAAATAGATGAAAGAAGAAATATTTGTTTATTATATTGGTACTGCAGGTTCTGGGAAATCAACATTAACTTCAAATTTTCATGACTGGTTTAAATTAAGAGGATTGGATGCTATTATTGTTAATCTTGATCCGGGTGCAGAGAATCTTCCATATGAACCTAACGTTGATATTCGTGATTGGATATCATTAAAAGAAGTAATGGAAACATATGAACTTGGGCCAAATGGTGCTCAAATTGCATGTGCAGATATGATTGCTCTTAATATTGAGGATGTCAAAAAAAGTATTGAGTCCTTTAAATCAGATTACGTAATTATTGATACTCCAGGACAACTTGAATTATTTGTATTTAGAGAGGCAGGAAAATACACTGTAAAATTTTTGAATCCAGAAAAATCAATTATATGTTATCTACTTGATCCTTCTCTTGCAAAAACCCCTTCAGGTTTTGTATCACAATTACTTCTTTCAATCACAGCAAATTTTAGATTGAATCAACCACAAATTAATATTCTTAGTAAATCAGATTTATTATCAGATGAAGATATTGATATAATAAAAAAATGGACCGATGACCCAGATGAACTCTATGGGGCAATAATAACTGAGGGTGCATCAGTTTTAAGAGAGTTGAATGAAGGAATATTACATCTTATTAAGAATTTTGGTGGTAGTACTAATATTATTCCAACATCTAAAAAGGAATACCTCGGTATAGAGGACATATATACAAGTATTCAAATACAATTTAAAGGTGGAGAAGATTTACTAAAGGATTGAAATCGAATATACTCAATTTCAATAGTAATTAAAAATATTCTTAATTATATCTTTATAAAATCCATTTATGTTGTTTTAATCGTTCCAAGCACAGGTTCAAAGATAAATCCTTTGTCCATAAGAGAAGTTAATGCTTCTTCTATTGTGTTTTCGTCTAACTTCTTTTTTTTACATTGTTCAACAATCGAATCCCATAGAGCCCCATCCTCATTCTCAATTTTTTTTATTATTTCAAGAACCATATTTTCAATATCTTCAGAGTCTTTGATTTTTTCTTTAGATATCTCTTTTTTTTCCTCTATTGGTATTTCTATTTTTTCTGTTTTTTCCGTTTTTTCTTCTTCAACTGTTGAAAATGTTTCTTTGGATGCTACAGAATATTGTAATGATTCTTTTATTAAAGCTATATATTTATTTACATCGATACTACCATAATTTTTTAGTGCAGCAACTACCCCCTCAGATAAATCTTTACTATATCCTAACTTTTTAAGGTCATAAGCATTAGGTGGATTCATTTTCATTGCTTCAATAACTGCCTCTATTCTCTGTTTTGTTTGCATACAGGTCTCAATTACCCATCTATCTCTAGTCTCAGCATTTACCTCTCTTACTAATTCAGGTCTTATGGATACAAACAATGTTCCTTCTTCAGGTTTGAAGGTTCTTGCCTTTCCAATAATCGCTACAAATGCCGGTACTTCAATACTTGAAAGCTGTTCTGTTGCTTCAAATTGAAATTGTCTGCCAGCATATAATGTAAAAACACCAGTGGGGTCAGATACATGTGCACGTACAAGTTCTTCATTTTCTGATATATTTTCTACATCAGTCAATACCCCTATTATAAATAACCTATTGACCTTGCATCCAAGTGGTGTTATTATATAAGATGGAGATTTTTGTCCAGATCCCTCTATTTCTACCGTCGAATCGTTATATTCACTCGCGAATATTCTCCAAGCTTGTTCACGTTTCACTGTAATTCCTCCAATTCTTGGATTAATTTTTCAGATTCTAACACGATATCAATATCAACAAGTTTTGCATCCTTTGCAATTATTGATATTCCATACTCATCACCAAGAGCATTGCCTTTAAGGTTTATCTTATGTGCAAAAAGTGCGTTGTTTATTTCTTCAATTAACACTTTTTCCTCTTTGGATTTTTCAGCTTCTTCTTCCAATTCCTCAAGTGTTTTTCCTAGTAGTTTTTCAGTTAAATCTCTGTTTATAATTCCTGTAACTGCTCCAGTCCCGTCATCAATAACAAGTTTTATGCGTAAATCTGGTAGACCTTTAACATCCCCATGTATTACACATTTGTTTTCTTGTAAAACACGTTTACATTCAGGACATCTTAGTACTAACCCAGAGCCTTCCCTTATTTGGATAACTGTACCTTCGACTTCAACATCTAAGCCACCGTATCTTTCTACTAGCTCATGAAGTTGAAATTTGTTCGTTACTATATCCTTTTTTGAAATTGTACTTGAATCAACTTTTTCTATGGTAGCTTTTTCGTCAAAAGTTAGCTGTGGGATACCTTTCCAAGATTTAATATATCCACCCAATATCTTGACAACATCTCCCTCTTTCAATTTAAAATCATGCCATGATGTGAATTGAGCTTTTCCAGTTTCATCACCGATTGTACCTGAATAAACCTTCTTTTTAACACCATTTACTTCTACTTCTCGTTGATTTATTCCAAGAATTCTCACTATGATTTCTACTGCACCCAGGCCAGATCGTAATTCCTTAACTTTATATTCTTTAGGTTCTAAAATATTCTCAGGTAATTTTGATTCATCAGTTTTTACAACCTTTGTCCTATCACCTAGGTTTATTTTCGTTGCACCCTGCCACTCAGTTGAATAGGCATTTGAAATTTCTACAACATTTCCCTTTTCTATTTCGAAATCATTCCAAGCTGTAAATGGAATAGTACCGCTTTCATCTGCAAGTATGCCATAAAATATCTTTCTATTCTCACCTCTGATAGCTACATCTTTTGGATTTATAGTCACGATACGACAGAGTAAATTCACACTTTTTTGGTTGGGTATTACATCGTTTACAAGTATTCGTTCAGAAGATGTTTGTAAAAAGTTTCCACCGAATTTTTTGATAAGCGTTTGTTTTGCATGGTCAATTGGAACTCCGTATTCTAAAAATTTTTTAAATTCTTTTTCCAATTCATCTCTGGTAACTTTTTTTTCAGAACTATCAGCCAATGCTTCAAAAATATCATCGATATAAGTTTGGATATCTTCGTCAGCCATTAATTACCTCCCAGACTAATATTGATATGATAAATCGATATATAAAAGTCGCTATTTTATGATTATTAAACAGATAAGCAATATAATTTAATACAGTCCAGAAATATTACCCTTATTATCAAGGTCAAATAATTCTGCTGTAGGAGAAGCAGGTAGTCCTGGCATTGTAGTAATTTTGCCTGTTAAAGGGACTAAAAATCCTGCACCAGCGGAGAATTTTATTTCACGTACTGTAATTTTAAAACCTTTTGGTCTTCCTAGGAGGTTTGGATCATCTGAAAGGGAATAAGGAGTTTTTGCAATACATATTGGAAGTTTGTCTAATCCAATCTCACTACAAAGTTTAATATCTTTCTCAGCTGCAACTGTGTAAACAACCCTTTCTGCTCCATATATTTTTTTTGCTATGATTTCAATTTTTTCTTCCACAGGCAGATTAAGGTCATAAAGATAATTAAAATTTGATCTATTATTATGGATTAAATCTACAAGTTTTCCTGCTAGTTCAATTCCGCCTTCTCCGCCTTTTTCCCATACTTCAGCTATTGCTACGGGTATGTTTTTTGAATTACAGAAGTTTTCAACTATGTCAATTTCTTCATTTGTGTCATCTATAAAACGATTTATTGCAACTATTACTGGAACCTTGTAATAAGATATATTTTCAAGATGTTTCTCTAAATTGGATAATCCTTTTTTTAATGCGGCTTTGTCATTTCCATATCCATTTCTTTTTAGTGCTTTTAATGAAACGACAAGTACTGTTGCATCTGGTTTTAAATTTCCAACTCTACAGACAATGTCAAAGAATTTCTCTGCACCAAGATCTGAACCAAAACCTGCTTCGGTAATGAAATAATCCGTAAGTTTTAATCCAATTATATCCGCAATTAAACTGTTTGTACCATGTGCAATATTTGCAAAAGGACCGCCGTGTACAAATGCAGGTAATCCTTCTAGTGTTTGAACTAGATTTGGTGCTATTGCATCCTTTAAAAGAACGCTCATTGCTCCAACAGCCTTTAAATCTCCAGCAGTAATAGGTTTATCATTATACGTATAAGCAACTATAATTTTATTCAGCCTCTTTTTTAAATCATCAATATTTTTCGAAAGACATAAGATTGCCATTACCTCCGATGCTGGAGTTATAGCAAATTCAACTTCATGAGGGACACCATCGGAAGGGCCACCTAAACCAATTACGGTATTTCTTAGTGATCGGTCACTTATATCCATTACTCTTGGCCATACAATATATCTCGGATCTATATGGAAGAGGTCCCCATGATGAATGTGATTATCTAATAAACTAGCTAGAAGGTTATGCGCACTAGTAATTGCATGCATATCACCAGTAAAATGTAGATTAATTTCTTCCATTGGTATTACTTGAGAATATCCACCACCTGTTGCACCACCTTTTAGTCCCATCATTGGACCTAAGGATGGTTCTCTAATTGCAAGCATTGTTTTTTTTCCTAATAGTGATAGTGCTTGAGCAAGTCCTATTGTAACTGTAGTTTTTCCTTCACCACTTGGCGTAGGGTTGATTGTTGTTACAAGTATTAATTTTCCGTTTTTATTTGGATTTATTCTTGTTAAAATATTTAAAGAAACTTTTGCTTTATATCCTCCCCAGGATACATATTCATCTTTATTTATGCCTAATTTTTCAGCAACTTCTTCAATAGAGATTGGTTTTATAGATCGGGCAATTTCAATATCTGATTTCATTGATTTATAAATAAGATATATGTGTCTTACTTAAAAATTTTCTATGTTTCTCTAGTTTTTAAAAAAAAGTTGCAAAATAAGAGATAAAATCATAATTTACGAGTAGCCCATACATATTTTGGTAGATAGGAATAGATGTTGTCACGTTGAATTTCTTCAGTGTTTTTCTCGGTATATTCTTGGTTTTTCCAATTTCTATGAGAATATTTTAGAATTGTTTTCTTTTTTAATATCCAATAGTGAATTCTCCAAATTCTTCCATCATGTAAAAAAACCTCTTCTCGTTCAGTATTGAGTATACCTTCTGATTCTAACATATAGAACAATTGTCTATCCTCATGTTCCAATATATTGTCGATTATACGGTCGTCATATCCAAAAAGATCCATTACAACACTGGCATATTTTCTTGCCTCATATTCATTAATTTCTAACTTATTTTCAATTGCACTAGAAAGAACATTTAGAGTGACGATGTTCAGTATATTCCTCCCAATTTATTACGCCTTATAATATTTATAAATTAAAGTATATAAAATTTTCCCTCTATAATAGGTTTTTTCATCTGAAGAAATATTTGATATCATAATCTATATTACCATAGCAGAAACTATTTAACAATTCAATATCTCCTTAGTTTGATCGTAATGATTTCAACTGTAGATTTAAAGGAAAAAATGAATAAAATTATGGGCAAACATTGTATACCTATTGAAGTTGCACGGGTTAATGATCAGGTTATACGAATGTCATATATCGATGGAGAATTCCATTGGCATAAACACACAAATCAAGATGAACTTTTTTATCTTATAAAAGGCAGAATCATTGTTCAATTAAAAGATCAACCTGATATTACTCTCTCTGGAGGACAGATGGCGGTTGTCCCAAAAGGAGTTGAACATTGTCCGAAAAGTATAGAACCCTCATATGTTTTGTTATTTGAGCCTTTTATGTTACAAACACACGGAGATTAACAATTATCTTGCCTGACTATGTAATAAATTAGACCCATAGGTAATAACATTATTAAATTGATGGAAAATTAGGTCTAATACAATTATTACTGGAAAGACAATAATAGTAAAAACAAATAAGTTAACAAATATTATATTACATACTCAATATACCTCTACTTTGATGTCAGCATGAAAATCGCGTTAATTTCAGCCAGACCTAAAATCGCTAATAAAAAAGCCAATCTAAAAACAATTGAAAGTTATCTAAACAAGACAAAAGCAGATTTCTACATTTTTGGAGAGATGTTTCTCACCGGATATCCATGCAAAGATAAATTTCGAAATCTTGCAGAAACAAAAAATGGTCCTTCAATAAAATTCTTAAAAAAAATCGTGGAAGAAAAAAAATGTTATCTTATTTTTGGTATGCCCTTAAAAGATGAAAAAGTTGAAGGTTTAATATATAATTCCGCGATCTTGATACATCCAAATGGAAAAGTAGACAATTATAATAAACGTTTTTTAATAACATTTGGACCTTTTGAAGAAAAAATCTATTTTGATGAAGGGGAAGAATCAAATGTTTTTAAGACAAGGTTTGGGAAAATTGGATTATTTATTTGCTATGATTTATTCTTTCCTGAAATAACAAAAGCAATGTCACTTCAAGGAGCAGAAGTTTTAGTATGCGTATCTGCATCTCCCTCAACAACAAGAAAATTTTTTGAAACATTATTACCTGCAAGAGCAATAGAAAATACAACTTATGTAGCATATGCAAATATTGTTGGTTCACAAGAGGAACTTGTTTTATGGGGTGGATCTCAATTATATGACCCTATGGGAAACTTACTGGTTAAAGCTCCATATTTTAAGGAAAGTGTTGTAACATATGATATAAACTTAAAAAAATTAAAAATGGTAAGGGCAAATCGACCAGTGTTAAGAGATATTAAACCAGAAATATATCAGGATCTATATAATATATCGCGCTTTCATAGAAAAAATATAAGCAAATACATAAGTTAATCAAAAAAAACATATTATTTTTTACAAAAAGTATTTTACATGAAACACCACGTGCAGAATGTTTTTGTTATCGAAGGTTTTAAATATAATAGGAAATATAATAATCGGGGATGGTTTTTATATGCCTAAAGTAACTGAAATTTATCAAGGTGTTTCTAATGATAACAAGCAAACAATATTGAAATTTTGCAAAGATATGGAACTACTAGACTTATCCGAACAAACAATCTATAATTACAAATTCAACCTAATCAAATTAGGACGTTTTCTAAAAGGTATCACATACAAACGTGCTACTAAAGATGAGATTAAATCATTCTTTGTCTTTTTGAAAGAAACAAAATATTCAAGTGGTTCACAAGAAACTATGAAGATAGTACTAAAAAGGTTCTATAAGTGGTTATTTGAACTTGAACAGGACGATAAATTACCTGATTGTGTTAGGTGGATAAAATTCAAGACGAATAGACAGAAAAAAAGAGAGACGGACATTCTAAAAGAAATGACGGTGTCTGATTATGAATATAAAAAATTAATTGAAACAGCAAGTGGTAATATACAATCACAAGCAATAGTTGAAACACTTTATTGGTTTGGTGTAAGAATATCAGAGTTAACATCAATGAACATTGACGGTGTTAAACGAAAAGATGGTATCATTGAAATAACTGTTTTAAACTCTAAAACTCAACCAAGACCTGTTAAACTATCTGAAAGTGAATATTATCCAAAGCATCTAATGAATTGGCTTGATAATCACCCCTTTAGAGGACAACCAGGAAAACCGGTTTGGTTGAACTTTACTAAAAGGAAAAAGGTATATAAAGAACGAATCAAAGACCAACCCATAAGAGACATTCTAACAGCATTAGCAAAAGAATCAAAGTTGAAGCATATTCATCCGCATATGTTTCGACACACAGCAATAACTAAAGACTTAGCAAATGGTATGCCAGTAGCACACGTGGCAACAAAGTATTCGGTATCATTAGAAACCATACAATCAACATATAATCACTCAGGAGAAAAAGAATTTACGGAATGGTTGCAGAAAAAAAGTCAAAATTACAAAGCACCAACATTTAATGAAATCAAAAAAGAGAAAGAACGACTTGAAACTGAATTTGAACAAAGAGTAAGTAGATTAGAGAAACAGTTTGAAGAAAGGTTAAAGATACTTGATTCAGGATTAGCAAAAGCAACAAGAAAGCATATGCCAGATTATCCTGCACAAAGAATTATAGAGGATTATCAACGTCTCAAACAAGGAATGGAAATGATGCTGAACAAAATGATATCACAGGGCAGGTCTCAAGCAGATATAAAAGAATTCCGTAACCTTATGTCACAAGGATTACAATAATCCTACTTTTTTTCTCATTGTTTGAAAGAAACTATTGGAAGAATAAAAAAAATTATTTGGGATATTTGATACTCTTTCTTTCAGCTTTTCTCTGTTCTCTTTTTTCTCTTTCTTCTTTTAAAAATTTCCACCATCCATCTTCGTCTAAATTTGCATATTTGATTAATCTAGATAATAGGAAATCATATGTATCATTTCTGAATCCCATTTCTTCAAGGTCAGAACGTGTACCTTTTCTAATTGATATCACAGTATTTGCCAATCTCCATTTCTTTAATTTTTCGGGGTCCTTCCATGCCATAATGAAAGATAATGCGGTGATGTTTATAAACTTTTTGAGAATTTTAAATAAATATTAAAAAAAGAGAAAATTATATATACACATTAAATGAACATATAGAATTATATGGACTTTAAAAAAATTAAGCGGTCTTACGACCGCATCGTTGGGCATTTTACCCATAAGCAATCATACATTCCTTCAGGTTGGAGGAATACTGAGAAAAAAATTAAAAAGGTGAAAAAATGGAAGTAATTCAATGCGGCGCAATAGATTGCGATGGTGTTGTAATATGGAACGAAGAGTTAGAACGATTCATCTGCAACAAATGTGGTGCTATTCACGAGGAAGATTAGCATTTAGAAGGAAAAACATTATAGAGGAGTCTAATAAAAATGAATAAAAAAAGCAATGAATTCAATATTAAGTTCAACCCTAGTTTTGTTTTAAGAATTACTCCTAATGAGTTGGAAAAGATAAAAGATTTTATTACATCCTTAGAAAACGTTAATGTTGTCCATAGTCAGGTCTCTGGGAATTGCTTATATATCAAGGAGGAACAATAATGACACTTAATGAACGGTTTAAGCTCATTGAATCAGAGGTGATAAAAGAATGGCTATCTAAAGTATCAAAGCACACAGGTAAAGATATGAACACTGTTTTAAAAGATTACTTTGATATTGTTGATACAGATTATAAAGTAAGAGAGGGGTTCAAAAAAAATAAACATGAGGGATACAAACGAGCTTGGTTTGAACTAATTCGTAAGTATTATCCTCCTAAGAAGGTGAAAGAGCAAAATGAAAATATTGTTTTTAAGGCTGATCTTTCATCGAATTCTTGGGTTGAATACACAAAACAAGGCGTGATAATTAAGAATACAGTTAAAGATAAAGGTGTTGCTAGAAGGATTGTTTATAAAGGAATTTTTTCCCCTATTAAAAAATTGACTATTGATGGTAAATTTTTTTTTATGATTGACCTGCAAGAGCGTATTGTGGGCAACATGAAGGATGTACTTACTTTCATACGTTCGCATGGTGGAGTTTTGGGCAACAACGATTTAAACGATAGTATAAACGCTTTATTATCAAGTGTAGAATTACCCCACGAGGAAGGCTATTCTGCTATAGGTGTTTACAACAAAGATGATAAGTTGTTTTTATGTTTGGATCCATATAGTATTACAGATGAACAAGGACGTATTGAACGGCAAACCAAGAAAGCAAAAGGTCAAATGATTACTAAAGAAGCAATTCAGTCATATATAGATACTTTGGATTTTTGGCATTTTTATGAAGTTGCAATACCTATGTCTTATGGCATTATAGCACCTTTTGGTTATACACTGAAAGAAATTGAGAATTTTCTCGTACCATATCCCTGGAACAATTCTCCAGAGAATGGAATTGGTAAGAGTTTATCAAGTAGAATATTCAGCCAGAAACTTTATGGCGTTAAATCGCAGTCAATGGCTTCAGTATATTCTGATTTTAGACTTGCAGATAGTTTAGACTCGTTTTGTGGACCATTAACATTAGATGAAGCTGGTAAATATAATTTAGATGGGAGACTTGGAGAGAAAATTAAACAGTCAGCCGAGAATCCTTATCAAGATAAGAGAGGTACAAGCAACCTTTCTACAAGAGCGTATAAGAGTAGACTTATATGCTGTTTTACAGGCAACACATTCCCAATAACAGGCAAGTCCAATCTTGTTCGATTCTTTCGAGTAGAATTTGATTCTTCAATGAAGCAAAAACGTAGTAATAGAGATAGCGGAAAGGAATTATTGAAACTAGTACGTAACCTTAAACCAATAGGTTTTAGACTTGTTGAAAATGAACTAAAAGATTTGAATTACGATGTTAAAGAACTGGTAAAAAGGATTGAGAAATATGCCGACCAGATAGTTGAATGTTATAGTTCATTTTCTGACTCTAGAAGACCTACTTCTTGGGGATTAGTTTATGAGGGACTAATGGCATGGCAGCGGATATGTCAACAATATGGTGTGAAATGGAATGCACCAAGTATAGAAGATTTCGTTAAGGATGTAGTTTCAAAAATTGAAAAAGATACATTTGAGTCAAAGAGAATTCCTTTAGAGGATTTTATTGAATGGTTTGAAGGAGAATATCTTGTAAAAGATAAATTTTCAGGTTTATTTGCAGGGATTGGTCATAAAACAGAAGATATAACTTGGAAAAAGCATAAAATATCTTATAATGGAAAAGATAAAGAGGGATATTTTGTAACTTATTCTGTTTTGAAACTGTATAATAAAGCAAACCGAGAATCTGAAATAAAGAGTCTTGGGGATTTACGTAGAGCAGTTTCGTCAAAGTGTGGTATTCCCGTAGATATTTTGCCGCAAACTTTAATGGTTGGCAAAAAAATCTGCAAAGGATCATATGTACCACTTGATATTCAATTATTGGGGAAAAACCACGGTAAAGCGGTTAACCAACCTTCTTCTTCAGTAGTAAAAGACCTTAACCGAACCGATACATCAGAAAAAGGTGGCGGTAAACCTCTGCAACAGGAGAAAAATCAAAAGGTTAACCGATTAACCGATATTTCTGACCCACATCCAAAAAATAATAGACAAACACAAAAAAATAATGATGAAGAAGATTGGGAGGTATAATTTGTTCAACAATTTAATTTTTTTGAGTAAGTGGGGAAAGATTAACGGTAAAGCGGTAAACAACCTATATTTAACAGGAGTAGAAAATATTAACCGCAGGTTAACTAGGGGGTTTAAATTGGGGTTAAGTAGGATTTTGTTGGAAGTGGTTTAGATGAAATATATTCCAGTGTCAATAGAGGTTTGGAGGCAGTTGCTTCATCTTAGAACCAAACAAGGATTCAAACACTATAGTAAAACTATAGAATGGTTGCTAGAGCAGGTATCTTCTATAGATATAAACAATAAAACAAGGGTAGAATCTAAAACCATGTCTTTGCCAGATAAAAAAACTTTACAACCCTCAGAGATAGAATGTAGCGGGTGCAACCATATTATCAAGTTCATGTGGGATGGGATATCTTCTGGAAGTGTGATATGTCCTAAATGCAAGGTGACTACTAGATGGTAACCAGATATTATGGTAGTTTATTCTACATTTGTTTTAATAACGCAGCTCCAACTCCCCCTCCCCCTTTCAATTCTTTGTCTATTGTTGATGCAAAAGGGCGAATATCAAATTTAGAAATTAAAAAAAAGGTAATACTATGGAAAGTGAAATCCTGAAATTATTCGAGGACAAGTGGGTAAAAATTATCCTTAAAAATAAGTATATATGTGAAGCAAAAGTATTGGATGTATCTCGTAAGAGTATTGTACTTCAGAAGGGAAAAACTATTTCTGCAATTGATGGCCATGAAATCCTACACATAAAAGAAATTCCATATCACACAGCAATGCAATTAGAAAAAAAATGTAATAGTAGGGTTAAAGAGTAAATCCTTTAACTCAAGGGAGTTTATATGAAGAAACAGAATAAAGAAAAAGATAATAATCGAATTAGTAACTGTGACGTTGTGGGGAAAGTTTATGAAGAATTAACACAGAAACATCCTAACTTAGCACACCCTGTCTATAAAAACATGTTTGAGAGTTTTGTAAAGCAGTATGGAAAAGCACCTGAATCAGTTAAACAAACAGTTCGTCAAATCTATAAAAACATAGATAAAAATAAATCTAAAGATGAAATTGCAAGAGACATAATTACTATTTACAAATTGTTAGGTTATAAAGTAACAAAATCACGCCAACCAGGAATTAGTTATGACATTGAGATACCATGATGAACTTTGATAATATTATGTGTGAAATATTACCGTCCGTAGGAGGAAAGAATTCTTTACGAATTTGTACTAAAAAAGACTTTTGAAAATACCTAAAAACAAAAATGTTGGGGATGGTTATTTGAACTATAATAGTAGAGGCAAAAAGGTCAGAGGTAAGACGAAACCGCAGAAACTTATTAAATACCTTGGAAAAATAAAAATCGAAGAAATGTTAGGCAGAGCGAGAAATGACAATAGACGCAACTACTTGATATTACTTACATTATGGCGAACTGGGATGCGTAATTCTGAACTTGTTAAGTTGAAAAAAAGGGATATCAAGATTACCGAAGAACGTATAGAAATACACCAAGGGAAGGGAAAAAAAGATAGGTGGATTCCTCTTGAAAAAAACTTAGCAGACCTTCTAGCGTATCATTCGGCAAATTTAGGACTTGATGATAAATTATTTCCAATTACAACTGCTCAAGTTCGAAATATTGTACATAAATATCAAGGAGAAGAAGTGATAAAACCCCATACTTACCGTCATAGTTTTGCAGTTTATTGTCTTAAATCTGGTATGAATGTAAGAAGTCTTCAAAAGATATTGGGTCACAAAGACCTAGCAACCACTGCTGAGTATCTTGATCTTATTGGAAAGGATGTAATTGAAGATTTCAAAAAAGTTGAGTGGTGACGAGATTTGAACGCCAATTTACTAGTAAAAATCAAATTTACTCTTTATATAGTTTAACTGCTGGTGCCTGATTTACTGTTATTCCTATCGTCTCTAATTCATCAATTATTTTTACAAATAATTCAAATAAGTTCTTTAGTCTATCTTTATCCTTAATTACACCAGTAACAATAAAATATAATTCACTTTCATTGAAATTGAATTTTGGTCCAAATCTACCCTCATTATCTTTTATTTCTAACAGAATTCTAGATTGTTTCTCAATTAGGTCTCTCATATTATGATTTTGAAATAATCGTCTTAATAATATTTCATCATTGCCTTTAATAATATAGTCGTTATCAAAATAATCATAACCAATTTCAACATCTTGCATACCTAATGCTTTTCCAATATTTGAAAAAACACCCTTTCTATAAATTTTGAAAAGGAATTTCTTTTGATTAACAAACGGAACCCTCATTCTTGTATAGGTTATACTGCTTTTACCTGTTGAAACAGTATAAGTATCTAAATATATAGTCCAATTATGATGCTTATACTCTATTCTCGGACCTTTTGAAAAACTACCCTCAATATAATTAGCATTTATTTCTTCAGATATTTGTTTCCAAACTTCTTTTCTAGATGGTCCAAATATTCCCATAAATAATCCTCTTATATCTGTGATTCTTTAATTAAACCTAGTATAATATGTTATGTAACTACCATCAACACCATAATCGGTAGGTAATAATGTTACAAGGCCAAATCCTTAACCGCCATAATAATATTAACAATTGCTACAAATCCCAAAAGTGTAAGAATCATTAATTTCACTTTCAATTTTCAATAAAGACCAATACTTCCACCTATCTCCACCTCAACTTTATAAATAATAAATGTCATCATAGCGTCAAGATGCGAGGGACTTATTTTACCTCCACCTCTCCTATCCCTCCCATCCTCCTCTTCTCCTTTTAAGAACATATTAATTTTATTATAGTTGGTATGTCCAGAATTTCCTTTTTAGGTCTCTAACATTGTAAGGATAGCAGTTCTCATAAGCCCACTCAACAAACTTCTCAACAGAATCAAATTGATTGGCATATCTTACTTTCCATATAGCTTCAAACTCTGATTTCGAAAGACGCCCAAATTCTAGGAGTCTGTGATGTGTAGGGCAAAGAGGAATAGTTTCTGTACCTTCCTCACCTGGTCGCTTTCGTGTTGGAAAATGTGCATTCTCTGTGATTCTTTTCTCTTTACAAATTAGACAAGGTTTGAGAAACCCTTTACCCTCATCTCTCGGCGGTCTGGTTTTACATTTCATAGTCACATATATGATTTTGCCAACAGTTTTATAATCTTACCAAATCGTTTCTTGGTGAACAAAAAAGTTATCATATATAAACTTAACCCATGTTTCGGCTTCATCCCGTAATGGATAATTAAGGGATGAAGATTATCTTCTTTTTAGGATGGGATGCGCAAAGAAAAGAATTAATCCAAAAATAACGAAC
>SMTZ1_10001997_pt1 | contig 20625 bp, 26 predicted proteins | sample DeeMarSWOR136_30_FD_25667 | JGI IMG/M metagenome (IMG submission 25667) | reverse complement strand
TACGGTTACGTTGATTGTTTGGCCTGGAAGAGTATGTTCTTCCAGGAAGGTTGAAAGGTTGTCTGTGCCCGTGATTCGGGTTCCGCTTAGAGCTATGATTATATCGCCTCCGATTATGACGGATTGCCCGGCAACCGTGACCTGCCGTGTTCCTCCTTGAAGACCCGCGTCATCAGCTGGTCCGCCGCTTGTGACTTGAGCGATAAGCCATCCGTAGGTTACGTTTACATCCATCTTTTTTGCAATGTCATAGGTCATATCCGTTCCCGATGCGCCAATCCACGGATGCTGATTGTAAGATCCCTCGGTTATTAAGGATTCAATTTCTCGCAAAATTGCACTTGAAGGGATTGCGAAGCCTAAACCTTGAGAATCGCTTACGATCGCCGTGGTCACCCCGACAACTTGGCCTTGGTAGTTCAGAAGTGGACCTCCAGAGTTACCAGGGTTTATGGGAGCGCTCATCTGTATGACGTTTGCAATGGGGTAGTTTGACGTTTCGTCTGTTATTGTTCTGCCCAGCGCGCTGACTATGCCCGTGGTCATTGACCCTGCTAATCCATAAGGACCGCCAACGGCTATCACTGGATCACCAACCTCAAGTTGATATGAACTCACGATTTCAAGAGGCTTGTATTCGCTTTGCGATGCGCTTGTCGAAAGAACTGCTAGGTCAGCGTAGGGGTCTGAGCCGAGAACGGTTGCTTCGTAGCTGTTGCCATTTATTAAAGTCACGGTGATATTAAGAACGTCTTCAACCACATGATAATGCGTGATGGCAACCATCTGCCCATTGAAGTTGTAGAAGAAACCTGAGCCCTGAACCTGCGAATAGTAGGGGCGATTGAAAACGTCATACTGCACCGTGATTCCTCGGATAACGACGACAGAGTCTTTAACTGCAGAATACAACGGGGCGAGCGAAGCGTCCTTTCCAATGCTGTAAGTACTGTTTTGAGTTGCCACATTCGACGTAGACTCGAGATTTGACACCTGCCCTTGAAGCGCTGAGACCTGATTTTGCAGGTCACTTACACTTCCTGAAATAGTCAAGTTACTTACGGCGTAGCCTACAAGTCCTCCAGTCAAGAGGCTTGGCACGATGATAATTGCAATAAGAACCGCGGAGAAGCGAGTTGTTTTATTTTTTTTGGATCTTCCATCAACTCTGTTCGCCTTTTTGGTACAGTACTTTGTTGCAAGAAGGGCATGTCGTGTCGCCGGGTTGAATTTTGCTGCCACAGTGTTGGCAGATGAGTTTCTTCTTGGCTAGGTGAAGACCTCGCTTTTCTTTAATTATTTTTCCGTCGCTTAGGAAGAGCAGCCGTTCGGTTTGAGAGGCGATTTGGCTGTCATGAGTTACCATGATTATGGTGGTGCCTCGGTTAATGTTGAGGTTTGCAAGAAGCCTGACGATCTCGAACTTGTTTTTGGAATCCAAGTTGCCCGTAGGTTCATCCGCGAGGATTATGGCGGGGTCGTTTGCTAACGCTCGTGCAATTGCCACCCTTTGCTGTTCGCCAGCGCTGAGGCGTTGAGGTCTATGCTCTTCTCTTCCAGAGAGCCCCACCATTCCCAAAAGTTCGCTTGCTCTTTGCCTTCTTTCTTTTTTGGGTATTTTTGTGCCTTCCATGGGCAGCTCAACATTTTCTCGAGCGTTTAAGTAAGGAAGCAGATTGAAAGTTTGGAAGATAAAGCCGACCTTGCCTCTCCGTATCTTGTAGAGTTCCTTTTCAGCCAGTTTCGTTACGTCAACGTCATCCAACAGAACCCTGCCGTCAGTCGGCTTGTCAAGGCAGCCTAACACGTTCAGCAGTGTGGTTTTGCCTGAGCCTGAAGGTCCCATGATTGCGGTGAACTCGCCTTCATTCACTTCAAGATTTAAGTTTGAAAGGGCTTGGACGCTGCGTTTGCCAAGCGAGTACGTTTTGGATAGGTTCTCAAGTTTTAGTACCGTTTCACTCATATCTCATTGCCTCCGCAGGTCTTGTTCTGGATGCTCTCCAAGCGGGGTACAGGCTCCCTAATGTGCCCAAGAGCATGGATCCTCCAAGTGCGATTAATATGAGTTCAGGGGTTAGAGCCATTGAAACAAGCGTTCCTGAATTCGATGCCAAAGTGAATCTGGATGGAAAAGCAGCTTGGCTTACGGCGGGAAGCAGCAGTCCTGATAGCGTTGGTGCGGCGACGCTGGCTATGGCGATGCCGACTACGCCTGCCAATAGGCTCAAGAATACTCCTTCGAGCATGAACTGGTTCATCACGGTCCAGTTGCGAAAGCCTATGGCCTTGAGCGTACCGATTTCTTTCGTTCTTTCCCGTACGGTATACAACATCACGAATAAGATTATCAAGCTTGTAGCTGCAACTGCTACGATTATCTCTTGAACTGCGACGCTTTGTGTTTGCGCGACGGTTGACTCTGCATTGTTCAATGCTGTTTCATAGTTTGTCTTCATAGCTTCAAGCTGGTTCAGGCGTTGCTGACCTGTGACTATTGAAAGCTCGGGATGCAGGGAACTTATTGCGTTAGCGACGTCAGTTACCACGTCGCTACTTTCAGCGAATACGGTGATGCTCGTGATGTAGCCAGTGTTGTTGGTGACTGACTGAGCGTCGGAAAGGTTCATGTAGAGATTCATGACATCCTCAACGCCAGAAGGCGCGTAAACACCTATTACCTTAAAAGATCGATCCAGAATGTTAATTGCGTCGCCGACTCCTGCATCGAAAAATGCCGTGTTGTTTTCGCTGAGAAGCACAACTCCGATGTCTCCTGCTTGCAGGTTTCTCCCATCCGTAATATTCGTGGGCAAAATGGAATAGCTACCAAAAAGGGCTGAAGTCAACGAAACACCTTTAATTACATAGTCGGGAACGAGACGCGTGAAACTCCGCCCCATCATTTCCATTGTCTGCTCTGTTCCCTCAGATGCTTCCAAGGTCAGGGTGACAGCAGCAACATTCTCGAGGGAGCTCACGTCGCTGTAGAGGGTTTCATTCATAGCAGTGGTGCCTCCACCACCAAATGCGCCTCCTCCAAACTCGCCGGGTCTGAAACCTCCACCGAACTCAGGGGGTGTAAACCCTGAATCACCGTCAGGTGGTGCAAACCTTGAATCACCCATATCTGGAGGCGCAAAACCGAAGCCCTCAAAATTGGGGGCTAGAGTACATTCTATCTGGGTTAGTGTTTGGTTGATTGTTGCTTCGGTTTGAGTGATTGTGTCGCTGAGATTTTGGGTTAGGGTTTCAGTGGATGCTTGATTTGAGGTGATGCCTGCTGGAATTGATATCATAATTGCCATGCAAAATCCTAATGCGATAACCACTAACAACGATCTCACTTTGCGTCTCGAAATATTCCTAACAGCCCTAGTTAAGACACCCAACTAATTCACCTTTCATCTAAGTGTTCCAGAAAAAAGGACAACCAATAAGGGAGGCTTTCGAGAGGAGAGTGTGTTTCTTGATGTAACTTCTTTGGTGGATCAATCTCATGACCTTGATGGATTTTTGTTGTTTCTATGTCCCTTCTTGGTTGCCTTTTCTTGGGTTTAGGATTAATTATTATTAAACGATTTTTCAAAATTATACCAAAATCTCGCCCTAATTAGAATCGTGCAAAATTACTTTGCGCCTTAGGAATTAACTTAAGCTCTTTTCGCTTTTGAGAAGCTATGTTAACGCTTTGAGGTAAAATCAGAATAAACTAAAAAAAGAAAGAAGGCGCAACTGCTTCCTGCACAAATATAATAAGTTGAGGGGCTGGGCTAAGGCTTGTCGATCACTGTTCTCGTTAGGATGACTATTTGTGACACTTTCGACTCATCGATATTCACTGTTACAGTCGCATATCCAGTTGTGTCTTTTTGCAGTATCAAAACTGCACTGGTTGCTTTTGTGACAACATTGCCTTCGGCATCAATCACGGTTTTGATTACTGGTCTTATTGCTGTGACATTGTAACCGTCATTCATGAGGTTCTGCACGTCTGTGTCGTTTTCTGCTATGTTGACTACTGTCTGCTTGAACTCATCGCTAACCTCAACTGGTCCAAAGCCTCCGAAACCATGTCTCTCGAACCGCATGCCGCGCATTCCAAATCTGTCGCAATTATTGTTCCAGCTTGGAAGAGCTAGTTCATTCTCTTCTTGAGTAGCTACTGAGTCTGCAGTCGTATTAGTCGCTTGAGTGGCTAATGAGGTATCTCCAGAATCAGTTGTTGCCTTTGCCATCTGCGGTATCAGCATGACCCCGCTTACTATCGCGGCTATAGCCACCACCGAAAATAAGGCCAACGCCTTGCTTTTTCCGTTTATAATCTTTCACCTCCATTTGACTTGTCTGCTCTCCTTTCTGGCGGCAACTTATTAAGCGATTTTTCAAAATTATACCAAAATCTCTCCACAATTTATACAAACTTACGGTTGAGTTAATGCTAGCAGTCGAGGAACACGTTTATTACTTAAACGTAAATAGGGTTAATGAAAACTCCTCAAACAAGCGTGGCGGTTATAATTGGCTGATAGAGCGCGTTCGTTAAGGTATCTGCTTGGATGGCTTATTGCAGGCACTAGAGGTGGTCCGACTCGTGCCAAAATAATTGAGATCTTAAAAGAGACGCCGCAGAACGCCAACCAGCTGGCAAACCAGCTTGGAATGGATTACAGAACCATAAGACATCATCTCAAAGTTCTTGAGAAAAACAGGATAGTTACCACCGCCGGAGAAGGGTATGGAACCACCTACTTCTTATCTCCAGCGTTGGAGGAGAACTACGGGATTTTTGAGGAGATTGTGAATAGAATTTGGAAAAAGTAGAAAAAGGAGAAAAACCGATGAGCAACCATATGAATACAAACGTGAAAATTTGGTTAGTAATAATCGTAACTTTGGTAGCGATAGCAATCATAGCAGCTTTTTGGGCGTCAGCTTCGTTTCCATTTTCACCTGAATTTCCAGAGAGACGCTTTCCGCCTTCGGGGCAGATTCTTGGCGACTTTGAGTTTTTCTATGTAGCACAAACGGTTATTTCCACGGTTAACATTACACTTCTGATTTTCCTTCTAACTATGTACATTGATATATACCGAAAGACGCGGTCGCAGTTCACGATTGGGCTAATCATATTTTCAATGGTTTTCCTTTTGAACGCCCTCACTGCCAACCCCCTATTCATCTGGATCTTTGGCTTCCGAGCATTTGGTCTAGGACCTTTCGCCCTGTTGCCCGACATATTTGAGTTCATAGCATTAACTGTTCTACTATACCTCAGCGCCAAATACTAAGAGACTGATGCCAACCATGAAAAAGAAAGCGTTCATATCAGGGCCCATCTTGGGCATGGAAACCAACCAAGGCTACAGAAAAACGATCACTGAGATCTGCGTGAAGCTGGGGTTCCATGTGATTGACCCGTGGCGCCGCGAAAAAATCCTCTACAAGGGCAAAGAAAAGTGCTGGTGGCCCAACGTTCCTGCCTCTGGCTTTGTCCAAAGAGACTTAGACGACGCCGAACGCTGCGACATCATGATTGTATATATGCCCAAGCTCTCTGCAGGAGCATGCATGGAACTTTTTTATGCCAAACGCAAAGGCAAAAAGATCATAGTGGTTTCAGAAATGGAGTGCTTAAGCCCATGGATCATAATACACTCAGACGCTATAGTGCAAAGCTTCAGCGAACTTGAAAACACATTGAAAAAGCTACAATAGACAAGACTGAATCTAAGCAACAGCGATGATGATAGTTGAAGGCGCAGGTTTGCTGTTCCATTTCAAGAAACGCGAACACCAAGCATAGAATTTTAGTTCACTGAGAACGTACTCGAAAGTCGTCATTTTTGCCATCTGTTGGGGTCCTGAACCTCATGAAGTAACATAAAAACCTTACATGTTTTGTTATTTAGATAATGACCTCGGTACGCCACTCGCAAGTGCTTTGATGTTAAACTACAGCATGGATTGTTATGCTATCAATACTATTAAGAATTAGAAAATCGAGAAAATGTTTAGAGATGCTCAAAAAAGAACCATAATACCTCACCTCGGCAACTTTTATGCAAAAACAAAAAAAGGAGTGTGGAAAATTATTACGCGGGTGATTTCTCCTCGAGGATAATCTTCCACATTGAAGTCTTATCGATTTTGGAAGAATGTCGCATACTATTAAAGCGGGTGCCAATAAAAGAGTTTGAGGAAATCCAAACTCACGCCCGCTCGTTTTAGCGAGCGCATGGCTAAAAATAATTGGGCTATCGGTCTTTCAACAAGATGGAGGAGTTGAATATGAATCTCCCTAAAAAATTATTAGGTTTATTACTGATTTTTTTGTTTCTTAGCATTTGCTTTTTGCTTCTATTGGAGTCCGATTTTTCTATCCCTTCTGATGAAAGTGCTAAAATAATGCCTTTGGGAGACTCCACAACAGCAGGAAGTCCAGGAAATACAGGTTACAGAAAAAAACTCTTCTTGGACTTGATTAACTCTGGTTTTAACGTGGATTTTGTAGGTTCTCAATCATCGGGTTCTGGTTTTGACGCGGATCATGAGGGACATGGATGGCGAACAGCTTCTTATTTTAATACTAGACTTAATGGTCCAACAAGTTACTTGCTGGCTGCAAATCCACCCGACATAATTCTTTACCACATAGGCACAAACAGCCTTGGAGGCAGTGATATAGTAGCTTATGCTCTAGATGCAAATGAGACTCTTAGAATCATCTACGAGTATGACCCAGATATAACCGTTATACTGGCAAAGATAATCTTGACAAACGACAGTGCTCGAAACACCAGAACGCACGGTTACAACTTGCTCCTTGAAGAATATGCGAAGTACTGGTCAGATAATGGATATTCCATCATCGTAGTAGATATGGAAAACGCTTTGGTTCCTAATTTATTTCCAGAAGGAGATTTGGCTGACGTTGTTCACCCAGCCACATCAGGATACGAAAAGATGGCGAGCGTTTGGTACAACGCTCTGAACCAGATACTACCTGCAGGAAGCTAACGAGAAATACTAAGAATATCGCCCTAAATTCGCAACACGGATATGTTGCCGTCTCAATGCGCACAATATATTCAAAAAAGAGAAAAAGGTTACAAGAGGCTCTAAAAGGTACCGTGATGCCTCACTTCGGATATCTAGTGAAAAAAAGTTAAAACAAGTTTTTCCAAAAGGGAAAACAATTTAAATTTTGTTTGGTCTTTTGCTATCTGGGGGTTTCGGAAATGGCAGGTTTATCGAAGAATCAAAATCTTATTTTGCAGTTTCTGGAGGTTAAGCCTGAAATGACAACGAAAGAGCTGGCTGAAATGGTTTTTGACAAACCAATTGAATATAAATCAAAGGAGTACTCCTCAACTTACCGTAGTTTGCTTTCTCTGGAGAGGCAGGGATTGATTAAGAGAGTTCAAATACAGCTAAGATGGAAACTTAAAACCAAGCGTTAATCAATGTGTAAAAACGTAAAGGTAGATTTCGCGGTTGATATCTTAACTTTTTTACGGTTCGAATACTATTATGGCGATTTTGAAACGCCTATCTTGCGAAACAACCGAGCGCAACAACGCCAAGTTTGTCGGCAGAGAATTCTTTATCAGTTAAAAAGCGCTAAGGGTTGTTGAGATGGTTGTTTTGGTCGAAGGCCATAGACCTTTGAAGAAGAACTTTGAAACGGAAATGTGGGTTGACGAACAAAAATTGCCCCTAAACCACTTTGTCCAAGAGATAACAGCCAATGTAATGTTGGGTTTTTCGAAGACACTCAAACGATTAGAAACCGTTCCAGAAAAGATGGAAGTCAAAATTAAGAAAATAGCTAAGCCAGTTGAATTGCACGCACAAAAAAACATACACTTGACAAGGCTGAACGGGAAACGGTTGAGTCGTTGAAAGGCATCTACGTTCTAATCATCCACCTAGCCAAAGACGTAACCGTGAATATAGGTGCCTTAGGCAAAACAGCCTTTAAGAAGGGCCTATATGCTTACGTTGGCTCCGCGCAGACTAATCTGGAACAACGAGTGAAGCGCCACTTAAGAAAAGAGAAGCAAAAATTTTGGCACATTGACTATTTGCTTGACAGCGACACACCAAAAGTCATCCAAGTATTCTATAAAAAAGCGAACAAAGCTGAAGAGTGCAAAATCGCTGAAGGCATCAGCGAAAGAAGCAAACTAATAAGCGGATTCGGCTGCTCCGACTGTAACTGTAAAAGCCACCTGTTCCACATAGAAGACTGCAAATTCATACAAGAAACTATGCAAGTATTCCCCGCAGAAACATAACGCTTTTTAAGCGACAACAGCAAGAATACGTAGTCCATCTGAAAGCGGTCGTAGTCTAGTTTGGCTAGGACATCAGCCTGCCACGCTGACGACCCGGGTTCAAATCCCGGCGACCGCACCATTTTGATTCGTCCTTGTGCGAATGGCCATTTGGCAACGCATCGAAGCCGTATACCTATTATACTCTTGTTAGCCCTTTATATCATCATACTCCGATAGCGCCACGACATGCCTGAGGATGGAATGACTTGAAAAAAGTAAAATTCGGTGTTTTCCTCCCCTTCTATACGTTTGGACTTACAGAGGCAAAGCCCATATCTCCCTTCAATCGTCTTCAGGATACGGTTCTAGAATGCGAACGATTAGGATACGATTCCGTTTGGTTGGATGACCATTTAATGTTCAGAAAACAACCTATCCTCGAGTGCTGGACAACCCTCGCGGCGCTCTCATCCATAACCTCAAAGATACGCTTGGGCACCATGGTCACATGCAACTCCTTCAGAAACCCGGCTTTACTCGCCAAGATGGCTGCAACCCTTGACGTCATATCAAACGGGAGGTTAGAGTTGGGCATCGGAGCTGGAGTGCAGAAAGACGAGCACGTCGCTTATGGACTGCCGTTTCCGTCGCCATGTGACAGGATAGCCGCCATGAAAGAGGCTGTGGAAATAGTCAAAAAATTGTGGACTGAAGAAAAGGCAAGCTACGAAGGCAAGTATTACCGAGTAAACGAAGCGTTGTGTGAGCCTAAACCTCTGCAGAAACCGCATCCGCCTATCACGATTGGGGGCAGTGGAGAAAAGCTCACATTAAAAGTGGCCGCGCAACACGCAGACCGATGCGATGTAGGATACGTGCCATCCTTGGAACTGTACCAGCACAAAATGGATCTTTTGGAAAGCCACTGCAAAACCGTGGGCAGAAACTGCCATGAAATAGAGCGGTCATGCTGGCTTGGCGGTCAGATATTTATGATCCAAGACCAAAAGCAGTTGGACGAAAAAGTTTTGCAGTGGAAGCCGAAGAACACCTCGGTGGAAGACTTCAAAAAACACAGTTTCATAGCCACTCCAGAAGAGTTCAGACTGAAAATCCAACAGTATGAGAATGTGGGTGCAACACATTTTATGCTGTTTTTTGGCAGTCTCCCAGACATGAGCAGCTTAAGGCTCTTTGCCGAAGAAGTTGCTGTTCGTTCCTAAAAAAGAGAAAAATGTTGTTAAGGAAGCATCTATCTGGTTAGTTCTTCGACTTCTTTTTTGCCTTCAGCCAGTTCTTTTTCCTGCTGCTTGTCATTCATCAACAGCAGAGTCTGGAACTCACCGACATGTGTCTTTTCTTCCTTAGCTATGTCCAGCAGAATCGTCTTTATGTGCTTATCATCGGTTAGTGCTGCCATTTGCTCGTATAGGTTCACGGCATCCAACTCGGCGATGATTGCTGCTCTAAGGATTTCCTTGTTCAAATTTTCTTTTTTTATTTTTTCAAGATTTATTGGAATTTTCGACAACAAACTTATTCAACTCCTTTTTTTGAAAAGCGTTATAGCAGAATAATATTCGAATAAAAAAAGGTTAGCGTGCCGGCTTTGGGTTTAGGATCGCTTTTTGTTAGTTTTTATTTACAGACAGTTTTCGCATGTAGTATGTGTTTCCTTCATATTCGAGTTCTTTCAGTTTGTTTTGAACTAAAAGTTGCTCGACAACTTTCCAATCCGCATCTGCCTTTTTCAAGAGTTTTTTAACTGCTTCCTTGCGCATGGGATGCACAGCGGTTATACTAAGCAAATTCTCTTCAACGTTTCCGGTAAAGGTAAAAGCATTTCCCTCATAGCCCATTAAATATTCAACTCTTTTAGCTCCAAGCTTTTTGGAAAAAGCTTGAAAAGCAGTGTTCATCACGTCTTCCTCGGCTCGTTTGACCCAATTTTCTGTTGGTGGTCTTGTCGGAATTGCAATGTATGCCTTGTTCAGGTTTTTCAGTTCTGTTAGGAAGTCTGCTATCTTTTCGAATTCGTTTCCGTAATCTATATTTCCTATTAGCATGGTTTCGCTGACAAGGGTTCCTCGAAACTCCTCTGTAAACTCCCGTATGCTTTCCAAAATCATGTTTAATCTTAAGGATTTGTGCGGTCTGTTCACTTTCCGCCATAAATCTTCGGTAACAGCGTCTATTTTCAGAGAGATAAAATCAGCTTTTTGCAGGTCTTGTTTCACATCGTCTCGCCAAAGTAGCGAAGCGTTGGTGATAACGGCAGTTGGTATTTCCGTTTGCGCTAAAGATAGTATTTCTGTAGATAAGTTAAGGTCTAGAGTTGGTTCTCCATCTGGCACAAAAGTGAGATAATCAATTCTTTCGTTTTTTACGGTGGCTTCATGGATTTTCCTTTTAACCGCTCTTGAAAGGTTTTCTGGTTTGTGAAATGCTTGCCTATCAACAGTGAAGTTATTGGTTTTTCCCACTTGGCAGTAAATACATGAATAAGAGCACGTTTTTGGTGGAATATTATTTATTCCTAAACTTCTACCCAGACGCCTTGAGGGAACTGGGCCGAAAGCAAATGTTTTCGTGTCATGCAACTTAGCCATTTCCGAGATTCAACGAAGCTCTACATCTTTTCCATATATTTTCAATTTCTTTTGCAACATCACTCTCTGGAGCGTACTCCACAATGCTCTTTCCGTTGACCATGGCCTCGATAACTTTTGGGTTAAAGGGAATTCTGCCAACAACTTCTATGCTGTTTTCTTCACAGAATCTCAATATTTTTTCAGTGTTATCAAAGTTTATGTCGTGCATATTCACGGTGACAAGGGACTTAACATTAAAATGCGCTAGCAGTTGCAGTGCTCTTTGAAGGTCGTGGATTCCAGACATTGTTGGTTCAGTAACTACTAAGCCAATGTCCACCCCTGTGACAGAGGCTATTACAGGACACCCAATTCCAGGGGGACCATCTATTATGATCAAATCGCTGTTCTCTTTTTCGAATAGTATTCTAGCGTTTTGTCTGACTAGAGTTACAAGTTTTCCTGAATTAGCTTCGCCTGGATTAAGCGAGGCATGCGCCATAAGGCCATATTTTGTCTTTGAAATGTAAGCGTAACCCGAGATGCGCACAATCATAGTTATTGCGTCCGCTGGACAAATGGCGGCGCAGACTCCACAACCTTCACAAGCGATAGGGTCGACTTCGGTGGCTTTGGTTATAGCATCGAATCTGCATTTTTCTCTGCAGAAACCACAGTTGTCACACTTTGTTTTGTCAATAACGGCGAGTTTTGACCCTTTAAACTCTTGCGTTTTGATCACTTCAGGGTGCAGAAGCATGTGAAGGTCTGGCGCATCAACATCACAGTCTGCGAGAACAGCCTTTCTTGCTAAAAACGCTAAGGAAGCAGTGATTGTTGTTTTACCCGTGCCTCCTTTGCCGCTTAAAATCGTTAACTGTTTCATTCTTCAACAAGCCTCTTTGTTTCGCCGAAAAGCGTCTGAAATTTTTCCTTCCAATCGGATAGTTCTAGGCTGAATGGGACACCTTTTGAATAAAGTTCCGCTATTCTTCTTTGATAGGGAATTTCAAGTAGTATAGGAATTTTCTCTTCTTCGCAGTACGTGTAAACTTTTTTGTCGCCTATACCAGCACGGTTAACGACTACCCCAAAAGGCACACTCATTTTTCTCAAAACTTGCACGGTTATTTTCAAATCGTGCAAACCAAACGGGGTTGGTTCTGTTACAAGAATACAGAAATCAGTTTCCCTAACAGTTTCTATAACAGGACAGGAAGTTCCGACTGGAGCGTCGATAATTACGTTTCTGTTATTTTCGATTTGCTTCTTAACTGCCTTTATGAGTGGAACAGCCATTGGCTCGCCAACGTCAAGTTCTCCGTAAATAAGTTCCACTTCTCCTGCCGAGCCGAATTTTAATGCTCCGATTCTTCGTTCTTCTTCGGTGATCGCCTGTCTGGGGCAAGCTAGGGTGCATCCTCCGCAGCTGTGGCAAAGCTCTGGAAAAAACAGGACTTTCTCTGGGCTGGCGAAAAGGGCGTTATATTGGCAGAACTTGGCGCATTCTCCGCAGCGTAAACATAACTCTTCGTTTATGTGGGGAACCAAAATGTAAACTGGTTCTGTTCTATGCGTATTTGGATGTAATAATAAATGTGCATTTGGCTCCTCTACATCGCAATCGAGAAGTTGAACGTTGCCCACTGAAAGCGCCATATTTACAGCTACAGATGTTTTTCCAGTTCCCCCCTTCCCGCTGGCAACCGCCACAATCATCTGCACGCCTCAAAAATCGTGAAAAACGTTGGAAACTCTCGTCTATATCTCTAAGCGACCCTGCAGTTTCTCGTACTCAGCGATGGCTTTCCGTAGAGTCTTTATCGACAGCGTGGTGCAGTCAAGCTTTGATTTTGGTAACCCTCCGAGCTCCGTTAATATGTCGTTTCCAGTCATCTTTTTTGCTTGGTCAATAGTTTGACCCCTTAAAAGGGTAGTCATCGCGGATGCTGATGATGCCGAGCCGGGGCAGCCCAGATAGAAGAAACTGGCGTCTTCGATTACGTTTTCTTCGTTGATTTTTAAGTACAGCTTTATAAGGTCGCCGCAGGAACCCATAAATGTGGTGGATAGGGTAGGGTTCTTCAGTTTTCCTACGTTAACCTTATCCACGTAAAAATTGATGGCCTTGTTTGAATATCCTGACTCAACCATTAATTTCAGTTCTTCTTCGGAAAGCTTCCTTGACATCTTTTCACCTCCAGAGCCACGAGCTTCTCTTTTAAGGGTAAGGGTGTCGCGCGTCGTGGCAACCCTCTGTGAGTTCTTGAAGCTTGTTTTCCTTATACGCGGCAATTACTTCGCTGACTGTGTTCGCATTGGCTCTAAAGATAGCAATACCAACGGCTTGGAAACTTGCTATACCTCTCCGCCCCATACCGTAGGCTATAATAGCGTTTGGTTGTAAACTCAATACGACATCGTGTGGTTGACCCATTCTTCCAGTGTGATGTTCCACATTTGGTACAGTTTTCACATTAACGATTTCTCCGTTTTCGTTCAAGTCTACAACAGCGAAGTAGGGTGCTCTTCCGAAATGTTCGGCTAAATAAGCGTTCAAACCATCTTGACTTGCGGCAGGTACCGCTATTCTTTCTGGCAATTATTCACCTCCCGTTCGCCATCTTCATTATCATTTTTTCTAAGGTTTCCACACTCCTCTTCCCCCTCCTCTACCGCCTAGACCAAAATGACCGTCAACGGTCGGTGCACCAGTTTTCTCCAGTTCGCCTCTTTTGAACTTCTCAATAACCTCCCTGACGCTACCGATTGCACCTATTACAATTTCTATGCCAGCGGCAGACAGCGCTTGAAAAGCCTTTGGTCCAACGTTTCCAGTTATGAGGAGTTTTACGCCTTTGTTTGCAATTGTTTGCGCTGCTTGGATTCCTGCGCCTCCTGAAACACCCGCAGCCGTGTTTGGAATGGTTTCAAACTGTTTGGTTTCCGAATCTACGATTACAAAGTAGGCGCATCTGCCGAATCGGGGATCTGTTTGCGCATCTAAACTGCCCGCAGTCGCGGTTACACATATTTTCATCCGTTTTTCAACCTCACTATGTGACTTTCAAAAATTGTTTGATTTTCATGATTATCTCGGCGAAAGCCTTGATGGTTGGAGAAGCGTTTTTTTCAGCGACAAGAGGTGTTCCACTATCAGAATTGATGCATATCGCGGGGTCTATCGGAATTTTTCCCAAATACGGAACCGACAATTCGTTAGCGATTGTTTTTCCTCCGCCAGTTTTGAAAATGTCAAGTTGAGCGCCGCATTCGGGACAGACGAAGCCGCTCATGTTCTCGATTATGCCGATTACGGGTACGCCTACTTGTTTGGCAAATGTGATGGCTTTCTTGACCACAGCTTGTGAGACTTCTGAGGGCATAGTGACTATTATGACTCCGTCGATGTCGGGAATCAGCTGCATAACGCTTAAGGGTTCGTCTCCAGTTCCAGGCGGCAAGTCAATGAACAGGAAATCTAATTCGCCCCACAAGATGTCAGATAGGAACTGCTGTATAACCCTCATTTTTAATGGTCCACGCCAGATTACTGGTGCCTCGTCGCTTGGAAGCAAAAAGTCCATGGAAACTACCTTCAGTCCATATCGACCTGTAACGGGAAAGATTGTCCCTGCGGGTCCACCGATCAGCTTCTGTCCTTTTAATCCTAGCATTTTCGGCACACAAGGTCCATGAATATCCGCGTCGAGAACTCCGACCTTGCCCCGCTGTCCTTGGATTGCGAAGGCTGCGGCGAGATTTACTGTAATGGTGCTCTTTCCGACTCCGCCCTTACCGCTTATAACCGCTATCTTATGTTTGATCATGCTCATTTTCATTTTTAGTTTTGGGTCTTGTTCTGGTGCTGATCTCTTCTGTTGTTTCTCAGTGTTCATCATGGGCTTCACCGTTTCATGAAGAAATAGTTTAATACATAAACCTTATTAATACTTTCCGTTTATAAACTAAACTGAGGCGTAACTGTTTGGACGAAGTAGACCGAAAAATAATCTCCCAGCTCCAGCAGAACGGAAGAACAACGCTGCAGGACTTAGCGAAAATCATCGGATACACAAGCATGGGCACCAAAAAAAGACTGGAAAAACTCCTGAAAACCGGCACAATCAAAGTGGCAGCGCTGATAAACCCAACCTCGCTCAAGCTTCACCCAGCCATTGTGATGCTGGAGATGGAAAGTGCCGAAGCGATGCAAGACCTGATTGAACGATTCAAGGAATGCCCGCGTGTTGTTCACATTTTCAAAACTATAGGCGGCTATAATCTGATTGCGCTTGTGGTGGCGGAAAACCAGGAAACACTTGAAAGCATATCAACCGAGAAGTGCTCGCTAAGATGTAGCCGAGGAATCCGTAGGTCCGAATTCTACCCAATAAGCGACACATATTTTTCATCGTTCCTACAAATAAGAGAAAATCTAGCGCACAAAGAAAAAACCGTCACCCCATGCAGCGTGGACTGCGTGCCCTGCAACCGTTACGAAAACCAAAAATGCGTCGGCTGCCCAACAACAAGTCACTACAGAGGCACGCTCTAAAGGCGCGTCAACATGGATTCAGCAAATAAGACGCCGGTCGCCCAAGAATTCAAGGTTAAGGAAGTCGATGCTGTAGAGATAATTAGCCTTGTGGACAACTCCGTGGATTTCCTATCCACCATCAACAAGCGGCGAGCCCAGTCCTTTAGGCAATGGACAAAGGAACGCTACGGTTCGGAATGGGTTAGAACGCATCCGGCGTTGCCTTGTGCCGAGCATGGGTTTTCAATGCTTATCCGAGTTTTTAGCGATGGCAATGCAAACGGCGTTTTGTTTGACACTGGTATAAGCCCAGATGGACTTGTGGAAAACGCGGAACGCATGGGCATAAGTCTGAGCGAAGTAGAATCCATTGTCATATCTCATGGGCACTACGATCATTTCGGCGGACTTCGGTCCGCAGTCAAAGCCGTTAACAAAGCGGATTTGCCCATAATCGTCCACGAGAACATGTTCAAAACTAGAGGTTCAGCCAACTCAAAAGGAGCGGTTCGCAAATATCCAGAGTTTCCCACGACGGCAGAGTTAAGTTCAGCCCAACTTGTCAGCACGAAGCAACCTTCTCTGACGGCGGATGACTTGGTTTGCGTAACGGGAGAAATTCCTCGGAAAACAAGCTTTGAAACAGGCTACACACAGCACAAAGCGTTCGTGAGCGGCACGTGGAAATCTGACCCGTGGATTATGGATGAACGCGCAGTCGCAATGAACATCAAAGGCAAAGGCTTGGTAGTTCTCTCGGGCTGTGCCCACGCAGGCATAATCAACACAGTAACTTATGCGCAGCAGATTACGGGAATAAAGAAGGTATACGCCGTGATGGGGGGTTTTCACCTTGCCGGAAAAACCTTCGAAAACAGAATCCAGCCTACCATTGAAGAGTTGCAGCGGATAAATCCCGAGTTGATTGTGCCTTCGCATTGCACGGGGTGGAGAGCTATGTGTGCCATGGCTAAAGCGTTTCCTGAGACTTTCCTGTGGAATAGTGTTGGAAACCTTTACCAGTTTTAGCGTTTAGTAAGGAAAGGTTGCAGATAAGGGGTGGGTGTTGAGTATTTGATTTTTTGATGCCGTAAATGTTAAATAGACTGCGGTATTACTTTTCTTTAAAAAAGTGTTACTGGATGTGACGGCATGACTTACTTTAAAACACGAGACATAGCAGCAATAGCAATATGCGCAGCCCTATGGGGTGTAATAAACTCCATCTTCGCACCTGTATTCTTCAGCATGACACATCTCCCATTCTTTTGCGACATGATAGGCTTCTCAGTGCTGATTCTGGCTGCTTGGTGGGTAAGAAAATTCGGAGCCATAACAATAATCGGTGCAATAGCTACGCTCATCAACTTTGCACTTGTTGCAAACCCGTATCACTTCTTAGGTTTCACGGCTGCAAGCGTATTTTTCGATTTAACAATCGCGCTCGTTGGATTCAACAAGCCATTTAGCAAAAAGGCGTACACGATTGCTAGTATGATACCCATTTCAATCCTTTCAGCGGCCTTGGCAGGATACATAATCGGCACGTTCTTCATGGCTGGACCGACATTTGCTGCAATGGGAGGAGTCATAGGATGGACAGGGCTGCATGCCATAGGTGGAGTCATTGGTGGAGCCGTTGGAACATCCCTGGTGACTGGACTTGCCGCTCGCAAAATAGCAACCAAGAACAGCGGATACAAGGAAACGCAACCAAATTTTATATGTGATTCTGAATGAGTAATCGACAAGAATTCTTTAATAACGCCGCGGTTACTTGGGACAAGCGCTTCCAAAGCAAAGAATTGACAGACTTTCTGAGACAGCTTGTACCCACGTTTAATCTGAAGCGTGGTCAAAGAATTTTGGATGTGGGTACAGGTACAGGAGTGCTGATTCCCTTTCTACTTAAAGCTGTAGGTCCAACAGGACATATTACAGCTGTCGATTTCGCCAAGAAAATGGTTGAAGTATGCAACGTGAAGTACACAGGCGTCTCAAACGTGAGCGTACTCGTTCAGCGAGTTGAAACTCTTGATTTCCCTTTGGAATCATTTGACGCCGTTACATGCTTCGGCTTGTTCCCTCACCTAGAGAATAAGGAGGCAGCCTTGGCTCAACTATATCGGGTGCTGAAACCCGGTGGCAAACTCATCATTGCTCACGCTCTCAGCAGCACAGAGATAATAGCTCATCACAGCCGCACCCCAACTGTGGCTCATGATGTCCTTCCTGATAAAAAAGAAATGAAACGGCTTTTAAAGCGGACGGGGTTTACGGGAATCCACATTATTGATAAGCCAGGCTGCTATATTTGTCTATCAACTAAGCCATCAGCTAACATGAAAACATAAGTTGCAAGCGAGCCTAAACTTCCTGCAAGTTTCTTAAACTCACGGAATTAGCTATTTGCTTGAGGGCAAGCTTTTGCCTGCCTTTCTTTGAAGAGTTAAATACCTATTTCTGCAGAAGTTTCTTGGAGCTTGATACGTTGACGCGTAAGGGACCTTTGTACATTCTGCCTTGGCGATGCACTTTCGCGTGCGATAGCAACTGCGCTCACTGTGCTTCCGCTGAAAAACCCCCTTTCCCGGATGAGGTAGATACTGCTGGCGCCATGCGGATTGTAGATCAGATTTACGATTTCGGGGCGACTTATCTCGGGATAAGCGGGGGAGAGCCCCTTCTTCGCAAAGACCTCTTCGACATCATAGAGTACGCGAGGAAACTGGGCTTGAACACGAGCATCATAACTGACGGGCATCTGCTTGACAACAAGGCGTTTCAGCGCATTGTTAAAAACGAAGTTAAGCTGTCCGTAAGCATTGACGGCGCTGAAACAATGAATGATCTGATTCGGGGGAGAGGGGCGCATGCAAAAGCAATTTCTGCAATTGAACGCCTTTCAGATGTGGGGCTGCTGAACTGTCTGGTGTACACGTTTGCTAATGTCGGCGGGGCGGGTACAAACGTCGGCACCGAGGATTTTGTGCATGTGCTTGATTTAGCGGCACGGTATGGTGCGCGGTGGGTTATCTATCACGGGTTTATTCCTTACAGCCGAGACGAGAACAGCTTGAAGGCGGATCCGTCGCCGCAGCAGTACGAGTGGGCTTTTAACAAGCTTTACGATTTGCAGGCGGTTTACAAGGGAAAGCCTGAAATCAACGTTTACTGCCCGTTCTACGCCCGTGTGGCTAAACAGCGGGGGATGACAGATTTCGACGATTGGTTCAATCACTTCTTCTTGGGCAGATGTTTCTTCGGGAAGTTCATGAGCATCGCAGAAAATGGGGATGCCATACCCTGCAGCTTCAACGATGTGTACCGATTTGGAAACGTCAAGAACAAGCCGCTTAAGGAGATTTGGGATGAGCTTCAGACGTCCGAGTTCTTCTCTAAAGTTAGGGATAAGAGCAATCTGAAGGGTAAGTGCGGGGTTTGCGAGTTCCGTGAAATTTGCGGTGGGTGTCGTACGGCGGCGGAGTTCTATACGGGCGATGTTTTGGGTTCTGACCCCAGATGCGCTTATGTGCCTAAGGTTTTGCGTGAGCGTTAGCACTTTGTTTACAGTATGGTGACTTTAGCTTCGGAGATTTCCTCGTTGGCTTTGAGGGCTCGAACTAACGCGCTTATTACTTGAGCGTCTGCTCTAGCTACGATAATTTCGATACAGTAGCCTTCTTGAATGTGCGTGTGGAGAAATGTTAGAACAGCAGAGCCGAAGGTGTGTTGGGCGTCAGTGATTTGACTTCTCTTGGCTTCGCGTTGGTAGACGATGGTTATGATGGCTGTTATTCTTCCTTGGAGTTCGTCAAGCTGTTTGCTCTCGGACATGTAGGCTCTTAGGGCTTGGCGGATTATCTCAGATCGGTTTGCAAAGCCTTGTTCTTTGACGCATTGGTCCACTTTTTCCAGCAAGTTTTTCGGGATTGAGAGGCTCACGATGCTCATGGTTATTAAGAATTGTGCTTTCGACATATAAAGTTTTATTAAAAAACATGGAAGAATTAATAAACAGGTTTCGCTACAACCACTAAACATGATAACATGGCTGCTCGGGTTAGCAAGCGTAATAATCATCAGCGTAATCTCACTGGCGGGCGTGCTGGTTTTATGGCTGAAAACCAGTCAGCTGAACAAAATATTGCTGTACCTCGTCAGCTTTTCTGTAGGCGGATTATTCGGTGACGCTTTCATACATCTTATCCCCGAGGCAATAGAGGAAAGCGGCTTCGGGACTTTCGTATCATTGCTAATTCTCTTCGGCATCCTTTCTTCTTTCATAGTGGAAAAGTTCCTTCAGTGGAGACACTGTCACATACCAACATCCACCGAGCACCCGCATTCCTTTGCATACATGAACCTTTTCGGAGACGCGGTGCACAACCTCATAGACGGGCTGATAGTGGGCGGTAGCTACTTGGCGAGCATCCCCGTCGGCGTATCCACTACGCTTGCGGTTATCTTCCATGAGATTCCTCAGGAACTTGGAGACTTTGGTGTCCTAATTCACGGCGGCTTCAACAAGACAAAAGCGCTTCGGTTCAATTTTCTCACTGCACTGACAGCGGTGCTGGGCGCTGTTGTCGCGTTGGTTTTGGGTGCAACTATGGAAGGTTTTATTCCGCTGTTGATACCTTTCGCGGCTGGCAACTTCATCTACATTGCAGGTTCAGACCTGATTCCTGAGCTGCGAAAAGACGAGCCTAACCCAAAAAAAGCAGTCTTGCAGGTAGTCTCCATCACACTCGGGGTTGCCATTATGCTATCGCTTGGTCTACTCGAGTAGTTTGAGCTGTAATTAAGAAGTTGCACGTTAAAAGAAGAAGAGCAAAAGTATTCTCGCCGATAACTAAATCAGCACCGCGTGGGTTTGTTGATGGGGTTGCCGGGATTTGAACCCTGCCCCAAGTGGAGATATCTCCCGCATAACTTCCTACTTTTTTATTTTTAAAAAATAGGGGTTAAATTTTAGCCCCCAAACATTCTTTTTTTAAACTTGAACCTCATATATTCCGCTATTAAAATTTTGTTAGAATAGGGGATATTAAGTAATGAAAGCCGTAGTTCGAGATAGTTATGGTTCACCTGATGTTTTAAGATACCAGGAAATTCAAAAGCCAATCCCCAAAGATAATGAAATACTAATGAAAGTGCATTCAGCATCAGTTAATCGTGCTGATTCTCATGGTCTTAGAGGAACCCCCTT
>SMTZ1_10022886_pt1 | contig 20628 bp, 9 predicted proteins | sample DeeMarSWOR136_30_FD_25667 | JGI IMG/M metagenome (IMG submission 25667) | reverse complement strand
GATATCAAAGAAACGCCGGTGACCTGTTTGCTCAGAAGTTTCTTTACTGAAGGCTAACCAATCCATGTCAAAGTAACTGGCATAAGGTGAATCACCACCTTTCTCCATAATGTCCTGCCACCATGGATTCTCAGGGCTGGCTGCCATATGATTAGGGACAATATCAAGCAATAACCCCATTTCGTGGTCTTTGAGTTTCCGTACTAGCATGTTAAAATCTGCCTCGCTGCCAAGCTCCGGATTAATGCTTGACGGGTCAACTACGTCGTACCCATGCAAGCTACCTTTGCGTGCTTTCAGGATAGGCGACGCATAGAGGTCAGATATTCCCAACTTGTGTAGATAAGGTACCAGTTCGCAGGCATCTTCGAAGCGGAACTGCCGATTAAACTGAAATCGGTAGGTGGCAACAGGTATTCTCAGGTTATCCATCTAACCAACCCTTATGGAGAGCTGTTGTCCCAGAGATTTGAACTGGGCAAGCCACTCTTGTGCCGCTTTATCCTGCCGCTCAGCTCTCTTCTGGATTTCAGGATAAACGGACTGGAGTATTTCATGGTAAAGATTCTGTACTTTCCAGAGGTCGACAACGAAGGGGACAGAGCGTGTTATTTCCATGGCTGCCAGCAATTCCTTCAAAAGGTCGATATCCTCTGGGGTATCCGCCAGCCTGGCCGCCATTTGCTCCAGATTTTGCTGTAAAAAGTAGCTCAGTCCCTCATTGTCGAGCTCCGCTTCCCATGTCTGCGTCTCGTCCAGGAGACTCCTGATACGCTCCGGGTCGAGAGTGTCACTGCTGACCGCCTTGCGCAGTTCGCTGTTGAGGATGAACTCGGCCGCCGAGTGAAAACTTCTGGGAATCGGATTACCCAATTCCGAGAGAAAGCGCATCGGGGGATAATGGTGCTCATATACCTGACGATAAACCGCCTCAATCTCGGACAGAGCTGATTCCAGGATACTGTCCAGTACTTTGCGCTGTTCATCCAGGAAAAGGGTTTTTATTGAGTAAGTGGAATCACCGAAATGCTTGTCCAGCAACCGGATGACCTCGGGAAAGTCGGCCGCGGCACAGGTCTGCGTCGTCTCGGCAACCATCATCTGGTATGCTTCTTCACCCTGATACTCGCGTACACCAGCGTTTATATTATGGTCACCGAGATGCAGGACGCCGAAGCTCAGAGTGTTTGATTCACCGGTTATGTTAGATGTTACCCTGGCCCTGCCTGCCGCCAGTCTGGCCTTGCCGCATTCGGAAATCTGGTAGTCCTCGATGTCAACATGATAACAATAAATATCAGCCTGCTCACCATATTGCTCGAAGAGGGAACTGACGGCAAAGTGCGCAGTTACCTTGGTCAGGTCAACCATGGCCGACCTCACGAATTTCTCATATATATTTCGCCCATCACCATGCTGAGTAATATTACTCTTGGCCAGTTCGAGACGTTCTAAAAAGCTTAGCTCAATGTCATCGCCGAATAGTTCCCGTGCCAGTTGAATAGCCCGCCCGGCGTATTGGATAATCTGCACCGTCTCAATGCCGGATAGTTCGTCAAAAAACCAGCCGCAGCTTGTGTACATAAGCATGGCATGGCGCTGAAGTTCCATAAGCTTGAGTACAGTTACTACTTCTGCCTCATTTAACTCACGGTTGCGATGCTGTTCCATGAACTTCTGCACGTTTTCCTGAGAGCGGTCGAGAATAACGTTAATGTAATCGTCACGGGCTGTCCACGGGTCTTTCAGGAACTCCCGTGCCTTTGCCTCGTACCTGGGAGTTAGGTTATCGCGGAGCCAATCAAGCGCATTGCGTAACGGCGTACGCCAGGCTTGATTCCACTTTGGATTCCTGCCGGCATTACACCCGCAGTCACTCCACCATCGATCAATACCATGAGGACAGCTCCATGAAGTCTTTTCATTAATTTCGACCTCATGAGTGGGCGGGTGCTTTTCTAGGTATTCGCCATAATTGGTAATTCGTGCTAAGCCGCTGGTTTCAATATAGTGAAGGGCGAATGCCAGTGCCATGTCCCCAAAACGATGATGGTGTCCGTAACTCTCACCGTCAGTGGCAATGTGAACGAGCTGAGGCCGGGAGTGCTCTTTCGAGAAAGCACCGACAAGTTGATTGGCAAAGTCAGCACCGCTCTTAAGGATGTCTTCAAAGGCAACGCTGCTGGAAATAGGTCCATTGTAGAAAAAAATGTCTAACTTACGTCCTGATGGCAAGCTAAGCTTATAAGCTATTGTGGGATCAATAGTGGTAATGTCCAGGGTTTCCAGGTCAACGGCGGTCTCCGGGAGCCACATACCTTCCGGTTTTCTTCCGAAGCGGTGCTCGAAGTCGCGCATACCCCAGACTACCTGAGTATATCTATCGCGGTGATTGGCCAGGGGCATAATCATGTGGTTATAGGCCTGAGCCAGGGCTGACCCATGGCCGGAGAAGATCTGCTGGCTTTCTTTGTCAGCATCAAGAATAGCCTGGTAGACATCAGGGGCTTTAGCTTCCAGCCAGGAGAGTAGAGTCGGCCCGAAGTCGAAGCTGATTTTAGTATAATTGTTTACTATCTGGGTGATGAAATCCTCGCTATCCAAAATACGTGAAGCGGCATTGGGTGCGTAGCACTCCGCAGTGATCCTTTCATTCCAGTCGTGATAAGGATAGGCGGAGTCCTGCATCTCAATATCTTCCAGCCAGGCATTTTCCCGCGGCGGCTGGTAGAAATGGCCGTGAATACAAATATATCTATCCATCAAGTCTCCTTTAAAAAAAGAACAAATGATTCTGGAGCTATATTAAGGCTACCCTCTGACGGCGAGATGAGGTCTGGTATAGTACTACCGCTTCCCTGCCAGCGTTCTTCGGCTGAGTCCAGGTATTTCCGCCACTGTCCGACCGGAACAGTCAGCCTTATTGATACCCCGCCATCCGCGAAGTTAAATACGGCTATTACTTCGCTGTTGTCTTTCCAGCGGTGCATAATAATTGCTTTATTTTCTTCATCTGCTTTTATTTCCAGGGTGTCTTTACTGAGATTAGCTAAAGCCGGAGTTACCTTCCTAAGTCTGATTAGCTCCTTATAGAATTCCAGAAGAACACAGTGCTGGCCCTGGTCACGCAAATTACGGTTTATCCTGGCACTCGTAAAAGTCTTTTCATCCTGCGGGTCGGGTATTTCGCCCTGCCACCGGAAAGCGGCAAACTCCTCACGGCGTCCCTTCCTCACCGCCTCAATCAGTTCCGGCTCGGCGTGGCTGACGAAGTAGGGAAAAGGCGCCGTCTCCCCGTATTCTTCACCCATAAATATCAGCGGAATATATGGTGAGAGAAGGACGGTACCAGCCGCCAGCTTGAGCGCCTCAAAAGAGACGATTCGACTCAGCCGTTCACCCTGAGCACGGTTGCCAACCTGGTCATGGTTCTGGGAAAACACCACGAAGCGGTGTGACGGGATGTCCTTGGAGGAAACACCATGCCTCCGTCGGCGGTAGGGTGAATACTCACCGGAATAAACGAAGCCTTCCCGGAACGCCTTGACAAGATGATGAAGCCGGCCGAAGTCCTGATAGTATCCAGCCTGCTCGCCTGTCAGCAATACATGAAGGGAGTGGTGAAAGTCATCATTCCACTGAGCATCCAGTCCGTAGCCGCCCAGTTCTCGCGACTTTATAAGGCGCGCATCATTGGCAGCGCTCTCACCGATAAGATATGCCTTTCGTTTTTGCTGCTTAACCTGCTCATGAAATTCCACAGACAGTTCCTCCACGAAGGAGTAGGATGATATATCCAGAATGGCATGAAGCGCATCCAGTCGGAGGGCATCAATATGAAGATCAGTCAGCCAGTAGATGGCGTTTTCGATGAAAAAGCGACGCACCTGGTCGCTATAAGGGCCGTCGAAGTTAAGGGCGGCTCCCCAGGGGGTCTTATATCGGTCGGTGAAATAGGGACCGAAGTCAGCGATGTAATTACCTTCCGGGCCAAGGTGATTGTAAACAACGTCAAGAATCACGGCGAGGCCCTTTCGGTGACAAGTATTGACTAGGTTTTTTAGTCCCTCCGGCCCTCCATAAGAGTCCTGTACCGCAAAAGGGTAAACGCCGTCATAGCCCCAGTTGCGGTTTCCTGGGAACTGGGCAACGGGCATTAATTCCACAGCGGTAATGCCCAAATCCTTAAGTTCATCAAGACGAGTGATAATGGCACCAAAAGTACCTTCCGTGGTGAAGGTGCCGACGTGGAGTTCGTAAACAATATACTCTTCTAGGGGCAACCCGGACCAGCCCTGTTCCTCCCATGTAAAATTCGAGTCCACTACCTGAGATGGCCCGTGAACACCCTGAGGTTGAAAGTATGACACGGGGTCGGGGCGTTCTTTCCGGCCGTCAAGCCTGTAGAAATACTGGCTTCCCGGCTCGATGCCATCGGCGACTGCCTGATGGTAGCCCTGACCATCTTTATCCATAGGGACAGTTAGCTCTCTGGGTGACACGATGTGCAACTCTACCTCTGATACCACGGGTGCCCATACCACGAACTGGCACCGGCCGTTACCTAAATATGTAGCTCCCAGGCGGCCCGTCTCTTTCACGACTTCTGACCCCCACTTTTAAAATATACAACTGCTAACGGCGGTAAAGTGATATTGATGGAGTAAGGTCGACCATGCGCCGGTTTCTTGCCAGCTCTCAGGCTCCTTGGATTCCCCTTGCCACTGCCGCCGTATTCTTCAGCGTCGCTGTTCAAGAGCTCTTTCCATGAGCCACCGCGCGGTACACCCACCCCGTATTTCAGGTGGGTCGTGGGCGTGAAATTGCAGACAATAAGCACAATATCATCGGTTGATTTACCCTTGCGGATAAAGCTGATGACACTCTGCAGGGCATCATTGGCATCAACCCATTCAAAGCCTCCCGACTCGCAGTCCATCTCGTGGAGCGCTGGTTCCTTCCGGTAAAGCTGATTCAGGGCCTTCACCCATTTCTGGATTTGGGCATGACGTTCATATTCAAGGAAACGCCAGTCCAGGCTGCCATCATGGTCCCACTCCCGCCATAGTCCCAGTTCGGCTCCCATAAAAAGCAGTTTTTTCCCAGGTTGCGCATACATATATCCCAGAAGCAACCGAAGATTGGCGAACTTCTGCCAGTCATCGCCCGGCATCTTACCCAGGAGGGACCCTTTGCCATAGACAACTTCATCGTGGGAGAGTGGCAGAACGAAGTTCTCGTTGAAGGCATAAATCATCCGAAAGGTCAAATCGTTATGGTGGTATTTTCTATGTACAGGGTTTCGTGACATATACAGTAATGTATCATGCATCCAGCCCATGTCCCACTTCATACCGAAACCGAGGCCTCCCAGATACGTCGGCCGCGACACCATGGGCCAGGCTGTGGACTCCTCGGCAATCATCTGCACATCAGGATAGTTTTTATAGACCTCCTCATTGAGTCGGCGCAGGAAGGCGATAGCTTCGAGGTTCTCCCGGCCGCCGTACTTATTGGGAATCCACTCACCCTCCTTCCGCGAGTAGTCCAGATAGAGCATGGAGGCGACGGCATCCACACGCAGGCTATCTACATGGTATTTATCCAGCCAGAAAAGCGCGTTACTGATGAGAAAGCTCTGCACCTCAGACCGTCCGTAGTTGAAGATATAGCTTTTCCAGTCGGGGTGGAATCCCTTTTTGGGGTGCTCGTGTTCGTACAGGTGAGTCCCGTCAAACAGGCCAAGCCCGTGTTCATCGGTGGGGAAGTGCGAGGGTACCCAGTCCAGGATTACGCCGATACCATGCTGATGCAGGCAGTCAATCAAATACATGAAGTCCTGCGGTGTGCCATAACGACTCGTCGGGGCGAAGTACCCCGTGATTTGATAGCCCCAGGAACCGAAGAACGGGTGCTCCATAACCGGCAGAAATTCCACGTTTGTGAAGCCCATTTGTTGTACGTAATCGGGCAGTTCTTTTGCTAGCTCGCGGTAGGAAAGAGAGCGATTGCCTTCCTTGGGCATTCTCTTCCAGGAGCCCGGATGTACTTCATAAATCGATATCGGGTTATCGAGCCTGTTGTGTTCCTTTCGCTTCTCCATCCACTCCTGGTCTTGCCAGTCATATCTCAGGTCCCAGACGACAGAGGCGGTTCTGGGCGGTATTTCATTATAGGTTGCTAAGGGATCAGCCTTATCTACTCTGTAGCTTTTATAACGGGAGTTGATGTGGTATTTATAAAGCGTGCCCTTGCCTACTCCGGGAATAAACCCTTCCCAGATTCCCGAGTTGCCCTTTGGTTGCAAACAATGGCGGGCCCTGTCCCAGCCGTTGAAATCACCGATAACGGAAACCTGTCTGGCATCCGGCGCCCATACCGCGAAGTAAGTCCCCTCATTATTTTCAACACTCAGAGGATGCGCCCCCAGCTTCTCATACAGCCGGAAGTGCGAGCCTTCATTATAAAGATAGAGGTCATTTTCTGTAAGCAGGGTTACCACTGGTGGCTCTGGTTTCCTTTTTATCTTAGCCCTAACACTCTGGTCAGTTATTTTTTGTACCTGTTTCTTTGCCATTAGCGTACCTGCGTCCTTTTCTGAGTTCATTTATTGTCTGCAACGTATCGACTACCTGAGGCATTTGAGAGAATTCCTCTAGAGTATAACGTGCTTTACGCTGCCAGTTCGGGTGTTCCGCCATGGTGCTGGGCACGTTATGAGGTCGTGTCTCCAGCCACAGATCTTCCAGATTAACCAGGACTAATCGAGTTTGGCCAGCCGCCGTTCCTGTAACCAGCCTTTATTTTGCAAAAAAGTAACCAGAGTTTTTTTCATATCGGCAAAATTCTTCTTCTCCCGTCTTGCACCTGTCCTGTCCAGCAGGCCGAGCTTTAATCGCTCTTCGATGTCCAGATACCGCCAGAAGGAAGCGAAGGGGGGCATATCATGCGTATTTAGACTGGCTACCGAATCGCGAGGGACGGGGTGTAGTCCTTTCTTAGGGTCTGAGGCAAGCTCGTAGTGCACCACATACATACGGTGCAGAGCGTGTTTCCTCATGGCGCGCCTGACATAAGGTGGTACGGTGCCCAGGTCTTCGCCAACGATGACCGTCTGGTTCCGGTGGGATTCCAGACTTAATATGGCATAGAATTCTTCAGGGCGATAGCGCAGGTAGACTCCCTGGCGGGCTTCCATGCCGCTGGGAATACAGAAGAGCCGATGGAGCCCCATCACATGGTCGATACGAAGAATACCCGCGTAACGAAGGTGATGACGGAGGTAGGCGATTACGTGCCGATACTCCTGCTGTCTTATTCTCTCCGGGTGCAGCGGTGGAAATGTCCAGTTCTGTCCTTTGGTAAAGACGGCATCCGGCGGCGCTCCGGCTACTGTATCAAGTACAAAGGCATCACGTTCACGCCATACATCGTAGCCGTCAGGATGAATCCCCACGGGAAGGTCAAGGTAAAGCTGGACATTGTTATTTCTGGCAGTTTGCAGGATGCCGTCCATTTGCCGGTGAGCCAGCCACTGCACGTACAGGTGATAGCGCCTGTCCTCATCATCATAATCAGTTTCCTTTAGAACACCATCCCGAAGTGGCTGTGGCCAGGAACGCCATGGACTCCGTAGCTTTTCACAGGTAGCTCTGAACCGGGCATAGTCCTCAGCTACTGGATTCACTTTGGTGAAATGATTGAGGTCATCAATATAGATTGATGGTTCGGCATAGAAGCACCGGCATAGCTCTTCAAGCACACGCCTTTTCAGTACCATATGCCGGTGGTAATCCACAAGAGGCGCACGGCGTAGAGACTCAATATCTTCCTGGAACGAGGACGACTTAAGAAGGTCTATTGCCGAAGGGCATCTCCGCAGTTCGGGCACATTATATATATCCAGATAAAACTCGTTCCACAGCAGGCGGCTGGCGGGAAGATAGGGACTGGGTTCACAGATATTGTTGAGGAAAGAGGCCAGGAGGGGCAAAGTTGCGATTACCCGTCCTCCCATTTCCCCCACCCACTCTATCAGCGCTTCCAGGTCTGAGAAATCACCGGCGCCCCAGTTATCGTCTGTACCGAGGGAGTATAAGGGGGAAAAGACGCCCCAGGTACCGATTACTGGCGCAGACGGCGGCATATAAGCCCGGTTGCGGGCTGAAATAAGAAGCACTCCCTCACTTCTTCCCGGCATCTCAACAATTAACCGGTGATATCCCAGGGGCAGTTGACCAGATAAGGTTAGCTGTTTGACCGCATATTTTACCCCCTCAACCTCCGCAGTTTCAATTACATTCGAGTCACCGCCGCGCCATTCGTATTTACGCTCTTCACCCGTCTCCAATTTCAGATGACAGTTCACAGCAGCACCGGCGTCACCGAGCGGAAGTCTGATTTTTATCGGCGGCGGCTGGCCGTCCCGGGCCACAATTACAGGCTCCAGCATCCGTTGCCACAGTGCCTGACGTCGCTCCCGGTATGCCGAAGGGATATCTTGAAATGTTACGATTGGAGCTCCCAATGACCGGAGTATTGCCAGTATAGATTCACTGGAAGCCTGTTGCCGGCGGTGAAATACATCATAATAGGCCGTTTGCACACCGTAAAGGCGGGCTAATTGGTGTAAGAAGCGGACACTCGAAAGAGAGCTCATTTTGTGGCCTTCTGCGTAGCTTTCCTCCGGGTCACTTTAGCCTTCTCCTCGGACTCCGGTGCCACCGGAGCAATAGTTTCAGGAGGCTTTATCTCAGCCTCAAACATCTGCAATATACCCTGAAGCGGTAAACCAATCCAGTCCGGACGGTTGTTCATCTCGTAATTCACTTCATAAAGAGCTTTATTCAGCATGTAGGCGTCCAGAATGATCCTCATGCCTTCCCGGCTCTGGGGCAGGATGGGGGTAACCGCCATAATTTCCAGGTACGACTTGAGGAATGTTGTCGAAACCCATAGATACCAGGCCTCCGCCCATTTCTCTAATACAGGTATATCCTCCGGTCGCAGTATGGTCGATGCCTGGCCGCGCAGGGCGGTAAAGGCGGCATAGTGAAAAGAACGTATCATCCCGGCAATGTCCCTCAGGGGCGAGCGTTTGATCCGGCGTTCACCCAGATGCCGGGCCGGCTCACCTTCGAAGTCGATAATAACGAAGTCTTTGCCCGTGTAAAGGACCTGCCCCAGGTGGTAATCCCCGTGGCAGCGGATACGCATACCGGATATCCTGTGCCTGGGGATCTCTCTGAAGCGCTCGATGATGTCGTTTTCCAGGGCTAGAACCTTTTGTGCATCCGCCTTTACCTCATCGGGGAGGTACGCTAGACGCTGGCGTAATAGTTGCAGGGTCTGAATGGCAAATCCCCTCATGCCGTGGGAAAGGGAACGCTCATAAGTAATCGAGAAAGGCTCCGGTACGAGGTTCGGCTCATTGATGGCCGAAGCCAGTGTCAGGTGCAACTCGGCAGTGCGTTGACCCAAAATCTGGGCCGAGATAAGATAAGGGCCAATGAAATCTATAATTTGTTCCGGCACGTCCTCGTCGCTGATGTCAAGTAGTTCAACTCCGGCAGGCATCGGGACTTCTATACCGGGATTTGCCAGGACCTCCACGAAGAAATGTTCCAGTGAATCTAATGTGTACTGCCAGGCGTCGCCCTCATTATGAACAAAGCCATGAAGGATAGCCAGAGTAATCGGTTCGGCACGGCGGGTCTGGTATTCAATAACCCCGGCCAGCGGCGGAACATTAGCAAAAGTATCCTTACCGGTAAGAAAGTGCCCGATTTCGAGTTCAGGGCTAATCCCCTCTTCCAGACGGCGAAATAGCTTTAACTTAAATTTCTCACCGTACACGGCTGATGTATTGGTCTGCTCTGCTTTGAGAAGAGAAGATTCGAGGTACTCACTGGCCGGCCCGCGTATCCTGCGAAATACACTTCGAGTATAATCAGCGGCAGCTTCTCCTTTTCTCCCTTTGAAACGCTGTCGTCGTGATATGGCATCAAGCAAAGCATTGCGGAAATCCGGTTCGACCATGGCATCGTAAATAACACCCTCGCCACCGTCGCCTTTACCCCGTAATTCCAGATGAGCAATAACTGCCTGAGGTTGTCCACCCACAATCTGGCTTGCCTGTTCTCCCGAAGCAAAGGTAACAGGTAGCAGATAAGTCTCAGGTTCTCCTTCAGAGTAATCTATTCTGAGCAGGACAAGATGAGCTAGAGAGGTATCATAAGGTACGGCAATGACATCCTGTATCTCCGATGACTGGATGCGACGTGCCTTGCCGCCAAACCAGCGTCGCTGCCTGACATAGCCTAATAAAACTCTCTCCAAGGGCGGCCTTTTCTCACGCCTGTATATTCCCTTCCAATCTCCGGTAACCGCAATCTTTGGTATTGAAACCTCCACAGGCACCGTACTCAAATCGATTACTTCCGGTATTCTGGATTCCAGGGAAAACCAGTAGAAAGCATACGGACTCAGGGTAATCGGGTATGGGGCCTCTCCAATAACAGGAAACTCTGTCTGCCCGAATATTTCAACGGGCGTATTATTGATAAATTCGGCAAGATTAAGGCTGGTATGCTGTGCCAGTCTGGAAAGATTGGCCACAACCAGAATGGTCTCTTCCTCATATCGGCGGACAAAAGCCAGCACCTTGCGGTTCTCTGGATTAAGAAATTCAAGACTACCCCGGCCGAAGGCTCTGGAGCGCTTACGCAGGGCGATAAGTCGTTTCATCCACCACAGTAGAGAGTCCGGGTTATTCTGCTGGGCCTCCACGTTGACCGCCTCGTAGTGGTATTCGGGGGCAATGTTCACTGGCAGGAAAAGACGCTGGGGATTGGCGTATGAGAAACCGGCATTCCGGTCAGCACTCCACTGCATGGGAGTACGCACGCCATCACGGTCACCCAGGTAGAAATTGTCACCCATACCGATTTCATCCCCGTAGTAGATTATCGGCGTTCCCGGGAGGGAAAAGAGGAGGCCATTCATCAACTCAATCTTCTTACGGTCATTATTCAGGAGCGGCGCCAGGCGGCGACGGATGCCGAGGTTGATCCGGGACTGCGTGTCGTGGGCATAGACCCGGTACATGTAGTCACGCTCTTCATCGGTAACCATCTCCAGAGTGAGTTCATCATGATTGCGGAGGAACAGGGCCCACTGGCAGTTGTCCGGAATCTGAGGCGTATGTCCAAGGATGTCAATGATGGGGAAACGGTCTTCCATGCGGATAGCCATGAACATGCGTGGCATGAGGGGAAAGTGATAGGACATGTGGCATTCATTGCCATCACCGAAGTAGGCAATAGCGTCCTCAGACCACTGGTTTGCCTCCGCCAGCAGCATGCGGCTTCTAAACCTATTATCTACATGTCGGCGTAGTTCCCTGAGAAAGGCATGAGTCTCCGGCAGGTTCTCACAGTTGGTACCATCCCGCTCGTAAAGATATGGTACGGCATCCAGACGAAGTCCGGAAACTCCCATGCGGAGCCAGAAATCGATAACCTGCAACATAGCCCGCTGTACCAGGGGGCTATCGAAATTGAGGTCGGGCTGGTGCGAGTAGAACCGGTGCCAGTAATAAGCCCCGGCTAACGCATCCCAGGCCCAGTTCGATATCTCAAAGTCCTTGAAGATGATGCGGGCTTCTTTGTATTTGTCCCAGGTATTGCTCCAGACGTAAAAATCACGCCCCTGGCTTCCGGGTGCGGCACGCCGAGCCTTCTGGAACCATGTGTGCTGGTCTGATGTGTGGTTGAGAATTAACTCCGTGATTACGCGCAGACCACGATAATTGGCCTCCCGGAGCAGGTTCCTGAAATCACGAATTGTTCCGTAGGCAGGGTGAACGCTGGTGTAGTCCGAGACGTCGTAACCATCGTCTTTGAACGGAGAGGGATAGAATGGCAGGAGCCAGATAGCGGTGACCCCCAGGTCCTGCAGATAATCGAGCTTCTCCGTAAGTCCAGGAAAGTCACCGATGCCGTCACCATCACTATCATGGAAGGCACGGACGTGAATCTCATAGATAACAGCATCTTTATACCAGAGGGGGTCATCATCCCGCCAGAAGTATCTTTTATCACTAGTTTCCATGATAATCAACCTTCTCTTAATATGATATTACATTACTTATTGCTGTCAATGCCCCGTTCCACCCGAAAAATATGTGCTGGTAATTTTTCAGGGTCGAGTTCTACATAGTTGCGCGGACCCTGCCACCGGTAGGTAGCATCTCCCAGAAGGTCGTGCACCATATATGGCTGGTCATTATCGAGTACCAGTTCCTCAAGAGAAAGGTCTGTCCAGCCCGACTGCTTGTACCGGTAGTCCAGATTAACAATAACCAGTATTACGTTAGAATGATCTTCCGTACGCTTGCTGTAGCAGATAAGCTGCTCATTATCGGTATGATGAAATCTCAAGCTCAAATCGCTCTGGAGGGCCTGGTTTTCCCTGCGGATACTATTAACCTTGGTAATAAACTCTTTCAGACTGTCAGGGCTGTTAATATCCCACTGCTTTATCTCATATTTCTCCGAATTCAGATATTCCTCACTCACAGTATCTTTACGGCGATTTTCGTAGAGCTCAAAAGCAGGACCATATATCCCATAGTTAGCTCCGAGAGTCGCCGCCAGTACGGCCACAGGTTAGGGCGGAAAAACTCACGCACATCAATTTGTGTCAGCTCAGTAAAATACTGAGTGAGTTCCCACTTGACATTGCGCCAGGTGAAATATGTATAAGACTGGCTGAATCCCAGCTTGGCCAGCTGGTACATAATTTTGGGCCTTGTAAACGCCTCAGCGAGGAAAAGCACATCGGGATAATCCTTCTTGACCTCACCAATCAGCCATTCCCAGAAAGCGAATGGCTTGGTGTGGGGGTTGTCCACCCGGAAGATGCGCACTCCCTGCTTTATCCAGAAAATGATGACACTCTTCAGTTCCTCCCAGAGTTCCTGCCAGTGCTCCGTTTCAAATTCTAAGGGGTAAATGTCCTGGTATTTTTTGGGGGGGTTTTCAGCATATTGCACCGTTCCGTCGGGTCGCCAGCGGAACCACTCCGGGTGTTCCTTCACATACGGGTGGTCAGGCGAGCACTGGAAAGCAATGTCGAGGGCAACCTCTAAACCATACTCTCGGGCTTTGGCGATGAACCTTCGGAAATCCTCTAAAGTGCCGAGCTGAGGATGAATCGCTTTATGGCCACCTTCCTCCAAGCCGATAGCCCAGGGAGTTCCGGGGTCACCGGGATTAGCGACCGGATTGTTGTTTTTACCCTTCCGGCTGGTAAAACCTATGGGATGGATGGGTGGTAAATATAGCACGTCGAAACCCATATCTGAAACGTATGGCAGTAGTTCTTCGCAATCTTTAAAAGTGCCATGATGGCTGGAATCGGGCGCGCAGGAGCGCGGGAACATCTCGTACCATGTGCTGAAGCGAGCCTTTTCAGGGTCAACAACCACTGCCAGCTCCTTGAGATAGGTTTTAGCACCCTGTCTATCAGAATATTTACCCATGGCTGTTGCCAGCTTTCTACTCAGCGCCAGTTTGGATTTATCCGAGGACGACACCTCAGTTGAACGTAAGAACTCGGCCCAATCCTGCATGGTATTAGCGTCTCGCTTTTCGGCATGCTTGCTGGCCTCTTCAATCATTTGAGCCCCGATAAGTAAGTCAACGGAAACATCCTGTTTCGCCTTGACTTTTTTAACCATGTCCTGTTGCCAGGTCTTGAACCGGTCCACCCAGGCAGTAAAAGTGTACCGATATCGCCCCAGTTCGGTAACTGTGAAAGACCCGCGCCATCGGTCATTTACCAGGAATTCCATAGGAACCTCAGTCCAGCTGGGATCGTTTTCTCTGCGATATAACAACATTGCAGAGAGGACATTGTGGCCATCAGCGAAAATATCAGTCTCAACAATCACCTTGTCGCCGATTATTCTTTTAATCGGGAAGCGGCCATTGTCAATCTCAGGTTTTACGCCCTCAATTACTATTCGAGTATTACTTTCTTCATGTCCTATCATTTTAGATAATTTCATTCTCAGTCATTTAGCTCTTTCTTCGTAGTCATATTATGGTGTTTAGATACATTATATCCTATTTGGCGTTGGGTAGTAATGCGAAAGATATACCTTCCAATTCTAACCTTCCCTCTTGTACTGATGATACGTAGATATAGTCAACCACGACTTCTTAAATTCGCTGGTTCGAGTCCTGTTTGGTAGACCGTGCAGGATAAAAGGTAGAACTTTCTCTCAGGTATTTAGCTTCGTTTAGCTTTAATATTAGTCCACACATTTATCCCTATGTTTTTGTTACGGTTATACTACGGTAGACTACACAATAAATGTAACTATTTTCAAATAGTTCTTTGTGTTCTTTCTTTACCTGAAACACTAACTTTATCGTTAATCAAGTTCACAGAAAATAAAATGAGCGTCATGTGCAATAGATAGAATTAATAAAATTCGATTTACTCTTGTTAAAGCTATTTCTCTTTCTATTTCAAACAAGAGGGATTGCACCAGAAGGGCGAATCCACTATGATAATATAACCACATACTAAGAGGAAAACATAAGTGCTAAGCAAACTATCAATATCGGTATTATGTTTATTAATTATTATATCGTTATTGGGGTGTTCTGAGCCATCAACTCCAATACCTACACCTGCACCGACTCCGTCACTCAAACCAATTCCGGACACAGCGCAGACACCATCACCCACACAAATTCCGGACGCAACACCTACTCCATCACCCATACAAATTCCGGACACAGCGCCGACACCACCACCCACAGAAACTCCAACATACAAGTTCCGAACAAACATTCCTTCACCATTCCCGATACCTGTGCTGGATATTCAATCCGTAGGTGATTTTAGTATTCCTTTGGACAAACTCGCATTGCATCAAGAGGACTTGCGGGATGGTATTCTATTAGCTGCGCCAAAGGAAATGAATAGTGTCATCTTGAGTAACGGAATGGGTGAGATCCTTGAAATGGATGATTATAGTGATAATTTTAAGGATAGTTTCATCAGCTACGCTCAAACACTACTTGATCTTGGTTTTGTATGTAAATGGAGTGTTGGTTGTCAAGAAGGCAATTACCAGCAAGATATTAATGTGTTTTTTACCTCGGATGGGGCAGAAAGGTCTATGTCTCAGCTACCCCAAGTAACAATGGACTTGCTTGTAGCGACGTATGAAGAAGCTGGGCTAGATGCTGAAGCAGAGATAATCAATATCGATTCAACTGAACTAGGTATGGAGAATTGGGGGATTTATTTAACCACAGGCTCTGGGCTGGGAAAGGGATCTTTACATCAAGTATGTGTTAGAGAAAGGAATTTGCTGTCAATTATTACAATTGCCAGTAGTTTATTTTCTTCTCCGCCTTACTCTGGCAAGATCGTGGATGATGCCTTGTTACTAAGCCAAAAAGCAATAGAAAGAATACAGTCACAACTGGGAAGCATGGATTTACTGATACCGATGCCGAAAGACCGTCGTTTTCTCGATTTGTTGAGGCTTGTTCCCAGTGACGTAATCAATCGAAACGATGAGTATATTATCATGAATGATTACGCTACAATTCGAGATTTATTCGATATTTCAATTCCTCGTACTTTAACTGAAGAGGACATAGAAGAATATATGATATCGATGTATGGAATTAGCAATGATTACCCTATAGGAATGGCTACTGGAAGCTTTATAAGCGGGCATGACATGTTTGCTGTAACTACCCCTATACGGTTAGAAAATGTTGGATTTAATCTTTTCAATGTAGATGCTGATATTCACACCTCCTATCATTCTGTATATACCGACAATTATACTCAATTTTATACGGCCTTAATCGGAAGATTCGATCCCATCGCCACGCATGAGGCTCTAAATAATCAAGTAAAATGGCCTGAAGAAATTCGAGACAAACTGAATTCTGAGGACTACCAGGATATCACGATTTATAGTTGGATTGATGGTTATATTAAACGAGAAAATATCGGATTAATGCCACCAAATCTTGATACAAATGGCCGAGCTTTTCCTTTAGCCGTAACTAAGGATAACGTATATTATTCAGAATCTGTAAATAGTATTAAATTAATGATTGATTCTGAATTAAATCTTTCGGACAGCTTAGCAGATATACCAGAATATCAATTAGCGGCGGAAGGATTAACTGAACTTGGTGCTTACAACGAGATGAAAGTAGTGCTCCGCTTTTGCGCCTTTATATTGCCTATGGTACAGGAGTTGGTAGGGACTTTTTAGGGCCGTACATGGCGCTAGTATTAGTACATGATGATTCGGAAAAAGCCCTGGAAAACGTCGAGATACTGATCGACAGGATTCATGAAACCAAGTGGATTCGCCCCGTTGATTGGGAGGATTCATGGAGGTTATACGTCGATTATATCCAGATTCGCGCCGAAGATAACGTCATCCTAGCCAAGCTCTATGGTGATCGTGGAATGTATATTTGGGAGCGATGGTTACTCGAATGTTATCCATTATTACTCCATGAATAAACTGCTCTTTGTCTCTGAATCTGTTGATTATTAATTGAATCGAATCGGTAAACTAATACACGCTTTTTTATACCATAATGTACGCGTGGAAGGGCAGGCATCCCGATGTTTGTCCAGTGGTGATGGTTTAGATGCAGATGTAACGATGAAAACACATGCATCCCCAAGAATATTCAGTGGGCGATAATGTATTTAAGTGTGTTAAAGTGTGACATAGGCCGTGCGGGTCAAAATCAAGAACTTTCACTGCTGTTTTTGCTATAGTTCTTTGACTTCGCCGCAATACTCTTAACATTCAGATGCAAAGTGTGATGCGAAGTGAGAAAGTTGGAAATCAAGTCGGCGAAATATCTAGCTTTAGGATTTTATTGCCAATACTCGCTCCATACGCAGGCCAGCATCCGAGTGATATGGTCTATTGAATGCTTCAGGGTACTTCATCCGTAACTCTTCCAGATTAGCCTTTTCAACTTCAACCAGAAAGCTGCTTACAACCATTCCCGTGGCGTTTCTGGAGGTTGTATTGTGTGGAGTTATAGTATTAATCGCACCACCTCTGTCAAGCTCCCCGGGGACTATCGGGTCATATCTCGCCCCATGGTCCATATATACGACGCCGGGCATCATTCTCTCGGTTACATTGGCGCCACCTAGGACAGCCCCTCTTTCGTTGTATACCTTAACCACATCGCCATTTCTTATACTCCTTGCCACCGCGTCCCTCGGATTTATCCATAACGGCTCATATTTGTAACCATCCGGTCCCTCCACCTTGCACGTTGGCACTTCCCTTGTCCACGTAATATCATCACACTGGGCATGTACCCGCCATCTACCGTGGTTGGACATAAGGAGTAAAGGATATTTCCTGGCTCTTTCACTGGAGAGCCTTTCATCATGGCTCTCTCCCTTCTCAATCCAGTGCGGTACCGGCGGTCTTTCCCTGTCGTCAGGAAAATGCTTGGCTAGAGTCTGGGCATAGAATTCTATCTTACCGGAAGGGGTCTTTAAAGGACTATTCTCAGGGTCCTCGTAGAATTTCAGCAGACCAGGCGGGTATTTCTTCCATTCCGGGTCGGTTGGAACGGCAAAATATCCCTTTTCTTCAAATTCTTCGTAGGTAATCATATCCTGTATGCCGGAATTTCTAAAGTAGAATTGCAGCCATTCCTCAATAGTCTTGCCTCCCATGTATTTCTCCAGAAGACCGAATTTCTCGGCTATCATACAGACTATCTCATAGTCACTCCTGGACTCTCCCACAGGTTCAATACATTTTCTCTCATGAAAAGCAGTATAGAATTGCCCATTGGCCATGTCCGATCCGATATCCTGTTCCTCAAATTTAGTACTCACCGGCAGGATAATATCAGCAAGGAGGCAATCGTTTTCCAGCCACGGGTGCTGGGCTAAAATGAATTCAATCTTCGGGCTTCTCAGCGCTTTTATGTAGGAATTGCTGTCATTCCAGCATGTTATCCAGCAAGGAGTATCCGTCCATATCATATGGACTTCTGAGCAATCCTCCGCCGGATATGTATATTTAATGAACTGGTCCTCAATCGGGCTAACAAATGATGAGTTCCCATACCAGCTGATAGGCGGGTTGAGAATAGCTTCGTGGATGAGGTCCTTGGGAATAAATTGTTTTAGTTTAGGTGGTTTTTCTTCTTCAAATTGTTCTGCCCCTTTCCTTTCTATCGGATAAGCCCAGCTTCCACTTCTGGCACTCAACACGCCGAAAGAAGGGCCCCTTAGATTTAGCATTATCACGCCGGCGGGCATCGGACCCTGCTTACATCCAATACGAAAATTTGGAGCCCATTCAATCATCTTGACCTGGTGAGCCCCCGGTTTGCCCAGCCCCTGCATCGCCAGCAGCAGGACCTCAAGCCGGCCATTTTCAGTGGCATACGGCCCCCTGATGCCGGGGCCACCGTTTCCATGTGCTATCGTCGTCGTTTTTGACGCCCACTCCCTCGCCAGAGCTTTAATTGTCCATTCGGGGATGCCTGTTTTTTCAGCAGCCCATGCCGGCGTCTTGGGAGTCCCGTCCTCTTTCCCCAGGACGTACGGCTCGAACTTCTCAAAGCCATAAGTGTGCGTGGCAACATACTCCTTGTCATAGGTTCCTTCGGTAATCCACACATAGGCTATAGCGAGCTGCAAGGCGGCGTCAGTACCTGGCAATATGGGAATCCACTTATCAGCGTGAACGGCTGCCCCGTAGTTCAGTTCCGGGCAGATATATATGGATTTTATGCCGAGTTGTGTCCACCAATAGCACAGTCGGCTTGCCATATGACCATTGAATCCCAGGGGTGTTGTTTCCGGGTCGCATCCCCAGAAGAGAATTAGCTTGGCGTTCTCAGCAATATCAGGCATTAAGTTAGCGCATGGTGACATCTGCCCCTGTCCTTCCATATGCCAGGCGTGCTCGGCACCCCAGTACCAACCTTCCCAGCTGTCCGGGTTTCTAATCTGCAACGTATAACCCCCGCCCAACATTTCAAGAAGTTTAACGGCGCTACCATGGGCAGTATGTATAACCTTTCCCTCCCCATGCCCGTCCGCCTGGGCAAGTATGGCTTCCGGCCCGTATTTTTCCCTTACCCTCTTTATCTCGTTCACTATTATTTCCACAGCCTCATCCCAGGAGATTCTAACGTAGCCGCTCTTTCCCCGGTTTTCTACGTTTCTATTGCCATCAGGGTCCCAATCAACTCGCTTTAACGGGTAGAGAATCCTGTTAGGGGAATAGACCCGCTTTTTATAAGCCAGGCTGAAAGGAGATATTAACGTTTTTGAGCCCGGTTCAAGGACGTGCCCACGTACCTCCATCTTCCATGGATTGAATTTCTCCTTGTCATATTGCCAGTCATAGTGTAATGGCCTGATTCTGACTATTTTCCCGTTCTTGACATCAACTGCTGATACATTCCCGTTACCGCCGAAATCGTTCAATCCAAGTCCTTTTACGAATGTTTTTTCTCCTCTGGCTTTCATTTCGGTCCTAACTTTTTCTACCACAATATTATCCTCCTCTATATATCTGACCTGCCACTAATACACAGATTTTACCAAATTCTTAGATTAATAGTATAACTATTATTGTTTCCTGAGCAGGTGGCTTGTATCCCAAAAAACTCTTAACCTTGCTTTCAAGCTCGGTTGAACAAAGTGGCTAATTGTGTAATCACAAAAGTTTGTCATTTACTGAGATGATAATTATACTTCTTGATAGTAGAATGGTGACAATACCAAAAGGGAGAAATTTATAGTGTCGGAAGAGAAATCATTCATCAAAGGGTTTGGTCTTTGTTCCGGTGGCAGCGGTGGAAATCCCGGAGTGGTTGATGTTATGAATGGCAGGATAACCAGGATTAGACCGTTGCATTATGATGCCGAGTATAATGTGGAAGAATTAAAGCCCTGGATGCTTGAAGCGCGTGGCAAAGTATTTAAACCTATGATGAAAACATTACTACCTCCTTTCAGTTTAGTCTATAAGAAGCGTCTTTACTCTCCCAGCCGGATTCTCTATCCATTAAAGAGGGTTGACTGGGACCCCAATGGCGAAAGAAGGCCGGAGAACAGGGGTAAAAGTAAGTTTGTCAGGATTTCCTGGGATGAGGCCGTGGAAATAGTGACCAGCGAGATAAAGAGGGTACATAAAAAATACGGGCCATACGCTGTATTGTGTCAGGCGGACGGGCACGGGGAGACAAAAACCGTACACGGTCCCCATGGATGTCATGTTCGGCTTCTTGAACTCTTGGGAGGCTATACATTACAAACCAGAAATCCAGATAGCTGGGAAGGGTGGTACTGGGGAGCGAAACATGTGTGGGGCATGGAACCCTGGGTAGGTATGATGTGGCCTCAAACGAATTGCTTCAAGGATATCGCCGAGAATACTGACATGATTCTGTTCTGGGGCTGTGACCCGGAAACCACGCCAATGGGATTCAGCCAGCAAATGTCAAGCCGTTTGTGCTACTGGTTTACCGAGCTTGGAATAAAATGTATATATATCTGCCCGGACTTGAACTA
>SMTZ1_10002326_pt1 | contig 20635 bp, 16 predicted proteins | sample DeeMarSWOR136_30_FD_25667 | JGI IMG/M metagenome (IMG submission 25667) | reverse complement strand
AAACATTAATGGTTGTAAAAGTAGCATTGAAATCATTGCATTTCCTCTCATACTTGAATCTTTCTCTCCAAAAGCAGGAGAAATACATTGGAGCCCCATAGCTTGACACATTGATATCTGAGCAAATAATAGAAATTCAAAAAAGAAAATCACAGTATTCAGAAGATCAATATTAGAGAATATTACAAGCATCGTAGTTACAAATAGTGCCAAGAAAATATTGAATATTAACATCATTAGTAGATAAGAATAGACATTTGCTTTTATTCCTCTTGGTGAACGCTTATAGACCCATATCAACTCCTTAGAATCAATAAAAGCAAGATGTCCTACAATTATGCTTCCTACTGCACCTCCTATAGCAATTAATATAGTTGAACTGAAAATTATCATAAATGCATCATCAACCATTCTTGAAATAAACCAACTCATAAATCCTAATAGCCCTACTACATAAGCAACTCTCGCAATATTAGCTTTTTTCCTTGAAAATCTTTTTAATTGCAGAACAATTAAACCCCCCCACTTACGACCAGAGATTTTCCTAATAAACCGATAAAATGGATTTTCATGTTCAATAATCGTAACTTTAACTTTTTCAATGCCTCCTTCCAAAGTATAAAATGATTCAGCTTTTGTATATGAAAAGTATAAAATAAGAGTCGGGATACTAACAACTAATATAATACTTATCCATATATTTAAAATGAACGTACTAAGTAAAGCCGGATCTATAGTGTAAAGTATAATATTTGAAAACCAGAGAGAAGGGTAAAAAGCCAACCAGTTTTTTAATTCAGGATGTTCTAATAAGAAATTAAGGAAAAATATTAAGGCATACATAATAACAACCATTATAATTGTAAAAACCCATATCAAAGCTTTTCCTAAATCCCTTGCTTTTTCATTTTTAGATATTTTATGTTCAAACCAACCTGAAATGATAGATCCTACAAGATTAGCAAAATAAACATGCCCGAAAATTACTCCATATATTAGAATATACTGAACAATAGTTAGATCAATGATAGGATTTATCAATCCCAAGATGATCGGAGCAACAATTAAGATTGCAATTGAATAGATTGGAGATTTGCCAAGAAATTCCCCTAAAAATATATCATTTGCCTTAACTGGTGTTGCTAGTAAGGTTTCTTTAGAGCTAGTTTCATTTTCTTTATATACATTATTCAAAGGGTACATAACAAGTACCAAGAACAATGTCATCATTAAAGATTCGATAATAAGACCAATCACAGGTGTGAACACATCAGAAAATTGAGTTGCTAAAGTTGGCATAAATAAATCGAATAGATAAGGAGCAATAATAATAGCCCATATTAATAGAAATGAATATAATCCAATAAAAAATAGCCTGCGATGATTTCGAACACTGCTTGTTCTTATCCTTATCTCATTCTTTGCCACTACTTGCCATAAACTTTTCTTTTGATTTGAGAACTTAATTAAATCTTTCTCTCTCTTTTCAATTAAGGGTGTATCAATTATTTCTTCAGTCTCTAGAACTGTCATTCTAAGATTACCTCGATTTTGTCTTTGTCTTTATCTTTTTCTTTTTCTTACTTTTATCAATCTTCTGATTGTTAGAATTATCTTCTCTCCATCCGAGTAAATCATGTATGTGAGAAGCACCAGTAATTTTTAAATATGCTTCTTCTAAATCTTTAGCACCAACAGATTCGATAATTTCTTTTAGAGTGCCTTCAATCTTCAGTTCACCATCAACTAGGATACCAATTATATCACATAATTCTTCAGCTGTATCAAGAAGATGAGTACAAATAAAAATCGTTTTATCTGCTTTCTTAGCTAGTTGAGAAATTAAATCTTTTACCATTCTAGCAGCGGCAGGATCTAAATTCGATGTAGGCTCATCCAAAAATAATATTTCAGGATCTTGAATCAAGGCAGCACATAAACAGACTTTTTGTTTCATTCCTCTTGAATAACTCTCTAATAGATCATTTTCTCGACCTTCCAAATTAAATAACTCTATTAATTCATTTATCCTATTGGAAATTATCTCTTTTGGTAAATAATATAACTCTCCAATAAATTCTAAGAATTCTCTAGCAGTTAATTTGGAATATAATCCAGGAGATTCTGGTAAAAAACCACATATCATTTTAACTTTCTGACTTTCAGTTACAATATCATATCCTCCAACTGAAGCATTTCCTGAAGTTTTTGATATAATTGCATTAAGCATTCTTACAGTTGTAGTTTTTCCAGCCCCATTCGGTCCCAATAACCCATATGTTTTTCCATATGGAATATTGAGATTTATCTTATTGACAGCACGAATATTCCCAAAGTTTTTAGTAAGATCTTGGGTTTTAATTGCTTGTACTTTACTCAATTTTTTTTCCTCCTTTTTTTTTTAATTTTTTTTTTAATTTTGATTTTAAATTTTAATTAATTGATTTTTTGATTGGTAGTTTGTTCTAGTCCCTAACCAAATAAATAGAACTAGAACTGAACCAAAACATATTAATAAAACAATAAAATACAATAAAACACTGTAAACGGCAATCCCTATGTTTACAACAACAGTTTTAATCAATGGGGGAATAAAAATACTAATTGTACTAATAACTAAAAACCCAATAGAACCAAATAAAATAGGATTAGTTTGTTTTTCTCTTATGAGAATAACCCATTCTGCATCTGGTTTTCTAAAAAATTGCCATAATCCAAAAATTAATATTCCTATTCCTATAATGAAAATGGTCCAGTAAGTTGTGTAATATGTAAAAGTTAATGTATTATTAGCGATCAGTATTACTAAAGGTCCCGAAAATGAAATGAAATTTACGATTCCATGAATTATGATTGGATATAATACATTTCGAGTCATAAAATAAATTAAACCTAAAGCAATCCCGATAAAAAATACAGCTGTTATATGCATTATAGTCCCTGTAAGATTTGCACTTAATAAATCATCCGGTAAATGTGCGAGAGCAAATAAAAGACTAGAAGTTAATATCGCGGGCGATGGGCTCATTCCTCGTTGTTCTAGTAAAGGAATTAATAATCTACGGTAAATTAATTCCTCATATACTGCGGCTCCAATTGTCAGTGGAAGATAATAGATCAAAATATTCAAAGGATTAGCTAAATGTCCAGCATTTAATAGAGTATTAATATATCCACTTTGAGGGATATACCCAAATAGATTAAAAATATAAACAAACCCAAAGTTAATACTTGTGATTAACGTAAAAGTAGCACATATAAGAAATATTGTTCTCAATGAATTGAAGAGCGTTAGATTACGATATTCTGAATTTTTTACTTTAAATAAAGGGATAAGTATAAAGTATACTATAAATGCCCCAATAACTTGAGAAATAAATGCTATTAATAGGTTTGTTATAATATAGTCAAAGGGTAAATAAAATTCTGAAAATATTATTATAAAGGAGATTATAGTACTAAAAAATGTTAATAATAATCCTCCAAATCCAACTACCATTGAAGCTGTGAAGAAATTTAAAAATTTTCCATTTTTTTCTTTTATTATAACCATCTTAGATACGCTCCAATTTGTCTTTTTGATCATTTTTTTCTATTCTATATTTAACCAAATAACCTAAATTCATCACTAATGAAAATCCTGTAAACAAACCACAAAAAAAATCGATTATCGTTCCTGTTCCGGCAAATCTATCTAAAATTATAGCGATCGTTAAAGAAAATATACCTATTACAAGCATTATTTCTTTATTCTTCCGGAATAACATATTTTTAATATTCCTCCTTTTTTTATCATACCTTCTTTTTTAAACCTAAATTGAACTAATTGAATTATTTTAAATTTGATAACCTAAATAGGACTAAGAGTATAGAATATGAATTTGATTTTTCCTCTCTTATCCAGTAGGACTTTCTTAAGTCCTATTAAAATTATATGAAACAGAATATTTAAAGCTTTGTATCGCAAAGTACTTTATGGATCCTAACTGCGAGAATGTATCTCTAAATGTTGACTATGCTAAATTTTTAGATGATATTTAAAATATTATTATATTTAATGAATTATAGGAAAAGATTAAGGAATTTAAACAGAGAAAAACAATAAAGTGTGAGAAATTATATTTTTCTGCAGACTAATTCTCCTTTACTAATAGGCAATATCAGTGCATCGACTCGCTCATCGGCTAAAGCTTTGTCTAACATTGGTTTTAACGTTTCATAATGATTAATTGCATTATCAGCAACAAGGATCCCCCCTTTAACCATATTTGGAATTATTAGATCATAACAATCTTCATATACTTCTTTTTCAGCATCTAAGAAGCAAAAGGATATGTTCTGATAATTTTGAATATAATCTCGAGCATCTCCTTCTATTAATTCAACTACATCTTGTAAACCAGTTAATTCAAATGTCTCTCTTGCTAGTTCAGCCTTCTCTTCTAAAATTTCAAATGTAATTAGCTTATTTCCATTTAATTTACACGCAAGAGCTATCCAAAGAGCAGAATATCCTGCACTCGTTCCTATTTCTAAAAACTCTCCTTTAGGAGCACTAGCAGCAAGCAGTGATACGAATTTTCCGGTTTCGGGAGGAATTTGACGGAGCCTCTCGATTCTAGGTGTTCCATCGATTCTATCCTTAGTATCTAATTCTTCTAAATATTCCATTCGTTTCCTAATAGATATATTAATATTATGAAACATTCTTGATCTCTCTTTTATCGATTCGTATTTAAGAGTTAAATTAAGAAAATAAAGAAGATTTAATAAAACATATTATTACAAATTTAATCTTTTTAGATATTCAATTTTGTTAATTCTTCACAGATTTTCCACAAATTTTCAGCATATTCAAGATTGTAGGATTCTTTAGAGGATTGTTTAGGTTGTTTATTTACAAAGTATTTGCCAGTTATTCCTTCTACTTCTGGGGAAGAAGCTAAATATATCGAAGTCTGAGCCCCTTCTTCTGGGTTTTTGAAAAATATTCGTGCGAACCATTGGCTAAATTTTGACTGATCTCGACCAAGATTAGTAGCGACTACTCCAGGATGGACAGCATTAGCGGTGACCCCAGTCCCTTCTAATTTTCTACTTAATTCATAAGTAAATAATATGTCTGCTAATTTTGATATGCCATATACCCTAAATAAGCTATATTTTTTGTTTTCACTCTGAAGATCTTCAAAATCAATTTTAGCTCTTTTATGTGCTGCTGAAGCGACATTAATTATGCGACTTGGAGCGCTATTTTTTAAAACATCAAGTAATAAATTAGTTAATAAAAAGGGGCCAAGAAGATGCACAGCAAAATTCATTTCAAATCCATCAATAGATAAAGTATGCTTCTTAAGCATAATTCCAGCGTTGTTTATCAATACATGCAAATTTTGATATTTTTTCTTGAATTCTGAAACGAATTTACGAATTGAATCTTGAGATGATAAATCACATAAGAGTAAATCGACATTTTTATTTCCAGTTTGCTCCATTATTTCCTTTCGAGCTTTTTCTCCACGATCTTTATCACGACAGAGCATTATTACTGTAGCATTCATTTTTGCTAAAGCTTTTGTTGTTTCTTTACCAATACCGGAATTAGCTCCAGTTATTAAACAGATTTTTCCTTCCATCATAATTCATAACTGCACCATATAGATGGTATTTCTTATGGGAAGAGAAATAGTAAAGTTATAATAAATATGTTGTCAATATAGTATAAGTTGAAATTACTGAAATTAAAATTAATAAAATCATTAAGCTTATTCTTAGAATAAAGGGTTTTTTCAATTCTTCTTTGAGGATTTCTATTGGAAGCTTCTTCAAGTTGTCGAAATATTTATTAAGAACATTCTTATTTTCCAATTTAGTAGTAATTTCAATCATATGGACATTTTGGGGTGTTTTAACTTCAATTTGATCAATTGGTAAACACAAATAAAGGAATATAAAAACAAATTCAATTACAATAAAAATACTAAAAATTATATTATTAAAAATAAATTGAGATGTATTAAGTATCATCCAGCTTTGAATTTGATATGCAAAAGTTAAAATTAAAATCCATCCTAAGAATGAAATATCTAATAATTCTAATTTACGGAACTGTTTTTTAATAGAAACAGATTCTACATTATAATGGGTTATATAATGGAATTTAAATTTAAATCTTCGTTTAAATCTAAAAATTTGATTACTTCTATCATAATCGAAAGCATCACCGCCCTTATTACTAAAATTATAGTTTAAAGCTTTAACTACTAATATAATCCCATAGATAAGGATTATCCAAAATACCAGTGGCCCGATAAAAAATAATTCAACATTTATGAAAGTTGTACCTATAATTAAAAACAATCCAAAGATTAAATTAAATAGCTGAAAATGCGTCTTACTTACCTTAGAAAATAGATCTTTATTTTTTCTTCTTGGTCAAATTCACACCCTAAAAATTCACTGAAATTTTTGGTAAATTGTATTCGATTTTTACTTCTTATTGGTGAAAACCACATATAATAGAGTATATCTTCTGTTATGATTTCATAAAAATATTGAGAAAAATACACAAGTAAAATTAATCCACTGGTTCCTAAAATTGAACAGATAATTAGAATCAATGAAAAATAAGTTTCTGAGATATTGCTTGGTGCAATAAGCATAGAAATTGCGGTTATAAGTTGAAACCCTATAATAGGAGTTAAAACTAGGATCCAGGCTAATTTTCGTCCAAGATAATTATTTTGGTACTTCATAGTTCTGATATTATCTTTTAGAATTTCAGTTATCCAAGGAAATAATGGTCGCAACTCATAGACAAAGAATGATTCTTTAGTTTGTGAAAAAATGGCTTTGAAGGGGCTCATTATTAAATATATTATAATACTTAATCCTATACCAAATGCTGGAAGTCCAATAAGATAAAAAAAAGAATTTTGTCCAAGAATAAATATCCCAGCATAGTTAATTTGATTAACCATATTTAGAGCAGAGATGATAAGAGAGATTATCCCTACTGAAATGAATAGTATTGCAGCAATAACACGGCTTATTGAGAAAGAATTGAATTTAAATTGATTGTCCAAAGAATCTTTAAAATTTTTTAAGTTTATATTAATAATTGACGTCCTACGTAAATAGTAGGGTGTAAAAATAAATTTCCAAATAACTATTAATCCAATTATAATAATTATAATATAAATCATAAGGGAGAGGTTAATACCATTAATCCTTATTCCAAAATCAGTTTGAAATGATATAAATAAAATACCCAATAAAATTAATGCTGAACCTAAAATTAGATAAACTAAACGAAATAACCGCTTTTTCAGCGAAGATGATGTTAATTTCTCAAGTGCTTCCTCATTAATAATACTCATAATTAAATAGATGATTTATTCAAATCAATTTATATTTCTTTAATCATTAAATCTTATAAATTTTTTAATTCATTTGGTTCAACCCTTTAGAAATTAATAATGCATTTCTAATGAAAATTAAAAAAATCAAAACAACTAATAGACGTAGAATCCCTCGGTTAATTCTTATAAGCAGTAGTATCTTTTTCTTTATCTTTTTCTTTAATTTTTGCTATAACCCTTTTCCTATATTTAAGGAAAATATTGCTTATTGTGAAGGAGAACGTTTCTCAGAAAGTTTAGATCGAGGTATTATCGCTATGTATATCAACAGCAGCCATGTATATATTGGATGGAGATTACTTGAAGACGATCCTCAGAATATTTCATTTAATATTTATAGAGATACATTGGAAAGCAGTCCTATCAAATTAAACACCAAATTAATTAATAAAACCACAGATTTCATTGATAAACCACCAAGTAATGAAACTAATATCAGATATTGGATAAGGCCTGTTGTAAATAGCATCGAATTAAATCCTTCTAAAGATACTTCAATATTAAATAATTTAGGAGAACAGTACATCTCCATAAGCCTTAATGGAAGTTATACATGTCAGAAAGTGGGGATCGCAGATCTCAATGGTGATAGCAGCTATGATTTCGTTATAAAACAGCCAAATTATAATATTGATCCTTTAGAACCATATTTAAATGGGAATTGGGAACCAAGTCAAGATACATACAAAATTGAAGCCTATTTATCTAATGGAACCATGCTATGAAGTAAAGATTTAGGATGGGATATTGAACAAGGCATTTGGTATTCTCCTTATGTAGTTTATGATTTTGATGAAGATGGAAAAGCGGAAATTGCCATAAAAACAGGTATAGGAGATCATCGAGACTTATTTGGTCGTGTTCAGACAGGTTCAGAATATCTCTCAATCTGGGATGGTATGAATGGAACTGAAATAACTCGTTACTCATGGCCTCGCCGAATCCCCCAATTTTATAGCTGGAACTCTCGTAATCAGCTTGGTATTGCTTATTTGGATGGTTGCCATCCTAATATTATGGTAGCTCGAGGAACTTATGGTTATATGAAGCTTGAAGCTATTAATTATAATAACAATTATCTTGAGCGCTTATGGCAATGGGATAATAGTGAAGAATATTTTTTTAAATACATTGGATAGGGTGCTCATTTTATGCATTGCGCAGATGTAGATTCAGATGGTTGTGATGAAGTATTGTTGGGATCATGTGTTATTGACCAAAATGGTAATGGTCTTTGATCTACCGGATTACAACATCCAGATCATTTTTATATTGGTGACATTGATCCTGGTCATCCTGGGTTAGAAGTATATTATGGTATAGAAGGTATTCTTGCGGGTATTGTTAAACATGAAAATGGTATCTGCCTTGTTGAAGCTGCAACAGGAAAAATTTTATGGGGATTAAAAGAGAAGACTTATCATATTCATAGCCGAGGGTTAGTTTCGGACATAGATCCATCTCATCCAGGAATGGAATGTTATAGTGGTGAGTCAGATCTTCCCAAAAGATGGTTACATTCCGCTAATGGAACTTTAATTGCTGATGAAAGTACTTTTAATATAGGGTTAAGTCCTGGTGCAGTATATTGGGATGCAGACCTTCAACGCGAATTGTTATATAATGAAAGAATCTACGATTATGATACAGGTGAAATTTATATCTCAGGAATTAGTGGATATCAAGTTGCTTGGGGGGATATATTAGGGGATTGGAGAGAAGAGATTATTGTCTCTGTACCAGGTGAGATAAGAATTTATATATCAACAATTCCAGCAGAAGATAGAAGAATCTGTTTAATGCAGGATCCAATCTATAGACTTGATGTAGCACATAATTCAATGGGGTATTCCCAAGTGCCTACAACATCATATTGTCTCGATAAAACAGGCGTAATGATATCAATTTATCCTGAACAAGAAGATAATTTTTATAATTTTATGATATTAATTATTGTATTGGTTTCTATTACGATTTCCATAACTACTGTTGTTATAATTGCATTTTGGCTTTCAAAAAGTAAACAATCTCTTGTTAGAATACACATTTTCAATAAGAGAAAAAAATAAGCTGTAATATCTTAATCTTCCACATCATTTTTCATAAATTTTCTCCATACATTTTCAAACCAACCAAATTCAGTCGGTATTTCTCTTACATTTTCCCATTCAATATATACTTGTTCATTTTTCCATTGCAGTGTTTGGATTTTTTTTGATAAATCTAAATTGTTGTGAATAAATTTATGTTCTTTAAGATATCCCGGAGGTAGAATAAACATTTCTGATAATGATGAATTTAGCTTTTCTCGTGATATCAAATATGAACCTCTACTTCTTCCATAAACGAGATGGTAATTTAAAATGGCTTTTAAAAAGAATAATTGAGTGAGGAGAGCATCTTTTACATGAAAATATTCAAAAATTTCTGTATTTTCTTTTAATTTCATTAAATTAATTATATTTTTTAACTGATTCTGAATAAGATTTATCTCAGGCTCGAGATCCTTTAAAGGACGAATAATAGTTGCATACTTCGACATTCTTTTTTTTATTTGATTTAAAAGTTCATTTGGAGTTAAAGAATTTTCATTTTCATTCTTTAACAGAGTAGAGATTTTGTCCTTGATTTCAATTATCTCTCTTCTGAGAAAATTTTGGAATTTTTCATCATTTTTCAATAACTCTCTATAATTTGAATGAGCTATTCTTTGGGAAACTCTTAATCCTCCTACTTGTCCAGCATTTAATGCTGATCCTCCAGGCCTATGAATACCATGCGATCCATTGATTTCACCCACAGCGAAAAGGTTATTGACTGTTGTGGATTCCCACCATTTATCACATGACACACCACCATTGAGATGCTGATTACATACAGCAATTTCTAATGGTTGTGATCTAATATCAATTCCTTGATTATTATATACTTTAATTGCTTCCTTATTTAGTTTTTCTAATCTTTCAATTGGTGAATCTCCTAATGCATTGGATTTAGTTAAATATTCTTTTGCTATTGCATGTAGATTCTCAGTACTAAAACCAATTGGATTTCGAGAATAATCTAAGAAGACTTTTCTCTTTAAAACTACGGTTTCATGGAAGACTGCGAGATCAATTAAGGATGATCCAAATCCTTCTATTAATGTTGAATTAAATGGCCATTGATAACCTTTTAAAAATATAGCTTTTGAAAGTTCTGTAAAATCTGAAAAAACTTCATTGAGAAATTCTCTTTCAGTATTACTATCATCTATAGAAATATATCTAGGGATAACTTGTTGATATGAACCGGATAGATTCCACCGATATTTTTTCGATGCTAATCCAAATTGAGATTCAGTTAAGTTTTGTAATTTACATCCTGCGTCAATTGCTAAAATTGTTGTCCCTTTTTGGGATTTGGGATATACTGAATTTTCATATAAAATAGCAGGACCTCCAGTTGCGAGGATAATATTTCTTGCTTTAAAAATGTTTAAAGACTTAAGGAAATTCTTAATATTTTTTTCTTCAGATAAATTCTCAATGTCAATACAAATTAGACCAATAGCTTCAGGTTTTTCAGTAGTATCATCAATGAGTACTTTCACAGCATAATTTTTATCATAAATCTGGATATTTTTCTCTCGAACTGCTTTTAATAAACATTCTCCCATTTTTTGGGAAGTAAATGGACCAATTGAAGTAGCTCTTTGTCTTGGATCGTTATCTGTTTTGTATCCTACAAAACCTCCATATTCATCATAAGGAAATGGAACACCAAGTTGGACCAAATGAAAAAATTCCCTTATAGAATTTGTTGCTTCAATTAAGGCAATATCACCATGCATAGCTCCGCCCGAATAGAGATCTTTTGCTAATTCATAAGGTGAATCTGCTTGATCCCCATAGATAGATAATTTATAGTAAGTTTGCTTATCAGAACCCGCATTAAATGAAGTTCCACCACCTAAATTATCAGTCACAATGGCAATTTTATCTGGTAAGATACCTTCCATTACTAAATGTAGAGCACAATTTAATCCAGCAGCACCAGATCCAATGATAACAGAATTATATTCATTAATTTCAAATTGATCTAATTCCAAATCTTCCATATTTAACCTCATCTATTATAGGCGATGTATATGAAATCCACCATCAATATCTAAAACTGTTCCTGTAGAAAAAGGAATTAAACCAGTTACAATTGCAATAACTGGTTTAGCAATGTCAAGAGGCTTACCCCATCTTTTAATGGGCGTAATACCTTCTTTAATGAGTTTATCGTAGTTTTCATATCTCGGTTTAGTTAAAGGTGTATCTATTATACCAGGTGATATTTCAAATACAGGAATTTCTAGCTCTGCTAATCTTACTGCAAATAGTTTAGTCATCATAGTCATCCCCGCTTTAGATATACAATATTCTCCTCTGTTAAGTGAGATTGTATACCTGTTTATAGAAGATATATTTATGATATATGGTTGATATCCATTTGTTAAGGTTTGCTTTAACTGAATCATCCATTTTGCAATTGCTTGAGTTAAGAAAAAAGAACCTTTCAAATTGATCCCCATTACTCGATCATAGGATTCTTCTGTTATATCTAAGATATCTCCTCTTTTAATGGGGCCAACTCCTGCGTTATTCACTAAAACATCAATTCTATTGAATTTTTTTTTAATTTCACTTATTATTTTTTCTCTATCTTCCTTTTTCCCTATATTAGCTTGAATATAAAGAGATTTTTCATCTAATTTATCTTTAAAAATATTTCTCAGTTTACTTTTATAATCTTCGGATAATTCTTTGGTTGAAGCACCATTAATTACCACTGAAAATCCAATTTTGGCGAGTTCTAAGACGATGCCTTCTCCTATACCATGAGTACTCCCAGTCACTAATGCTACTTTTTTATTATCATTACTCATAAAATACTATTTATTTGATTGTATTAAAAAGATTTTCAAATAAATATCTAAAATCCAAGTTTAAAAGAATAAATATAAGATCATCTCTATCTAACTATAACACTTTAAATTAATTATACAAAAATTTTGAAATGATTCAAAATGAGACGATTCGCTAGTATTGATTTCTTGCGTGGTATTGCTATTGTTTTAATGATATTTTTACATGTAATTACTCACGTATTAGACGTTTCTGGAATGCTTGCTCAAATAGATAACATACCAATGGTAAACATTGTGGCTTTTATCATTTTACCATTTTTAGGTGGTTTAGCTGGCTTTTTCTTGATGGTTTCAGCTATAGGCAATATGATTAGTATGTATAGACACTTACAAGCTGGGAGAAGTGTAAAAGATTTAGTTATTAGGCAAATTATGGGTGGAATCCTATTATTAATTTTCGCTTGGATTTCTGAAAGTATACTGGGAATCCATGGAGCAATTCCAAATCTAATGAGGTCATTAGATGATTTATCCACGTGGAATTGGCAAGTTATTCTTTATCGTGGATATCATTTTGAAACTATCCATACTATTGCATGGTGTATTATCCTTAATGGAATCGTTCAGGGAATTCTTTCTAGAAATAATGGATGGCAAAATCCTAGAAAGCTAGTAAAAATTTACATAATATTAATCGTAGCTATAGTAGCTCTTACTCCTCTGATGTGGTGGTTGGTAGATCTAGGGGTCCCTGGATATCCTTGGGCAGATTGGACTCCCATACCGGGCTACGATATTGATATTCAATATCCATTTCTAGGTGTGTCAGAATGGTGGAAATTTATAACTAATTTCTTTTTCACTGCCATTGCAGGAAAAGAAGAACCAATATTTCCATATCTTGCAGTATCTTTTATGGGTAGTATCATTGGCATCATTTTAGCACAGCCTAGAGAAGAAGTTAGAGAAAAATGGTTAAATCTCCCAAAAAGGGCAATGAAGATTGGGTTTATCATGTTCGTTATAGGTTCTATTGGGCTTGCTATAAACTTAATTCTTTTAATGGTAGAGGTTAATATGGATGCTGCACTGAATCTTTATATTGGTCTTCCATTCCATCGAAATTGGGTTCCCGAAAATCCTAGTATTCCTAGTTCTGTTTTACCATTTTTAGGATGGTTATTCCAATTCTTAAGTTTAAATGGAGCTGCTCTCTGTCTCATAATGGTTGTAGTTCGTGTGGTCGAATTTCGGGGACGTGGTAAAAAATTTGCAGATAAAACACGATTTTTCCGCCGATTTGGATTTGTGGCTTTCACAATGTACAATCTTCAATGGTTGTATTTAGTGATTTGGTTCCTAGTTTCAACATTGATATACGGAACACCTTATTTACCACTTGATTGGGCTGGGACATTTCTAACAATGGCTATAACATTTTTGATCTTACATGGCTTATTACTACTCTGGGAAAGATCAAAGTATATTGGAAGCTTAGAATGGACAATGGGCACGATTGCTGCTCAAATCATTCCAGCTAGGAAAATAACTGGCCAGAAGTGGTGGCAGAAAGGACAATTAAATGTTGAAGAAGCCTTTTATAATGCTGAATGGTTGAATGTGATTGAGAGAAATGAGATTCGCCATGATAGAAAATCAGATTCTAGATTTGCATATAAGATGTCGTTCTTTGGGTTTCTCTTTTTCCCGATATCATTTATAACATTTATTATTGCAAGAAAATCTATAAGATCAGAGCAAGAAAATATGTATAATAAACGAGCAAAAATATTATCGCTGATTGGAATAATTTTCTTCTTCTCATGGCTAGTGCTATCAATAATATTTAGTTTATCAGACCTTGGAATATCGATTTAAAAACGTAAAATTTACTTTAAATCTAATTTTTTTTTATTAAAAGTTAAAAATTACTATTTTTGTTAGAGGTATTTCAATTGATTGAGATTAAGAAAAATATGAATAAAAAAGAAATTGATGATTATGTCAATAACGTGCTTAATAAAATGACTTTGGAAGAAAAAGTCAAACAAATGAGTGGTAATGGATTGTTTCTTAAAGTATTATTGGATCATGGATTTGGTCGAAGAGTGTATGATGCGGCAGGTTCAGAAAGATTCAATATTCCTCCCTTTAAATTTACCGATGGTCCGAGAGGTGTAATAATACCTAGTTCTACTTGTTTTCCTGTCTCAATGGCTCGTGGAGCATCTTGGGACGTAGATTTAGAACAAAGAATTGGTGATGTGATAGGGAAAGAAGTTCGAGCACATGGAGGTAATCTTTTTGGGGGTGTTTGTATCAATAATTTACGACACCCCTCGTGGGGGAGAGCTCAGGAAACATATGGAGAGGATTCATTTCTAATAGGAGAATTTGGCGCAGCATTAACTCGTGGGGTACAAAAACATAATGTTATGGCAACTGCTAAACATTATGCTGCAAATAGTATTGAAAATGCTCGTTTCAAAATAAATGTGAAAATGAATGAGCGAACTCTACGTGAAATCTACCTACCTCATTTCAAACGTTGTTTAGATGAAGGATGTGCAACAATAATGAGTGCTTATAATAAAGTACGTGGGAAATATTGTGGCCATAATGACTATTTATTAAGGGATATTTTGAAAGGGGAATGGAATTTTCAAGGATTCGTTCATTCAGATTGGTTGCATGGTTTAAAAGACACTGTCAAAGGAATAACAGGAGGATTAGATGTTGAAATGCCTCGAGCGAAATTCTACAGATTTGGAAGAATAAAAAAAGCTCTTCAAAAAGGTAAAATTTCAGAAAAAATGATTGATGAGGCTGCTGGACGAGTTATGCGAACAATTCTTCGTTTCATTACGAAAGAAGACCCTCAAACATATGAACATAGCTTAATTGGATGCAAAGAGCATCGTAAAATAGCATTAGAAGCTGCAGAGAAAAGTATGGTACTTTTGAAAAATGAAAATGATATTTTACCTTTGAACAGAAATAAAACAAACAAATTAGCTGTATTTGGTAGATTGGCTAAAATAAGAAATACGGGAGATCACGGTAGTAGTAATGTACATAATAAAGAAATTGTCACTCCAATAAAAGGAATAAGAGATTTTATAGGAAATTCCATTGAATTGTTTTATAATGATGGAAAAGATATGAAGAGTATGTTAGATATTGCTAAGCAAGCAGATATTGCAATTATAGTGGTCGGCTTAACCCATAAAGATGAAGGTGAATATGCTCGCGAATTAAGAACTGGTGGCGATCGGGAGAATTTAGCATTAAGTAATGATCATGTTGAATTAATTGAATCAGTTTCTGCTGAAAATAAAAATTGTATCGTTGTTTTAATTGGAGGGAGTGCTATTACTATGGAAGAATGGAAAGATAAAGTACCAGCAATATTAATGGCGTGGTATTCAGGTATGGAAGGTGGAACCGCTTTAGCTAAAATTCTCTTTGGTGAAGTCAACCCTGGTGGGAAATTACCTTTTACAATCCCTAAAAATCCTAATGATTTACCATTTTTTGATAAGAATGCTGATGAAATTGAATATGGCTATTATCATGGCTATACTCTCTTTGATAAAAAAGATTTAAAATCAGCCTTTCCATTTGGTTTTGGATTAAGTTATACATCCTTTAAATATAGTAACTTACGAACTGTAGTTAATGATGACAAAATTCGTGCTAGCGTAGATATAATGAATACTGGAAAAGTGGCGGGTGATGAGGTGGTTCAATTATATATTGGATTTGAAAACTCTAACATTGATCGACCCGTAAAACTCTTAAGAGGTTTTTCCCGGGTTCATATAAAACCAAACGAAGTTAAAAATGTAAATTTTGAAGTTCCTTTAAAAAGTATTACATGGTATAACTCAAAATCGAAATCTTGGGAAATTGAAAAAATCAATTACACACTTTATGTAGGTTCATCATCAAGAGAGAAAGATCTTTTATCTACTCAATTTAATTTAAGTTAAAAGTGAAAAATTTATAATTTTTCTATATTTTCTTTTCTACCAGAATCAGATGATTTATAGAGACTTGAGATTAGGCTTAAAACTTTAGAGCTTTCTTCCACTGTATTATAGTATGGTGTATCGTGAAGAACCCATTCACCAAATGCTTTTACCGACCGACCGAAATGTGAAAACCCTTTTATATTTTTTTTAGTTTTAAAGCTTTTTACTCCTTTCCATATTAACAAGGATTTTGGCCAAGGTCCTTTATAATAACATCTTCCCTTTTTACCAAAAACTTCCAATTCAACTTTTTCTTTAAATATTCCATAAGGGGGTTTAATAACCATTGAGTCGTTTATTTGGGCATAAACTCCATTTTCAAATTCAATAATACCTAATCCAAAGTCTTCTACTTCTAGGTTCTTAAATCGAATATTATCAATTTTTCCTATTATTGACTTAGGCTCACCAAAAGCCCATATCATAATATCAAGCATGTGTGACCCATGAATTAAAAGAGTCCCCCCACCTGCAGTTTCTTTTTTCGTTCTCCATGGTCCTTCTTCAAAATAAGATTCTGTTCTACTAAAAAATACATTACAATTCGCATAATATACTTCACCTAAATGATTATTATGAAGAGCTTTAACAAAACGATAACAATTATGATCATAACGATAATTGTAATTAAAACCCAACTTCAAATTTTGGTATTGTTTTTCTAAATTTTTTATTTCTCGAGCATCGCTTACTGAAGCTGAAACAGGTTTTTCACAAAGAATATGTTTTCCATTTTCAAATGCTTGTTTTATCATTGATTTATGAAGGTGATGAGGTGTAGCAATATAAACAGCATCAAATTCTTCATTTCTATACATTTCATTAGTATCTGTGTAAGCATGTTTTTTTCCTCCAACATTAGTAGCTCTTTTTATATCTAAATCAACAGCAGCTACGATTTTTGTATTTTTAATTATTTTTGAAGTAAGTTTATACATCCTTGTTATCCAACCACAACCGATAACCCCAACTTTTAAAAATTTTTTATTGCTTATTCTTTTTCACCTTAATTACTATCTTTCTAGAACCCATTTCACTGAATTTTTTACTATTATCTGGTAAATCTCATTTTTCAAAGCCTTAGCTTGATGACCTAGAGCACAAAATGCTACTTTTCCCTTTCCATATGTTTTTACCCAAATAATAGGTTCAGGATCCGGATCCTCTTCATCATGGTAATGTCCTTCTGCTAATACTTTCATATCACCTTTCATAGAGAAATCATGTCTATAAGGCTCATCAAAAAAAGAAAAATCACTGAGATCTGCAGTTATTGGATGATCCTTATCAAGAATTTTGATATCAATGTTGCATTTCTTTTTATGCTTTATAAATCGACCTCCAATCATTTCATAATATTTAGGGTGATTTTTAAAGGATGCTGAGGCTCCATGTAATCCTACAAAACCTTTTCCGCTAGAAATAAAATCCAACAAGTTCTTTTCTTGTTCTTCAGTAAATTCACCAAATTGAGTAAAAAAGATAGTAGTGTCATAATCAAAGAAGGTTCTATTATTGAAAATTTCAACATTTTCATGATTGACAACAATATAATCGCTTAAAATTTCCTTAAAATAAGAATAAGTCTGAGCTTTCTTAAAATACCTGCCTCTTTGACATAACAAAATTTTCTTCTTAACTTCCATAAATCATCATAAGAAAAAATGAAAAGTTCTTTATTAAGGGTCCTCTAGTTATTATGTAATGAGTTTGAATCCTTCCCATACACAATTTGAAACCTTTACTTATAAAACATTAGATGAATTAGAAAAAAAGATTGCTGAATTAGGTTTAGATATTCCAATATATCCTCGTGTAGAAATATTGCAGCAAAGAGTAAAAGTTCATAACATTTTTATACCAAATCGATTAGCAGTTCAACCAATGGAAGGATTAGATGCTAGTTTAGAAGGTTCTCCCAAAGATCTAACTTATAGAAGATATAAACGATTTGCTAAAGGTGGAGCAGGTTTAATTTGGTTTGAAGCTACTGCAATTAATAATGACTGCCGTTCAAACTCTCACCAATTAGTATTATCAGAAGAGAATCTTGAGAATTTTGAGAAATTAGTTTCATTTACAAGAGATATTTGTAATAAAGCTCTAAAAAAATTAGGGTTCACAAATCAATGTATTTTAATTATCCAATTAAACCATTCTGGAAGATATTCTGTAAGAGATGGTAAAAATTTTCCTATAAGAGCTTATCATAATACAGAATTAGATAAACAGAAAAATCTCTCAAAAAAAGATGGGATTATAATATCTGATGAAGAGTTAAAGGAACTAGAAGATATTTGGTTTCAAAAAGCAATTCTAGCAAAGGAAGTAGGTTTTGATGGTGTAGATATTAAAGCATGCCATGGATATTTAATCCATGAATTGTTTACGGCAAGGCTTCGTAAGAATTCTATATATGGTGGAAAAGCTCTCAAAAATAGAACACAATTTTTTCTTAATATAATTAAAAAATTAAAGGAAAAGATGAAAAATGAAAGAAATTTCATAATAACTTCTCGAATTAGTGTTTATGATGGAATACCTTATCCTAATGGGTTTGGAGTTAAGTCTTCTGAAAATGAAATTTTTCCATCATCAATAGATATTACTGAATCTTTAGATTTGATTAATAAACTCTATAAATTGGGAGTAAAACTGATTAACATAACTGCTGGAAATCCTCATTATAAACCACAAATTACCCGTCCATTTGATAAACCTGTAGAAGGAGGTTTTTTACCATCTGAACATCCCTTATATGGAGTAAATAGACTTTTAAATCTTGCTACTTTAAATCTTGCTACTTTAGTCAAAAATCATTTACCAGAAGATATGGTAATTGTAGGGTCTGGTTATTCATACTTACGCCAATTTGCGGGTTATATTGCAGCAGGGATGACACATGAGAAAAGAGTGGATATTTGTGCATTTGGAAGAATGGCACTTGCTAATCCTAATTTTCCAAAACAAATTTTCCAAGATAGTGTTATAGATAAAAAGCAAGTCTGTATTACTTGTTCAAAATGTTCTGAATTTATGAAGCTTGGGCAAAATGTAGGATGTGCTACTAGAGATCCTCTATATAAGAAATAATAATTTTTAGAGAAACTTATTTTAACCATTAGATTGAATTTAAAATATTACAGCCGTAAAAATTGTTACTTTGAAAATAATAGAAAAATTTAGGAATCAGAAAAAACTCATTAGATATTTTCTCTTTTTAATAGTAATCATTATTATATTTATTCTTATTTGGAATATTATCATTTCGAGCAATATTGGAGGCTCTCTAATATTTATTGCATTTGGATTATATTACTTAAGTTCTAATAGTGTTATTAATAACGTTGTAATAGTTTTTTTTTTAATTTGTTTAGCTTATACTATTTATCGTATAAAGGGAAAAAGTAAAATCAAAACTAAAGAATTTTCAAAATTAACTTTATTATTTATTATCTTAATTTTACCACAATTTTTACATTTTAAGGAAAATTATCCTAAGCCGAAATTGAGTCAAGAAGAGTGGGAATACTCTATAAGAACTGAATTCAATCGCACTTTCAATTTATTTGATACATTTAACGCAACTGATGGCTATAAAGAACGTCAGAGTATATATTTAAATGATAGTAAAAACAGCAACCATGTATATGCACAAGTTTCTCGAGTTTATCTAGGTTTAAATGTGACTGAAGCCAGTATTGAATCTTCCCTTTATAAAATTTATAATTTAAAGGATACTTTGGATTTTACTTTGAACAATCTTATACGCTTGATATATATCGACATAAATAGAAGTATTTTGAGTCCAATAATAAGAAATAAAATCATTGATGCTTTTGGTAAAACAAAATATTGGTATACAGAACCTATTAGAGATGACATGATATATTATACAGAAAATCACCAAATTCTCTTTCATACCGCAGAATTACTCATAGGGCAACTTTTTCCTAACGATACATTCATTATCTCAAATATGACAGGACTTGAACATGTAAATCATGCTATTCCTCTTATTAAAAGATGGCTTGATTGGCGAGCTCAATTTGGTTTTGCAGAATGGCATTCAAATACATACTATACTGAAGATATAGCTGCACTTGTTAACCTAATTGACTTTTCAGAAGATCCTGAAATAGTCTATAAAGCAGCGATGGTTTTAGATATAATAGCTTTTGACTTTGCTAATAATTATTATAAAGGTAGATATGCAACTACACATGGTCGTTGTTATGATAGAACTAAAGTAGGAATCAGTCTAATATCTCCTGCTTCTAGAG
>SMTZ1_10002039_pt1 | contig 20643 bp, 22 predicted proteins | sample DeeMarSWOR136_30_FD_25667 | JGI IMG/M metagenome (IMG submission 25667) | reverse complement strand
CATTATATGGCAGACAAGTTGTTCAGTAAGATCTTAGTAGCCAATCGCTCCGAAATTGCGGTGCGGGTCATAAACGCCTGCCGGGTCCTGGGCATCACCTCGGTAGCCGTGTACTCCGAGGCCGACAAGAACGCCCGGCACCGCATGGCCGCCGACGAAGCGGTGTTTATCGGACCGCCTCCCCCTCGGCAGTCGTATCTGGATATCGGGAAGATCATCCAGGCGGCCAAAGACACCGGCTGTGAGGCCATTCATCCGGGGTATGGTTTCCTGGCGGAGAACTCGCGTTTTCCGAAGGCGTGTCAGGAAGCCGGAATCGTGTTTATCGGCCCGCCGGCCGACGCCATGCTGCTCATGGGCAACAAGGTCGAGTCGCGGGTCAAGATGGCCAACGCCGGGGTGCCGCTTATTCCCGGGATGACGGCTTCGGCTGTTGATCCGGAGGTCTTTCAGGAGGCCGCCGAAAAAGCCGGTTATCCGGTGATGATCAAAGCCGCGGCCGGGGGCGGCGGCAAGGGCATGCGGATCGTGCATGAACCGGGCGCGCTCAATGACGCTCTGGAGGCCGCCCGCCGCGAAGCCCTTAATGCCTTCAATGACGATTCGGTCTACCTCGAAAAGTACATCCCCAACGCCCGGCATGTCGAGTTCCAGGTGCTGGCGGACACTCACGGCAACTGCGTCCACGTGTTCGAGCGCGAATGCTCGATTCAGCGGCGCCACCAGAAGATCATTGAAGAGACGCCGTCGGTGGCGCTTGATGACAAGCTGCGCGCCCGGATGGGTGAGGCGGCGGTGGCGGTGGCCAAAGCGGCGGGATATGTCAACGCCGGTACGGTCGAATTTCTGGTCGACGAAAACGGCGGATTCTACTTCCTTGAGATGAACACTCGTATTCAGGTGGAACATCCGATCACCGAGATGGTGACCGGCACCGACCTGGTGGTGGAGCAGATTAAAATCGCGTCCGGGCTGCCGCTGTCAGAGCAGCTGTATAAGTTGACCCAGCGAGGCCACGCCATCGAGTGCCGCATCTATGCTGAGGACGGCGAAAACAATTTCCTCCCGAGTACCGGCAGGATCCTGCACTACACCGAGCCGGCGGGCCCGGCCATCAGAGTTGATTCCGGTATCACGAAAGGGACTGAGATTACGATCGACTATGATCCGATCATGGCTAAACTGATCGTCCATGCGCCCGACCGTACCAGCGCCATCCATAAGATGATCAACGCCCTGCACGACTACAAGATTCTCGGAGTGAAAACGTCCCGGAGGTTCATGGTGGATGTATTGAAGCATCCCGAGTTTATCGCCGGCCGGACCTTCACGAATTTCATCGACAAGCACATGTCCGACCGGCCGACCGGCGGCGACGGCTACCATTCGCTCGCCGCGGCCGTGGCGTCAGTGGCGGCGTTGACCGAACGGCGCGCGGTCGCAATCGAGTCCGGCGACGGTCAGCGCGTTGTTCCATCCCCGTGGCAAACGCTCGGCGCCTGGCAGATCGGGGGGTCGATCCATGAGTAAGTACGAATACACGGTCGGGGGACACCAGGTCGCGACCGAAGTCGAGAAAACCAGCGATGGCTATGTCGTGCGCGTGGGCGAGGAGTCCTTTTCTATTCAGTTGGTCGCTGAGGGGCTCTTTTCGGTATCCGTGGACGGTCAGAAAAAGACGGTAGCGGCGGTGTCGCGTAACGGCGCCACCTATGTTGATATTGACGCGGTGTTGCTGGAACTGCAGGAACCGTCGCAAGACGGTTTTGCGGGCGGGGCGGGCGACCAGGACGAGACCCCGAACCTGGTGTTCGCGCCGATGCCGGGTAAGATCGTCAAGTTGATGGTGGCAGTGGGCGACATGGTGGAGCCGAAGCAGCCGGTGGTGATTGTCGAAGCGATGAAGATGGAGAACCCGGTGCCGGTGCGTGCGAAAGGGACGGTCAAAGCGATCAACTTCGCCGTCGGCGACCAGGTGGGCACAGATACTCCGATTATCGAGCTGGAGCTGGGAGAATAGAGACCCGTTTGGGTCTTGGCGATTGCGGACTAACGAACCGTGCCCGGCAGATGTCCTCATCTGCCGGCGAATGTGATGCCGACCGTTGGGCAACAACTGGATCTTGAGCCATACCCACTCGCACTCGACTACAAATGGTCGGTCCCTGTAACCGTGTCCGGCAGATGTCCTCATCTGCCGGCGAATGTGATTGCCCGTCAATCATTGAAAAGCGGTCTTGTGCCATGCCCACGCGCACACGTTTGAAGCTGGAGGGCCCGTGTCTGGCGTTTGTTACGACTACGGTTACCGGATGGGTGCCGCTGTTTAACGACAAGCGCCCTGCCGAGGCCGCTTTGGACCAGTTCCGACAGGCCCTGGCGCATTATAGCGCCTCCTGCATGGCTTACGTATTGATGCCTTCGCATTTGCATGCACTGGTTGGTGTGAATGAGTACACTCTCATAGCCAGGTTAATGCAGGGTTTCAAGATTCTCACGGCAAAGCGACTCAAGCCGGTGTTGGGTGAAAATCTGCTCCAACAGCTTTCGGGGAACGGCAGGTACCACTTCTGGAAGCCCAGATACGACGAACTGGTGGTAACCGGCGAGAAGCAGTTCAGGATCAAAGTAGAGTATATCCATGCCAATCCAGTAAGGGCGGGGCTGGTCCAGGAAGCGATCAACTGGGTTTACTCCAGCGCGAGGGACTGGGCCGGGCTCGGTCGGGGGATTGTCCCGCTGGATCGGACTTTCTCTTTTCAGCAGTGATAGGTTGTTTTTGTCGCTGGCAGATGTAGACATCTGCCACGCACGGCTAAGGAAACCGACAGATGTGGCTTGGCCGTGGCGGAGCGTTTGCGGCGAAGTAACCAGGCGGATTAGGGCGTCTGCCTGACACTGTGTGCCTCCCGGGCAGGTGCTGATGGCCACCCCACAACAACAAAAAAGCCGGGGCGGATGCCCCGGCTTTCGTGTCTTGGTCCTGTGCTCTCTTAGAAGAACTTCACACCGACCGTAATCGGAATAAAACTCGATGTGTCGCCCTCGGTCGCGATGTTGACGTAGCGGGCCTGAGCATACAGGCTGAACACCGGGCTGGCCATCAGGGTGAAACCGGCGCCCATGTTCCAATAGAGCTTGGTCTGGTCGTCGTAGATCGCCGAGTTCAGGATGCTCAGGGCCAGTGAGGTCGGGCCCTTGAACTCGGACTGCTTGATGTTGGCGAAACCGAGGCCGCCAAGCAGGTACGGCTTGACCGGCATGGCCGGGAGGCTCGGGCTGAACTTCACGTCGCCGCCGAACATCCACATCTTGTTGGTGCCGCCCGAGTAGTCCGAGTAGGCCTGGTCGAAGTCGAACTTGAAGGCGTGGTATTCAACCTTGCCGACCAGTTCAAACATCGGGTTGACGTCGTAGCCGATCCCGAGTGAGCCGTGGAAGCCGTTCTTGAAGGCCGTCTTGAAGTAGTCCGGGCCGGTCGGAATCGACAACGCACCGCCGGCGTAGATGCTTACCGGCATGCTGGGAGTCTGGGCCGAGGCAACGGCGCCGAAGGCCAACAGGATCGCCAGGATTGTCAGAATCTTCTTCATTTTTCCTCCTGAGTCGTAAGTGGTTTACTCAGGACATAATGATCGACAGAAGTGGTTGAGACCTTTAGTGGTTACGCGTCGGGTTTTTGTCGACGTGGGTTACCGCAACGTAAAATTGCCTAATCAGGACTGATATTGGAGAGATTAAGCCTGGCCAGTTGATGCTGCTATCCGTGATTTTGAGCGGCGGCTCACTTGATTTGGATCAGCGATTTGGTTATATAGGAAGACCTATAGATATTGATAGAACTAACACGTTGAAGGAGAACGATATGGCTGAAAAAGAGGCCTACATAGTCTCTGCCTGCCGCAGCGCCGTCGGTACGCTGCATGGTGGTCTTGGTACTTTAACGGCTCCACAACTGGGAGCTCTGGCTATCAAAGAGACAATCAAGCGGTCTGGTATCGACGCCAAAGACATTGACGAAGTCATCATGGGTCAAGTGGTGCAGGGAGGGGCCGGACAGGCGCCTGCCCGGCAGGCTGCGATTCACGGAGGCGTGCCGGCCTATGTGCCATGCATGACGATCAACAAGGTTTGCGGTTCGGGATTGAAGGCGGTAATGATGGCCGCCCAGTCGATTCGCGCCGGCGACCAGCATGTCATTGTGGCCGGCGGGATGGAGTCGATGTCGCAGACCCCGTATGTTATCCGAGGCGCCAAGACCGGCACCAAGTTCGGGCACGGCAAGCTTGATGACATCATGATTTCAGATGGCCTCTGGGACAGTTTCAGCAACTTTCATATGGGCAACGCGGCCGAGTATACTCAGCAGAAGACCGGTATCACGCGTGAAGAGCAGGACCAGTTCGCTTTCAACTCTCACAAGAAGGCCGTGGCGGCGCAGGAAAGCGGGAAGTTTGATAAGGAGATTTTTCCCATAGAGATTCCCCAGCGAAAGAGGGACCCGATCATTGTCAAGAAGGACGAGTGTCCACGCCCGGATATCTCCCTGGAAAAACTGGCCAAGCTGAGACCGGCGTTCCAGAAGGACGGCACGGTGACGGCCGGTAACGCTCCCGGACTGAACGATGGCAGCGCCGCGGTGGTGGTGGTCTCGGGCGAATACCTCCAGAAGAAGGGCCTCAAGCCGCTGGCGAAAGTGATCGATTACTGCTCCGTCGGCACCGAGCCGATTGACCTGTTCTTCTCACCGATTCTGGCGGTCCGTAAGCTGATGGATAAGATGAAGGTGGATATAAATCACTGGGACCTCATTGAGGCCAATGAAGCCTTCTCGGTGCAGGCGCTGGCCGACGGCAAGGAACTCGGCTGGGACTGGGATCGCGTGAATGTCCATGGTGGAGCGGTCGCCCTGGGACACCCGATCGGCGCCTCAGGTGCAAGAGTCCTGGTGACCCTGATCTATGCTCTGAAAGACCGCGGGTTAAAAAAGGGCCTGGCCACGCTTTGTCTGGGCGGCGGCAACGCCGTCGCGACGGCTATTGAAATCGTTTGATGTGGAAGGGAAGGCTGAAATGAAAATGGATGACATCAAGAACGTAACCATCATCGGCAGCGGCACCATGGGCAACGGCATCGCCCAGGTGTTCGCTCAAACCGGTTATCAGGTCAACCTGGTCGACGTCGATCAGGCTTTTCTGGATAAGGCGCTGGCGACCATATCGAAATCGATGGACCGCCAGATCAAGAAGGAGATCATTACCGAGGCTGATAAGAAAGCGACTCTGGACCGCATCAAGACCGGCACCGACTACTCGGTGGCGAAGAACTCGCAGGTGGTAATCGAAGCGGTTACCGAATCGCTGGACGTGAAGCTGGAGGTTTTCAGAAAGCTGGCTGACCTCTGTGCACCCGATGCCATTCTGGCGTCCAATACGTCGTCGCTCCCGATCACCAAACTGGCCGCGGCCACCAAGAACCCCGGCAATTTCATCGGCATGCACTTCATGAACCCGGTGCCGATCATGAAGCTGATCGAGTTGATCCGCGGCATTGCGACCTCGGATGAGACCTTCAAAGTTATCGAGGAACTGTCGAAGAAACTCGGCAAGATCCCGGTCGAAGTGAACGACTTCCCCGGCTTTATCGCCAATCGTATCCTCATGCCGATGATCAACGAGGCGGTCTACGCTCACATGGAGGGGGTCGGCACGATCCCCGCGATCGACGGGGTCATGAAGCTGGGCATGGGTCACCCGATGGGGCCGTTCACCCTGGCCGATTTCATCGGACTGGACGTGTGCCTGGCGATTCTCGAGGTCATGCACGACGGCCTGGGTGATCCGAAATACCGACCCTGTCCGCTGCTGAAGAAAATGGTTCAGGCCGGCTATCTCGGCCGCAAGACCGGGCGCGGTTTCTACAAGTACGAGTAATCAAGGAGAAGCCGATGGACTTCTATCTGACTGAAGACGAGCTGGAACTCAAGCAGATGGCTCGTGAACTCGCGGACAAACGGATTTATCCGCGGGCGCTGGAGATGGACGAGGAAGGCATCACCCCCCAGGACCTGATTGACGAGTGCGCCGAGTTGGGGTATTTCGGCTTCACGGTCCCGGAGGAATACGGCGGCCTGGGTATGAGCGCGACCGCTTTCATGGGCGTGCTCGAGGAAATCTGCGCCGCCTGCGCCGGGTTCGGGATCATGCTTTCGGTGCACAACTCGCTCACCTGCGAGATCCTCAAGCTGTACGGCTCCGAAGAGCTCAAGAAGAAGTACCTGCCGGTGATGGCCACCGGAGAGAAGATCGGCGCGTATTGTATAACCGAGCCCGACGCCGGCACCGACGTGGCCTCGATCAAATGCACGGCGGTCGACAAGGGTGACCATTACGTTCTCAACGGAACCAAGACCTTTGTAACCAACGCCTGTTTCGCGGGAGTGTTCATCGTCTTCGCCAAAACCGACCCGGAAGCCAAGCACAAGGGTATTTCGACCCTGGTGGTGGACGCCGGTTCGGAGGGCCTCAGCATCGGACAGCCCGAGAAGAAGTGCGGTATCAAAGCCTCGGACACCCGCGAAATCAACCTGAATGACGTCAAAGTGCCGAAGGAGAACCTGATCGGCAACCTTGGCGACGGTTTCAAAATGTGTGTCGGCATTCTCAACTCCGGACGGATCGGCGTGTCGTTCCAGGCGATCGGCATTGCCCGGGCCGCGCTCAACGAGGCGATCAAGTACTCGAAAGAGCGCGTCCAGTTCGGCCAGGCGATCTGCAATTTCCAGGCGATCCAGTGGAAGCTGGCGGAGATGGCCACCCGTATCGATGCCGGCCGTCTGCTGGCTTACCGGGCCGCCCAATTGAAGGATCAGGGCAAGCCGTGCCACCGGGAATCATCGATGGCCAAACTGTTCTGCTCGCAGATGGCGAACTACGTATGCAACGAAGCGGTCCAGACCCATGGTGGCTACGGCTATATCAAAGAGTATCCCGTCGAGCGTTACTTCCGTGATGCCCGGGTGACGGAGCTCTATGAAGGTACGTCTGAAGCGCAACGTATGGTGATCGCCCGCGATCTGTTGAGGGAATAAACCTTGCTGGAAAAGAGACATCAGGAATATCGTGAAAAGATCCGGGCCTTCTGTCTGGAGAAAATAGAGCCGCTGGCGGCCACGCTGGACGAAGAACAGCGTTTCCATGACGAGCACATGAAACCGCTGACCGAGATGGGGCTGTTTTCGTGTCTCATTCCGGAAGAATACGGCGGTCAGCCGGTCGATACGCTCAGCTATATCATCGCCGTCGAGGAAGCCTCGCGGGTGTGCGGTTCCACCGGGATCACGCTGGCGGCGCACAACTCGCTCGGCTGTTTTCCCATTCTGGAATTCGGCACCGAGGAGCAGAGAAAGAAGTACCTTCCTCGCGCCGCGAAGGGCGAACTGATCGCGTTCGGTCTGTCCGAACCGGACGCCGGCTCCGATGCGGGCGGCACCCGCACGGTTGCGATCAAGGGCAACGACGGCTGGGTCATGAACGGCTCCAAGTGCTGGATTACGTCGGCCACGAAGGCGTTCGCCACCATTGCCACCGCTCGCACCAGTGAGGATCCGGCGGACCGGACCATCACGAGTTTCATTCTCGAAAAAGACTGGTCGGGGTACGCGGTCGGCAAGAAAGAGAACAAACTCGGTCTGCGCGGCTCGGATACGGCCTTTCTTCATTTCGACGACCTGAAGGTTCCGCTCGAAAACCAGCTCGGCGAGGTGGGCGAGGGTTTCAAGCAGGCCCTGATCACGCTCGACGGCGGCCGCATCTCGATCGGCGCGATGGCGCTCGGTCTGGGACAGGGGGCGCTCGACGTGGCGCTGAAGTACGCGTCGGAGCGGGTCCAGTTCGGCAAACCGATCTCGTACAACCAGGCGATCCAGCATCGCCTGGCCGATATGGCGACCGAGATTCAGGCGGCCCGTCTGATGATCTATGAAGCGGCCATCCTGAAAGATGCCGGCGCGCCCTTCAGCCGTCAGTCGGCGATGTGCAAGCTGTATGCGTCCGAGGTCGCGACGCGTGCGGCCGCCAGCGCCCTGACGGTCTTGGGGTCGATCGGTTATTTGACCGGCCCCTATCCGGTGGAGCGGATGTGGCGCGACGTCAAGCTGTGCGAGATCGGCGAGGGAACGTCGGAGATTCAACGCCTGGTCATCGCTCGCGACCTGCTCAAGACGATGCGGACGGTGTAGCAGTTTCTCACAATACAAGTAACCGTAGGGCAGAACCCGCGCCCCTTGGGCGGGTGGTTCTGCCGTTCGTGAAACTGGCGACGGGATTGGCAGAATCACCCTCCCCAAGCGGAAGGAGATTCTGCCCTACTTTCTCACTCGCTTTCGGCTGCCCGGCCGGGCCGCGCGGCTTTTGCCGGCGGCGGGTCATTGAACTCGAAACAGGGCAACGGCAGCGGTTCCAGGGTAATGAAAAGATGGTCAATTAGCAGGCCGATATCTCCAATGGTTAGCGTCCCGTTGCAGTTCGCATCCCCGAGCAGCGAGTCCGGCCACGGCGGCTGCCCGGATCCTTCGTACATATAGGCGATGAGAAAACTCACATCGCTGACCGTAATGTTGGCGTCATTATTGGCGTCGCCTCGGGCTATAGATAGGATCGCCCGATAGGCGTCGACACGTCCGTAACCGTACTCGTCGTCGGGCGGAGTGATACTCCCCCAATCCAGGTTGGTCACTGCGGAGTTCTCCAGAATGTCGTATACTTCCTGGGCCGTGAGATCGGGATCTCTGGCCAGAAGAAGAGAAGCAACGCCGGCCACCACCGGGGCTGCCGCTGAAGTCCCGCCGAAATGGCAATCATAGTCAAGATCGTTGCTGGCTGGCGGGCAGTTGGTGAACTCTGTTGGGTTCCATCCATCGCTGGACATCTGGTCCAGTGTCCAGACATCGCCTTGAAGGTTGGTCAACCCGCTCGGCGCAACAATGTCGAGAGCGGCACCGTACGAACTGTACGACCATCGATCGTCATCCAACTCGGTCGCGCCGACAGCGAGAACTGACGGCAGACAGCCCGGGTAGACCACGCCCGATACCACACTAGCAGAATTACCCGAAGAGAAGATCACGGGACACCCAAGACCGCCCCGCCCCAGGGTGGCAGCATTCTCCAAGGCTTAGGTCAGTACGTCAAAGTAGCTGCCGGCCCCTTGACATGTGAGATAAGGATAACCCCAACTGTTGGAGAGCACATCTGTGCCGTAGGCGTAAGCGTAGGTGATTGCTGTCGCCAGGAGACTGGGTGTTACACCTGTGGACGTACCGTCATTGTGAAAAATCTTGACTGGCTTTATCGCTGTGTTGGGATTAAGCGAGATAGCCCCCGACGAAGAGGAGAGACCTGCTATGCTGTCAGTTGTATGGCACGCGCCGATAATGCCCGCGCACCCCATTCCGTGAGCCTGTTCATCTCCAGGCACAGGGATATTATCGTAGTCAGCGAAATCAAAACCGGAGAGAACTCGCTCCGAAGGTAAGTCCTCATGAGAAGTGACACCATCGTCAATAACGGCTACTGCGATTGTGTCATCGCTGAGACCGGCAAAGTCCCACACGGAAGCAGAATTGAACGTCCCGATGACTTTCTTGGTGTGAGGTTGATAACTGTGGTAATAATCGAAAAGTCGGTACGAGTGTTTCTGGATCCAGACACCGAATTCCGGATGCGACCAGCGGGTCTCCGGCACCGCATAGTAGGCGTTGGCCAGGTCCAGAAGACGATAACCGCTGGAATCAGTATTGCGCAGAACAAACACGTTGGACATGCCATCTATTTCGTGGTCAATTGTGACTCCGAACAGCGCGTTGACGCTATCGATTTCGGCCTGAGTTACAGCTTCTTCAAAGGCGGCGCAAAACGTGAGACCGACGAGAAAAGATGAGTCGGACTCATTCAGGTAGTAGGGTTCGACCAGATACACGCCGTCAATCGCCTGCACGGAGTCAAGGAAGCCGCCATATCCCTGGCCCGTGGATAGAGCGCAGACCATAAAACCATCAATGGCATGGTCGTCCGTCACTGCGCTGTCGATGCGGCTAACGGACGACAGAATGGTCTCCTGCTGATTTGTTCCGACTTCCTCGTCAAACTTGAGAGCGATCTTTGATGAATCGATACTCAGGGGGATCGTTTCCCCTCCGCCATAGTAGTACTGGGCGTAACTTTCTGCTGCGGCGACCAGAACCAGAGCAAGCGTGGCCGGCATTGCATATCTCTTTAGCATGACCCCTTCTCCTCCTATTGGGTGTTATTTTATCATTTGAGTCGTGGGATTGTTCAGAATTGCCTGACATCCGAAGTCGTGATAGTCAACAAATTCCTCCTTTCTTAGATCATACAAGGACAATGCGAGTTGGGCCAAACCGCTCCCCCCGAGCAGCACCAGCCACCTGTCATCAGGAGTGACAGCCATGGTAAAAGGCGGGCAGAGGCACGACGTGGGGGGAGCGTAGTCGTATACAGACACAGTGTCGTGGATTTGATTCTTCGCCACATCGAAGACCGTAAACGTCCCTGGAGGGGGCGGAGCCGTTCCGCTCACACCGGGATTAGTGTAGAAGACATACCTCCCGTCATGAGTCACGGCGATCTCGCCGCCCCCGGGAATCAATATGTCGCGAAAGATGATTGAATCCGCTGCCACATCGTATACTTCAAAACCGTAAGTCCATGTGCGATAGGTCACGTAAAGAAACAACTTCGTCTCGTCAATAGACGGGACTACGTGGATCAGTCCCCCGGGCGATATGCGCAGTCGGTCGACCGGGCATGGGCTTTCAGAAAGATCCACTTTGTACAAGAAACCGCTTGTGTAATTCCAACCCGCCGCGCAGTAGAATATCCTGCTGTCAGAAGAAAAGCGGCCCCATTCCGTAACGTCCGTATCGCTGAACAAGACCGAGTAATCTGAAGTGCGGAGCACGAAGAGATCGTTGCCGGTGACGGCGACCAGGTGATTGTCCGGCGACACCACAACCGACCGACTCCGCTGATACGGAAGCGCGGTGAGCACCGCGCGAGTGTCAGGGTCTATCACCACGACATTGGAATCAGTAGCGAGGTAGAGGCGCTCTCCATCCGCCGAGGCAGTAATGCCCCAGTTTGCTTCCCAAGGTATGGTCGCTGAATCTACCCGACGAGTCCTCGGATAATAGGTGAAGAGCCTGGGGCCGGCCAAATCGCCAATATAAACCGGGTAGTCTCTTGACGGGGGTTCGGGTTTGGTGGGTCGTTTGTCGCAGCCGCTCCAGCCCAGCCACGCGAGGCAGAAAAGCGCCACTGCGCCGCCGACGAGCCATCCCTTGCAACAACTCATAAAACACTCCCGTTGGGGTCGAAACCCCGAACCGTTACTGCCAATATGGGTTCATAAGGCCAGTTTGTCAAGGGAAATCCGGGGTCTGTTGAGGAACTGCGTGCCCGGCAGACGCTTGCCCTATCTCGTGCCCGGCTGACCCTCTCTCCAGTCACCCTGAGCTACGCCTGCTGAGATCAGATGTCAGGTTGGCAAGCAACCTGACCTACGCCTACTGCCAGCCCGGCAGATGGTTGCCCTATCTCGTGCCCGGGAGCTCCTCTCTCCAGTCACCCTGAGCTACGCCTGCCCTGAGCTTGGCGAAGGGTCGAAGGGTACACGTGCCCGGCAGATGCCCTCATCTGATATGTACACGTGCCCGGCAGATGTCCACATCTGCCGGATTCAAAAAGTAAATCCACCCGCCAACCAACAAGGCGGAAAGAACATTGAGAAAACAGAAGAAGTGTTACCTATGTGCTGAGTTAGTCCTGTTGCCCATGTAGCGGAACGTACAAGCGAGCAGAGAAACCCACCCGCCCTGACGGTACAAGAAAAAGCCCGCCGGGCAGGCTGCTCGGCGGGCTTTCTGACGAGATCAATAACTCATTCGCAGGGAGGTACCGGCCGAGGCTCGATGAACAGGCAGTCTATCAGCAAAGCGACATCACTGATTGTGACCACACCATTGCAGTTGAGATCACCCGGAGGGAGCATGAGCGGGGCATTGACGGTTGCGGAGACAGTGATTTGGTCTGTCGTAAACCCCGCGTCCGCCGGGTCAACATTCACGATTGAGATCTGCCCCGAATAGTCGCCTATGCCCAGCTCGGTCGCGTTGAGACGGACCACGATTGTGGCCGGAGTGGTCAGACCCTCGGCAGGCAGGTCCTGAATCGCGATCCAGTCATCAGAGACCTCGAGATTGAACGAGACCTGGCGGCTGTCTGAAACGAATTCGACCTCGTGCGTGGTATACGACCAGGTACCGGCGGTGGCGGTGAAGGCGAGCCCGGTTTCCGATACCGTCACGCTCGGAACCGGCACGGCCACCTCATAGTACTGAATGACCGGGGTGTACAGGTCGCCGTCCTTCTCGACGGCGAACGACAGAAGCGATGATCGATTTACGGCTGCGGTTTGAAGTGACACTACGCCCGGGTTGTGCCGCCAGAACACCAGGTCGAAGAGCTCGTGATATCCGTCCAGAGCACTGCCCGAGAAGTCTGTGCCGTAAAACGTGAGCGAATCTTCGAACAGGAAACTCGCGCCGGCCGCCTGGACGTACTCGCGCTGATCGATCCGCCGCAAGAAGAAGGCGTCCGTGCCGTCTTGACTGTAGACCGTGGGGACGTAAAAGGCATCGGTGTTGGACTCCAGCGAGACCATCATGGGCAAGAAGACTGAATCAAGGTCGTCGGGGATCGAGTTCATCGAAGGCAGAAAGATGGTGTCGGCCAGGCTGGGCGCAAAGCTGTAGGAACCCGTCGGACTGCAGTCCAGGCCTTCCTCGGCGCGGAACAGGTATCTGGCGAGTGCTTGAGCGTCAGAGATTGTAATCCCGGTCCGCCCGTCGCAATCGGCCTTGGCCGGGTTGATCTCTTGTGGTGCGCTCTGCCCGATGTAATTGATGATCACAACCAGATCCGCAATCGTCAGTGTACCATCATCATTTGCATCTCCGCAGATCTGAGCTTGAGCCGGGAGCCCGCAGGCCAGACCCACCACCAGGAGGATGAAAAGAGGGAATCTCCTTTGCATAGCGGCATCTCCTTATCTCTATGGTTGCCTCCCGGACTGAACCTTGGGCCAGGTGTCCGGCGATGACTGGAGATCCCCTTTGGTCGGCGGTGCAGCCGAAAGGGTCGCTTGTTATCTCACTATTTATTATAACCGCATCAAAACACACATGCAAGAGTTTTGTGTGTATTCAGATCATCAATTGTGGGCAGGGATGGGTACCATTGGGCCAGACGACCGGCACAGGTCGTTTTTGACTTGTTTTGATACCGGCGACTGCCTATCATAGGCAGTCCAAACCGCATGAAAGGAGTCCCGATTTATGCGCGCTGATATCCGTACCGCCACGGTCTACGACTTGATCAAACCGTCCAGCCGGTGGACGGAGATACCCCTCCTGCTCGGATTCAACCTTCTGCTGGTGGGCTGCGCGTATCTCGCTGTCAATCTGCCGTTCTCCCCGGTGCCGGTGACCGCTCAGACTTTCGGTGTTCTGCTTATCGCCATGGCGCTCGGCCGGGCCCGGGGTTCGGCGGTGGTGCTGGCCTACCTGGCGGAAGGCGCCGCCGGCCTGCCGGTGTTTGCCGGGGGCAAGGCGGGGGTGGCCGCCCTGGCCGGTCCGACCGGAGGCTATCTTATCGGCTTCCTCGTGGCCGCCTTCGTGGCCGGTTGGCTGGCCGATCGGGGCTGGGACCGCGGGTACTTCAAGTCGGTAGTGGCCATGACGGTCGGCACGGCGCTGATTTTCGTGTGCGGTCTGGCTCAGTTGACGATGTTTGTGCCGTCCGGCTCGGTCTTTGCGATGGGCCTGTATCCGTTTGTATCGGGTGCGGCGGTCAAAATTGCCGTGGCCGCTGTGATCCTTCCTTCAGTTTGGAAGTTCATTAACCGTTGGTAGATAGGTGGCCCCGCAAGGGGTGGTCAGTAACTGTCAAGCCGGTGCGGCATGGGCCTCACCGGCTTTCTGTTGCCTGCGCCGGGAAATCGGTTGAACTGGCCCGGCCCTTTTTGTATCATCCGCCCAGTGAGATCGATACTCTGAATTCCCTGGAGGACGGCGGAAATGCAGACCAGTGAATATATGTGGATGAACGGCAAACTGGTGAAGTGGGACGACGCCAGGATCCATGTCCTGTCACACGTAGTTTCCTACGGCTCATCGGTTTTCGAGGGTATGCGGGCTTATAAATCGAACCGCGGCCCCATCCTTTTTCGCCTGAGAGAGCACTCCGTTCGCCTGATCAACTCGGCTCGAATCTACCGCATGGACGTCGGATTCACACCGGAACAGATCGACCAGGCGATCATTGACCTGATCGAGGTCAACAAGCTCGAAGAGTGTTATATCCGCCCGGTGGTGTTCCGTGGATATGGGTCGCTCAAGGTTGACCCGTCGGACTGCCCGGTCGAGTTCATTATTGGCGCCTGGCCGTGGGGTAAGTACCTCGGCGAAGATGCCATCGAAAAGGGTGTCCGGGTCTGCGTGTCGTCGTGGCACCGGCTGGCGTCGAACACCATGCCGGCGATGGCCAAGGCCGGCGGCAACTACCTCAGCAGCCAGCTTATCAAGCTCGAGGCGCGGCGGCTGGGTTTCGACGAGGGTATCGGTCTGGACTACCACGGCCACGTATCCGAAGGCTCCGCCGAGAACATCTTCGTTATCAAAGACAGTGTGCTTATCACTCCCCCCTTCACGGCTTCGGTGCTGCCCGGTATCACGCGGAGTACGGTGATGACAATCGCCCGCGACATGGGCTATGAGGTGATCGAGCAGAACATCCCGCGCGAAATGCTGTACCTCGCCGACGAAGTCTTCTTCACCGGTTCGGCGGCCGAAATCTCGCCGGTGGCGGAGATTGACGGCCTCGCTGTAGGTGAAGGCAAACGCGGTCCGCTCACGAAGAAGCTCCAGCAGACGTTCTTTGATTTCGTACAGGGACGCACGGAGGACAAGTACCACTGGCTGACCTTTGTCCGCGAGAAGGCGAGCAAGAAGATGGAGGTTCCGGCGTAGATGAAGATTGCAGTCGGAGCCGATCATCGCGGCTATCAATTCAAGAAGAAGGTCATCGCGGTTCTCCAGAAGTGGGGACATGAGGTCTTCGACATGGGCACCCACTCCGCGGAAGCGTGCGACTATCCTGATTTCGGCATCAAGGTAGCTGAAGCGGTCACCGCGGGAGTGGTCGACCGCGGGGTGAATATCTGCTGGACCGGCAACGGCATGGCGATAGCTTCCAACAAAGTGAAGGGCGTTCGGGCGGGGCTGGCCATATCGGTCGACATGGCTGAGTTGACCCGTCTGCACAACGACGCCAACGTGCTCGTGCTGCCGGAGAAATACATGCCGCCCGACCAACTCGAACCTATTCTGAGGGCTTTCCTGGAAACGCAATTCGAGGGCGGCCGCCACGTCGCGCGCCTGGAGAAAATCGCCGCGCTGGAATCTTAGACACTGGTCGGCGTCGGCGCGTGTGATTTGTTCGTCCCGCAAACCGCCAGCACCACAAACGGCAACGCAAATCCGAAATAGGCCATATCGAAGTAGTTGTCGAACTGCACCGTCTCGGCGACTCCATGTGTGACCAGCGACATCACCATCTTGACCGCTACGATTCCAAATAGCACCGCCCCGGATATCAGCCAGGCCGAGCGATGGCTTCGCAATACGAGTCCGCTCGCCAATGAAACCGCTGCGGAGACCGCCAGCAGCCAGGGCGGTATATGTGAGAGCTGAATCGAGAACGGCCCGTAGGCCCGGAAGAAATCCCAATCCCAGAGGGCAAAGGGCGCCAGCGTCAATAGAAAGCCAAAGGCGGCCGAGACAAGAAGGGTCACGGTATACCTAACATTGTGCTGTCGCAGTGTCATCGGGAGCGTGACCAGGTAGACGGGCAGGAAAATGCCCCGGGTCGAGGCCGCCAGCCCGAGCAGCAGGCCCAGCCACACCGGTGTCAGAGGAGAGGCTCGGTCATGACAGCGGCGGGTGACTTCGAGGGCGGCCAGGATAATCACCGCGTTGGCGATTAGCTCACTTCGGACACACACCTCGAAGGCGAATATCGGCGCGCCGATAAAAAGCAGCAGCAGGCGGAACCGATTGGTCGATCCCGGCCCGCACCAGGAATGTACCACCCAGGCAAACAGGACAAAACCGAGCACCTGCAGCAGGCCGACCTCGCCCAGCCAGTAGAAAGGCGCCGCCAGCAAGAAAAGCAGAGGAAACCCCGACGGTTTGCTCCCGGCGTAGTAGGGGAACTGCCCGGAGAACAGACGCTCGTTCCACTCGACCAGCGCCGGGTACCGCCCGATTTGAATTGCGCTCGGATCGAACTGTGACATCAGCGCCCAGCACCCGACCACGAACAACGCCACCCATACAGCGTAGGTTCTTCCGGTCAGTAGTCTGGTAAAACGGTCGGGTAAGCGCGAGAGCGCCAGTATCAGCACCGGCGGTATAATCAGACCGTAGATGAGGAGCGTCAGTTCCGGAAAGGGGCGGTCGGAGTAGCTGTATTTCCAGACATAGAGACAGTAAATGGCTCCGTACAGAACCAGGGCGGTGAATCTTCTCAGATCAAGCCGTTCTTGTGACACAGCCATCTCAGCGACCGACTTTGCGCGTTCGGTCAGGTCTTGCTCGCCCGGCCGACCGTGGCGGCGGTGCGAGTGTGACCTGACCGTTTCTCGTGCATGCGTCTGTCAGTGTCAGGTCACACATGCCCGCCGCGGCGGGTCCGCAAGACCTGACACAACAGCTCACGTTCCCGCCGTGGCAGGTCCGCCAGACCTGACACAACGGTTCAAGGCATCTCAACGCCAAGTATGGAGGTTGCCCTGGCCGACGTCTACAAGAAACCGGTCGTGCTTTCCGCGATTGTCTCAGCCCGGCACGGAGAACGTCTTGGAAACGATTTTCCAGCCGTCCGCAAACCGGTACAGGAGCATGAAATCGGTCGAGAAGTGCATGTCGCCTTTGTAAACGTCAAGCTCTACCATGGCCGTGTACCCCGCAATCTCCAGGGCTCGGTATTCGCACCGGGTCCGGGCCGACCAGAGTTCCGGATTCGCGGCTTTCAGGCGCTGCACCCGCTCCAGCCAGTTATCCACGGTGACTTTCTCGACCGCGTTATCATTCAGCACCAGCATCAGAAACTCCTGATGGAACCCGGTCCTGATAACAGCCGCATCCTGGGTTGTGTGGACGCCCTCGATGTAGGCTTCTTTGATGACCTCGCGGATGAGATCTACGTCAGCGTGAGCCATCTCTAAACCTCCATTGTGGTTAGCGGAGCCTGTAGTCGCTGTGAGTTAAGACGGAAAAACCCGACCAAATGCTTAATGTGCCGGGCGGCTGCAGTAGGGCGGGTCCCCGCGAAGCGGGAACCCGCCATGAAAATTCACTGACGCCACCTGTCACAGTCGGTCTCTATACTCGTCATATGTCCAAACTCCTGCGGTATTTTGCCCCGGGTCAATATTGCTTTGTGACGTCGGTTACCGCGGGCCGGCGTCCGATACTCGTGAAAAACGCGGACATTCTCTCCTATGCCGTGTACAAAGCCCACAGCAAGTCCCGGTTTTCAGTGGTCGCATGGGTGGTGTTGCCGGATCACTTCCACGCCTTGTTTCTGGCTCCTGACGGAGATATCGCTCGCATCATGCAGCGTGTCAAATTGTCGTTTTCCCTGCAACACCGGAGCCGGACGGGCGAAGATGGTCCAGTCTGGCAACATCGGTATTGGGACCACATAATTCGCTCGGAACAGGACTTCAGGCGGCATATCGATTACATTCATTACAATCCGGTTAAGCACGGATTGATGGATTCGCCTGGGAAATGGGAGTTGACGTCGTTTCGGAGATATCAGCGGCGAGGTTTCTACAGAGCGGATTGGTGTATAACGCGGACAGTCTTTTCCAACAGCGAATTTGGTGAGTAACCGGCAGTAGCGAATGGCGGGTTCCCGCGCGGCGGGGACCCGCCCTACGGCTTGCTTCTTCTCGGTCGCTGCGACGCCCCCCACAACCATTTGACCCCTACCGTTGTTTTGTCTACATTAGTCAGGTTGAAACGACAATCCGGAGGCTATGCCATGTCCTATCTTAAACAGACCGACCCAGAGGTATTTGAAGCCATATTCAACGAGACCCGCCGCGAGTTCACCAAGCTGGAACTGATTGCCTCGGAGAATTTCGTCTCCGAGGCCGTCCTCGAAGCCCAGGGTGGCGTGATGACCAACAAGTACGCCGAAGGGTACCCGGCCAAGCGGTACTACGGTGGGTGTGAGTTTGTCGACGTCGCCGAGGACCTGGCCCGCGACCGGGCCAAAGAGCTGTTCGGCTGCGAGCACGTCAACGTCCAGCCGCACTCCGGCTCGCAGGCCAACATGGGGGCGTATTTCACCGTCCTCAAGCCGGGCGACCGGGTGATGGGCCTTGACCTCTCCCACGGCGGCCATCTGACCCACGGCCACCCGATCAACTTCTCCGGCATGCTCTACCAGTTCAAGGGGTACCAGGTCGATAAGGAGACTGAAGTTATCGACTATGAGAAGCTGATCGACGCCGCCAGGGAGTACCAGCCCAAAATGATCGTCTCGGGGGCGTCGGCCTATCCGCGCTTTTTCGATTTCGAGGCGATCCGCAAGGCGTGCGACGCCTGCGGGGCCTATATGCTGGTCGATATCGCCCATATCGCCGGGCTGATCGCGGCCGGGCTGCACCCGTCGCCAATACCGTACGCCGACTTTGTCACTACCACGACCCACAAGACCCTGCGTGGGCCGCGCGGCGGGATGGTCATGTGCAAGGAGCAGTACGCCGCCGATCTCGACCGCATGATTATGCCCGGCATCCAGGGCGGGCCGCTCATGCACGTGATCGCGGCCAAGGCGGTGGCGTTCAAAGAGGCGCTCCAGCCGGGGTTCAAGGAGTACCAGAAGCGGATTGTCGACAACGCCAAAACCCTCGCCGAGGAGCTCAAGAAGCGGGGTTACCGTCTCGTGGCCGGCGGCACCGACACCCACCTGATGCTGGTATCGTTCATCGATGTCCCCAAGGTGACGGGCAGGAAGGTCGAGAACGCGCTGGACAAGGCCGGGATCACGGTCAACAAGAACACCGTGCCGTTCGACCCGGAGAAACCGTTTGTCACTTCGGGTATCCGGATCGGCACGCCCGCCGTGACCACCCGGGGCATGGGAACGGAGGAGATGAAACAGATCGCCGACTTCATCGACCGCGCCATCCAGAGCCGCCGCGATGACGCCGTGCTCGAAGGGATCGCCAAAGAAGTCGCCGTCTTCTGCGAGAAATTCCCGCTCTACGCTGAGCGGCTGAAGGAGGCATAGCCGTGCTGTTTCAACTGACCATGTTTCCGACCACCAAGTCGAGCCGCACGGCGTCGTCTTCGGCGGCGGTCGCCAGAATAATCAACATCATTGAAAAGTCCGGCTTGCCGTACAGGCTGGGGCCGATGTCGACCACGATCGAAGGCGAGTGGAACCGGGTCATGGCGGTCATCAACAAGGCGCGGCTCGCCCTCAGGCGTGAATACCCGCGCCTGTATATCATTATCACGGTCGACGACCGGGTGGGCGCGAAAAAACGAATCACGGGCAAGATCGAGTCGGTGGAGAAAAGGCTCGGTCGGAAAGTGAGCAAGTGATGGCAACCGACGGAGCCGAATCGATCCGGGTGGTATTCATAACGACCCCGCGTGACGGCGCCAACAAGCTGGCCCGCGAACTGGTCGAGCGGCGGATGGCGGCCTGTATCAATATCGCCCCGAGGATCGAGTCGTACTTCTGGTGGGACGACGCCGTCCAGCACGACGAGGAAGCGCTGTTGATCTGCAAGACGACCGAGGAGAAGTTCCGCGCCCTGATGGAGTTCGTGCACGAGACGCACCCGTACGATCTGCCGGAGATCATTTCGTTCCCGCTTTCGGACGGCCTTCCGGAATATGTCGCCTGGGTCCGCAAGGAGACGCAGGGGTAGGGGTCGACTCGCGCTACCGTAGTGAAGCCATGAAATGCCCTGAATGCGGACATGAGGAAGATAAGGTCGTTGACAGCCGGCCGTATCAGGACGGACGGGCGATCCGACGTCGGCGCGAGTGCCTCAAGTGCGGCAAGCGCTACACCACGTACGAATACATCGAGACCGGCGCCATTACCGTAATCAAGACCGACGACCGCCGCGAGCCGTTCGACCGCAACAAGCTGCGTTCGAGATCGAGAACATGGTGGCCGAAATCGAAGGGGAGCTGAACGCCACCGGTAAGGGCGAGGTCGCGTCCAGTGATATCGGCGAGCTGGTCATGGCCAAGCTGAAACGGGTGGACGAAATCGCCTACGTCCGGTTTGCGTCGGTCTACCGCAAATTCGCCGACACCGCCGAATTCCTCGAAGAAATGAAGCGGATCTTAGAAAAGTAGGGCGGGTCCGTCTTCGAACCCGCCAACAACCCGCTTCACCTTTACACTGTCATTCCCCGGCTTGACCGGGGAATCCAGGGGAGCGTGTCGGGTTGCTCCCCCGGCTCTAC
>SMTZ1_10001993_pt1 | contig 20645 bp, 17 predicted proteins | sample DeeMarSWOR136_30_FD_25667 | JGI IMG/M metagenome (IMG submission 25667) | reverse complement strand
CAATTAAATATATGGGATAATATTGAAAAAGAAAATATTCCAATGTCAGAACGCATAAAACTCGCATCATTTGATGTTGTAATTGGCCGTATGCTAGGAAAACGTGCCATAGAACCTCCTAAATTAACTCATGAAATACCAGTATTTCTATTAATTATTGGAGAAGGAGGATTTCCATTATTATCAAATCCATTCACAGAAGAATTGTCTTTTGAGGATGGACTTCTTGGTGGATTTTTGTCTGCATTTGATTCTTTTAGTGGAGAGCTTTTTGCAAAAAGGCTAGATCGTGTTAAATTTGGTGAATATACAATACTTATGCAGTCTATCAGCAAATTTTCTGTTTGCTACCTCTTCAAAGGTCAATCTTATCTTGCCAAACAAAAATTAAAACGATTTGTGAATTGTATACAAAAATCTAGTCAAATCTGGGAGAAAATGAATAAATATTATAATATTAATCGCGAGATTGAATTAAAGGATCACCCTTCTTTTGAATCCTTAATACACAAAATTTTTTCTAGAAAAATTCATGAATTAAAGGTAATTTAACTAGTCATAATCTTAATTAATTTAAACGTTTGATTTATAATCTATTCTCAATTATCTATAGTGATTAAATTATAGTTTTACTTTATTATTTAGGAGTGGATTAATATTCGCACATATGAACAATATGTTGAAGATTTAAAAAAAATGAAACCAAATGTTTGGATTGGCGACGAAAAGGTTGGAAGAGATGACCCTCGTATAAGAGGAGGAATGAGAATTATAAAGGAAACTTTTGATTGTGCTCAAGATCCCGAATGGGAAGATATCTGTACAGCAACAAGCCATCTAACCGGTAAGAAAATCAATCGATTTACACACATTCATCAAACCAAGGATGATTTACTCAAAAAGCAGTTAATGACAAGACTTCTGTGCCATCGTGTGGGTGGATGTATCCAACGTTGTATGGGTATCGATGCGCTTAATGCAGTTTCAGTAATAACTTATGAAATGGACCAAGCACTTGGAACCGACTATTATGAGCGATTTAAAAAATATATGGAATATTTTCAAGAAAACGATTTAGTAGCTAGTTGTGCTCAAACTGATGCAAAAGGAGATCGTTTAAAGAGACCACATGAACAAGAGGATCCCGATCAATATCTTAGAGTAATTGAAACAAGAGATGATGGTATTGTTGTTAGAGGCTGTAAAGTTAACATTACAAATACAGCATATGCTGATGAGATGATTATTGTTCCAGTTCGTTATATGGGACCTGAAGATAAGGATTATGCTGTAGCTTTTGCATTACCAACTGATTGGGATGGTGTAAAATTACTTAGTCGACCTGCTAATTTTAGAAAGAGTCCAGTTTATGAAGCACCAGGATTAGAAGTGGGAGATGTTGAAACTTTTATCATTTTTGACGATGTTTTTGTGCCAAAGGAGCGAGTATTCTTAAATGGGCATACAGATCCTAGACAAACACCCTATGCTGGATTTTTAGCGCTTATGTTTGCTCATTTTCACAGACATAGCTATACAGGGTGTAAACCAGCAGTATCAGAGGTAATTGGGAGTGCTGCTGCATTAGTAGCAGAGTATAATGGGATTGATAAGACTTCTCACGTAAGAGATAAATTGTCCCATATAATAGGTACTGCTGAACTCGTATTCGCTGCTGGAGAGTCAAGCGCAAAGCATTCAGAAAAAGCACCTTCCGGTACTCAAGTACCTGATGAGATACTTACAAATGCAGGGAGAAGGCTGGCTGGAGAGATGATTTATGAGGAATATAAAATATTAGCAGATCTTTCCGGAGGAATAATTGCAACTTTACCATATGAAGAGACTTTTTATAATAAAGAGGTTGGTGAGTTAGCAATGAAATATTTAACACGAAATCCTCGAGTTAAACCAGAAAACATGCTTAGATGTTTCAAGGGCATAGAGAATTTAGCAGTTTCTGATTTAGCAGGAGTGATGCAAGTAGCTGGACTAATGGGCGGTGGATCTCCCCAAATGGAGACTATTACGATGATGATGCGTTATGATTTAGAGAAATTAAAGAACATTGCAAAATACTTGTTTGGTATTAAGTCGAAACTAAAAAGATACGAAAGACCAACTGTTACACCCAGAAAACAACTCGAGAGGTTTAGAGTTGCTATGCAGAGAAAGAAACAAGAATAATTACTAATTTTTTATTTTTTATATTTTATATTTTTTATTTATTCACTACGATACAGAAAGACTTAAAGATGTTTTAAAATATCTTTTTGGGATCAAATTAAAATTAAAAAAGTATGATAGACCTCCACTCAAATCAAGAAAAATGTTGGAGAAATTTGTAAAAGTAATGCAAAGAAAGAAAAAGTAATAAATCTCTTTTTTAATTTTTTTATATTTTTAAATCACATTATACATAAAACAAATTGCTGAGTTTCTGATAGAGATTCTATTTTAATTTCATCATTTTCTGATATGTATTTCTTAATTGGTATACCGTTTTTAAAAATATGGTTAAATTTATCATCAAAAATTTGGTATATACTCTTATTTCTTGAGATATATACACCAATGAGTTCAAATGCAGGATCAAAACTAGGTTGAATCAACTCATTATCCGTTAAACTGAAGTTACTAAAACTTTCATCTGTTACATGAATTAATATATCTTTAAATTCTAAATTAAAAGGTTTAACAAGGTTTGTAAGGAGTTCAAATTCCTGACTATTCACGAGCTCTTTAATAACATCAGAATGAAAAATAACTCGGATAATTATATTTTTCAGATTATCTTTAATTCTACTCACTCCTGTTTTCAAATATTCGTCTATTTCATCTGGAATCTTATCAAAGCCATATTTCTTTATCAATACAGTTAATGGATTATCATATCTAATACCTATTGCAATTTTACATTCATTTTGTGCCATGAAAGAATGATAGGATTCATCAAAGTTTTTAACATTATAATTAATAAATTCAACAGGTTCTTGAACTATTTCCTCTTCCATTCTATAATTTTTAATGAAATCTGCTAAAGCAGATTCACATTTTCCAGTTTTTTCTTGAAATTCGTTTTTAAGATCTTCAATTCTTTTTTGGATGAGACTTTGCCATAATTCCATTATTGGATTAGCAATATGAATTTTCATAGGTCTATCGTAAATTTGCACCAGCCCTAGATCACTTAATACAGAACAGATTTTATAACCTCTTTTTAAGGAGAGATTAAATTGATTACAAACTTCTCCTAGATTATCTATTCTTTTGTTCAATAGGAGATAATGATAGATTCTTTCAATTCCTTTTTCAATGATACCAATCGAATCAAATAATTGGCTTAGAGGCAAAAATTCTGTTTCTTCCATTAAATCACCTACTACCTGTCTTTTCTAAAGTTAGTTCAGTAAGAACTTTGAAAGCTTCATCCACATTGACATTATCTTTAGCTGAAATTTCAACAAAACTTGCCATATTGTTTTTTTCTGCAATTTGTATCCCATAATCTCTTTGGATTTGTCTTTGAGACGTTTCAAGGTCTAATTTTGACCCAACGAGCATAATTGGTATTGCTCCACCTTTTTGCCTAACAATCGTAATCCATTCACTGATATTATCTAAAGTGGAGGCTCTTGTAATATCATATAGTAAAAATGCTGCATTTGCACCTAAACAGTAAGTGGGCAATAAAAATCGAAATCGTTCTTCGCCTCCAACATCCCATAACTGTAATTTGATTCGTTTATTATTTAAATCAATTGTTTTTACATGAAAATCTACACCAATAGTCAATCTTTCACTAGGGTTGAAGATATTGTAACAATAACGTTTTGTGAAAGATGTTTTTCCAACTGAAGCGTCACCGAGTAGTAATATTTTAAATGTGTAATCATAACTGGTCATTTTCATTAAACCTTGAAGTAATTTAGTAAATTAATAAATTTTAGTATTTATATTATTATACCTCTTTTGTTATTACTTTAATGAATACCAACCTTTTTAAATGTAATTTGAAATATTATTGTTTTTGTTTTAAGCACACAAATCTCATGAAATTTAAAAACTCGAATATTTTTTACTTTCTTTTATTTCAACTCACCTCTTTCGAAAAACTTAAACTTAAAATTCTGTACTTTATTTTCTATTAGGATTAGAATAAACCATTATCTTTATGAAAATTTAATGAAGGACCAAGACATAATTTTAGGGCTTTTTTATGCTGATGAGGATAACTTAGTCTTTGAAAATATCAAATATTCTGAGAAGTTTAATGATATGAAGATTAATGATGTCAAGATGCTTTCATATAAATTTCTTGGTCCTGTTTTTTTAACAGCAGCTAGTAATGTTGGTACCAACTGGAAAATTCAATTTATTGAAGCATCACTTTCGCTACGAAATTCTAAAGAAAAATATTTAAATGTTCTGCAATCATTCTTCACTCTCAACTCTTCAGTCGATACTAAAGAAGGCTCAACAAATCTTTTCGCATTGATTAGTACACCATTTACTGAAGATATTAAATTAATATATGACGAAATTTCAAACTATATTCACCCAAGTATCATCCAAGGTAAAATTAAAAATGAAAATCTTTTAGGAAACCAATTTGATTTCAATAGCTTTATTAACATCGAATTAGAGAGGGGGATAAATCTTGTTGAATACTCATTAGGATCATCAAGGAAAGTGTATTGGGAAGAAGAACAAAGATATTATTGTGTTGGATTAATTGAAAGGAAAAATGCGGAAGATTTAAGGATCTCTAATCTCTATACTTTTGATAAGGATGATCCTCTAAGAAAGTTATTTTTAGATCATATTCCTTCTTACTATGTAATGTCAATCTTACCCGATTACTATGAACATTTAATAAATGAAACTCTGGAAGTTTATAATAAAAAGGGTGTTTCTCCTCATATTCGGATGATAAAACTAAAATATAAAAATAAAAAAGTAGTATACTTAGAAGAATATATTATAGAAAATAATATTTCTAAAAGTTTTGGTGTCATTTTAATCCAACAAAATAAGCAAAATGAAAAAAATAGAAAAATATCATATTATAAAAAGAAATTAAGATTCATATTAGATAGACATAAAGATCTTAGGGATTTTATTAAGGAGATGAATCCTTGCTTTAAATATGAGAGATGGGGGGCAACTTCTAATGAGGAACTTGATAAAATCGGATTAATTCTTGATAATTTGGATTAACCATATATGCAAGAGTTATAATCAATATGGAAATGCTAAATATTGAAGAAATTTATAAAATTGATAAGGATAAATTACTAAGATATTATGATAGAATTCAAAATCAGTTTAAAAATTCTGGGGAAGTTCAAATCATTGCTAGATTTCTAATAAATCAATCTATAGGAAATAATTATAAAGATATTTATAATGTGTTGTTTTATTTTAGGAATAAATTAAGAGATGGAAATAATCTTTTGGACTTAGCTTTTGAATGGATTAGAGCCCAAAAAATTCGTTTAGAATATAAGAAATACCTTATCAGGGCACAATATCCTAATAATAATTTAAATCTAGCCGTTGATGATTGTATCTTCCGTTTCTTTCTTGAATATGATAAATATATCCGGAAAATCTTTAAAAAGGATACTAAAGAACATAATTTTAGTACTTTATACGAGATTTTTTTCAGTCCTTATGAATCCAAAAATATCCGTATAAAAGATATATTGGAAAAGTATATTGATAATGTAATTACTCATTTTGAAGGAATGGAAAAGATCGATACTAGCATAATTGTCCTGCGGTCTGGTTTATCAGACATAATAGTAAAGGATTATAAAAACGTTTTATTTGCAAGAAAAGAAGAAAAAGCCAAAAAAGAAATTATCTTGAAAAAACCTCCAAATGAAGAATATGAGCTTGAAACCGAATTTAAAGGTTTATTGTTAGAAAGAATGATTAAAACTTACTGTATTAATAAAAAAGAAATCTCTGAGAGAGAGATTGAAAATGCTGTTGCTCAGTTTTTATCATCATATTTCAAATTTGGAGTAATCTACGAATTTGATAATTTTAAAGAGTTATTAATACAAAGGTTAACAGAAGATATTTATTTTGCTTTAACAGAAAGTCTCAAGAAAAAAAATAAATTAGAAAATATAAAATATCTAATTTTAAATGTTATTACAATTTTTAATAAATCTATTAAAGTCCAAAAATTAGATGGACTCGCTTGGAAAAAAGATTTGACCCCTATTCTAAAAACATTTGTTCTCAGATTTATGAAAAATCTGTATGATTGAAAAAAAGGAATTAATGAGAATATTTTTTTATACTTTTTTAAATAATTCTATAATTTTCTTCTTAATTACAGTATTTAATTCATACTTAATATGACTCTTTAATTCTTTATGGACTAAAGGATTATTTATTAGTTGTTTATGAGAATTTAAAAATCTTATAACTGCCCAACGAACAGAATCGTCAGGATCATTTAAGAGAGGTAATATAAAGTTGAGATAATTCTTATCACCTTCTAATTCAAGTTTTAATATAGTTCTAGCTCTTGTAACAAAATCAGGATGATATAATTGAGGGACTAAGATATACTTGAGAGTATTATTCTTTACAAAATCGAGGATAAAATTGAATATATCAACTTTAGAATTATGAATTTCGGAAGTTTCTTGAATAAAAGAATCAAGGACTGGTTCTATCTTCTTTCCCAGTTTTAATAGACTTTCAAAAGATATAAAAAAGTCTTGTGATAAATCAGATTTATCTAAGTTTAAATTATTGATTAATCTTCTAATAATTTTGTCGTCAACTTTCGAAATTTCTATAATATCCCAATTTATATCGTCTTCTTCTTCCCAGATTTTATTTTCCCTTAAATAATTCACTTAATCGACCTTATAATTTTAAAAGTAATAATTTAATAAAAATAGGATTCGTCTTTTAATTGGTTTATTATTAAAATAAAAATAAAAAATCGTATTTGACTAGTTTATCTCACAATTTAATAATAAGCTAATAACGAATTAATTTTTTAATAAATTCAACATATACAAAAATAATAAAGATTTTAATATAACTAAAAAATAAGAACCTTTAAATAACATTAAAAAAAACTGTTTAAAATTAAATCTGATTATTTAAAAAGTGTTTTAAAAATAGCGTTTTTATCATTTCAGTAAAGAATGATATTTTATTGTAAAAAATATCCTATTTTGCGTTATCTGAAATTCTTGGTAATGATAATATTTTTTCGATTTCAATAGGAAGAGTTCACGCTATAGGTGAATCAAAACCAAATAATAATCGATTATAACCTACTGTCCTAATATCTTAAAATAATTTTTATTTACTAAAAAATTAATCATTTTATATTTTATTCCATATATAAAAAGGTTAGATTTAGTTGAATGATTTATTCTCGGAAATTGATGACATCTTCCATTCAAAGTCTCTGGCAATTTATGGTGTGAGTAGGAAAGGTGGTTTGGGAAACGTTTTATTACAAGCATTTATTGATCAAGAATTTCCTAAAATATTTATAGTTAATCCTAGAATTACTGCATCTAATGTTAGAATAATGGGAATCCCTGTTTTCTCGGATTTGAAATCCATTGGAGAGCCAGTAGATCTGGTTATATGTTCCACTCATCCTAAATTCGTTCAAGAGATCATTATTGAATGTGGTGAAAACGGAGTAAAAACAGTGATAATCTTTTCAGCTGGATTTGGTGAAAAAAATGAAGAAGGTAAAAATGCCGAAAAAGAATTAGTAAAAATTGCTCGAAAATATCAAATGAGATTAATTGGACCAAATTGCATGGGATTATATTGTCCCAGTTCAAAACTATCGTTCTTTCCAGCCTTACCAACAGAATCAGGTTCCTTAGGCTTCATTAGCCAAAGTGGTTCAATCGCTAATTTAATAGCTTTTATTTCAATGTTGAAAGGAATTCATTTTTCGAAAGCCATAAGTTATGGCAATGGCATTGATTTGAGTTTCAATGATTTTTTAGAATACTTGGGAGATGACCCTAATACTAAAATAATAGCATGTTACATGGAAGGAGTTAATAATGGAAGAAGATTCATTGAATTGGTAAAAAAAGTAAGAAAAAAACCTATAATCATTTGGAAGGCTGGAGTCACGACTGCTGGATCAAAAGCAGCTCGGTCGCATACAGGGTCCATATGTGGAAATAATAAGCTATGGAATAATGTTTTTGACCAATATGGAGTGATCAGAGTCTATAATTTGGAAGAGATGATTAGTATGATCCAAGCATTTATCAACCCTATTCCAGTAAGAAATTGTCGAGTTGCTATTCTTTCAGGACCGGGAGGACCTGCCGTATCTTCAGCCGATGCGTGTGAGATGAATAATCTAAAGTTAGCAGAATTGACCGATGAAACAAAATTAAAACTCCAAGAGCTACTTCCTGAATTCGGGTCAAGCATTTCAAACCCTATAGATTTAAGTCTTCAAGTACAATATGATCCAATATTGGAAAAAAACGCATATGAAGTAGTTGGAATGGATTCTAATGTTGATATGATTCTTATTTGGTTAACGATGTTAAATCCTCGATATAAGGATTTAATAAAATTACAGGAAAAAATTTCTAAACCAATTGCTATTGTTTCTGCTATAGATGTGAATGTTTCTCCAGATTCTTTTAGTACTAATATTAAACGATCATTCATACACATAAGAGCAAAAAATGTTCCTAAAATAATAAAAAATATGAATCAAAAAGGGATTTCAATACATCCAAACGAAGATTTAGCCGCTAAGGCGTTATATAATATTTATCGGTTTTATAACAAGTCCAAAAAATCGATTGTTTTAAAGCAATAGAAAGTACTTTGATATTCCATTTAAAAACATAATTTGTTATTTAAAGTCTATTTCCTAAATTTTATAATTTTCTTCTTTCTCTTCAGGGATGTAAATTTAAATTATGGAATAATTAATTATAACTCGTATTAATACAGAGAATTTCTTAAAAAAAGAATAAAAAATTTATAAATTTTTAATTTTTTCTAAAATTCTTTCGCGATTTTTCTCCCAATATTTATCAACCGCTTTCTTTACAGCTTTTTTAGCCACCTTTTTTACAATGGTTCTTTTCATCATTATTCCAAGAACATTCATTACCTTTTCAGTCATAAGACTTTTTACAATTCCTTCTACAGATTCGCCTTTCGACACTTTTTCAAGCCATTTATCAAATATTTTATCCACATTCTTATGAATTTTTTCTCTAAGTTCAGAAGAGATTTCTTCTTCCATAAAATTTTCACAAAAATAATAATTTTAAATAATTGATAATAATCAGGCCATTTAAAATTATACAAATAAAATTAGTAGCAAAAAAATCGCATATATTAAATCTTATTTATACTTGATGAATATGCCCTTTTGGTACTCTTCAAAAGCTATTCTTAATTCTTCATCTGTATTCATCACAATTGGTCCACGCCATGCAACAGGTTCTTTTAATGGTTTTCCCGACATTAATAAAAATCGCATTTTATTATCTTCAGTACTGATTTTGATTCGATCACCATTTCTATAGATTGCTAATGTTTCTTTCTTTAGTAGTTCATTTTTCTCATTATCAAAATATCCATCACCTTCAATAATATACGCAATGACATTATATCCCACACTTATGGGGTGTATAAATTCTGATTGTGGACTTAATGTGATATCTAAATATTCAGGATCAGTAATAATATCTTGAACTGGTCCTTTAACTCCATTGATTTCTCCAGAAATTATCTTAATTTTAACTTTATTATCATTCAGAGCGATTTCAGGAATTTGTGAATTATGTATATCACGATATCTTGGATTCATCATTTTATGTGAACTAGGAAGATTAGCCCAAAGTTGGAATCCCCAGAGTAATGTGTCATTTTTATCACTTTTAGGCATTTCTTGATGGATAATACCAGATCCAGCAGTCATCCATTGAACATCACCAGCTTCAATAACCCCACCATTGCCTAAACTATCACCATGCTCAACTTTACCATGTAATATGTATGTAATAGTTTCTATACCACGATGAGGATGCCAAGGGAACCCTGCTATGTAATCTCTTGGATTATCCGAATGAAAATCATCAAGAAGTAAAAAGGGGTCCAATGATGAATCAGCGTACCCAAAGGCTCTTTTTAATCGAACACCAGCACCTTCAAAGGTTGGTCTACTCTTTAGTGTTACTTTAATTTTTCTAATTTTGTCCATAATATTTAACATACAAATCATAAAATTATTTCTTTTTCTTATAAAAACTAAACCAATTCTATGTTATGAAAATAAAACATAAATGATAACCACTTAATAACCATATTTAATTTGAGACATGAACTAGTCAATTCTATGTTAAATCATCGACTAATATTAGATTCAGTAAAGCCAAAACAATTTGTTAAATTAGCAATAAAATTCTTACAGAAACACGCTAAAAATAAAAAAGTATTCTGCGCTCTATCAGGAGGGATTGATAGCGCCACCACATATATTTTGTTAAAAAAAGCAAAAATCAGTACGATTCCTGTATTTATTGATCATGGATTAATGAGGATTATCAGAGGAGTAGAAGAACGCGAATATATAAAAAAACTATTTCCTGATGTGAGAATTGTTGACATTAGAAAAGAATTCCTGCCAAAAGTATACGGCGAGGGTGATGCTGAAGAAAAAAGAAAACTTTTCAAAGTAGCTTATTCAGAAATTATTAGTAAAATAATTCGGGAAGAAAATTGTGATTTACTTGCAGATGGTACAATCCTTCCGGACATAGAAGAAAGTTTTGGTGTTAAAATCACTGATTTAAAGGAAACAATGAATCTTGATGAGGAAAAGAAATTAATGGAGCAATATAGAGAAGGTTTTGTAAAAAGTCAACATAATGTCGAAATTGAATACGACGTGGAGGCAACTATTCAACCTGTTGCGAGTTTAACAAAACAAGAAATTCGTAAAATCCTTGAATATTTCAAAATGCCACCAGAACTTATTTATAGAAAAGCTTTTCCTGGACCAGCACTTTCAGCTAGAATAATTGGGCCCGTTTCGGAAGAAAATTTAATTTTTGAGAAAAAAGTCCACGATTTAGTAGAATCTACAGTAGAAAATTATTATCAAGATAAATATGGAAAAGCTATGATTATTAATAGTGATGGAGAACAAGAGCCATTCCAAGTCTTTGCTGCGATAAGTGAAGATCTTCTTGATAAGAAAGTTACAGGTTTAGTAGAAGGTAAAAGAATTTATGAATATCCTCTTTCTGAAAAAGGAAAATGGGATTATGAAGATTTGAGCAGAAGGGCTTCTAAAATTAAAGCATTTGCCAGATTATTTTACGAATTGGGAAGTAATAAACAAGGTAAATTTGATGTTGTTATAAGATCTATTAATAGTAAAGATGCAAGGACAGCAACAGTCACAAATTTACCATTTAAATTATTAGATCAGTTAAAAGGTAAACTACTTGTTCTACCACAAACTAAAATTGTATATTATGATGTTACTCCAAAACCTCCAGCAACTATAGAATATGTATGAAAAATAGTTTAAGTCTTACCTATGTTCCTCCTTTTTCCTCTGTAATTAAAGTAAACCATTTAAATAATCTTTTAAAAAAATTTCCTTTAACTTCATTTATTTTAGCATAATTAATTCCAATGAGATTTAATCTTTTTAGGATTTCTGATAGTCTTTTATGAAACGAAGCAAAATTTTTCTTTATTTTTGGTGTCCATCCAATTTCTGCAAATGCTATAAGACGTGGAAAAGTTTGCCATTCTAAGCGCTTATTATTGGGTACATATTCACCCCACATGAGTGCTTCTAACCCCAATACCTGTTTATAATATTCTTTATTAAGATTTTTTGGAATTGGCTCAAATTTATATGCTAATTTTAAAGGAGTAAAAGAATATGAATGATCTAGATAAGTATATTTAAAATTAGACATAATAACATCTCCTCCCTTCCTAATATGATCAAGTACTTTCTTCTTTCCACGAAGCCAATATTGACAAATAATGCTTTCTGTTAAATTTTCATCTAAGACATCATTCCAACATATTACCCTTTGATTTTTAGAATTCAAATGTTTGGATATTCTATTTGTAAAATATGATTGTAATTCTTTTTCATTTTTTAATCCTTCTGATTTAATTTTATCTTGGCAATCCGGGCACTCTTTCCATCGTTCCTTAAGCACTTCATCTCCTCCTATATGTATTAAGTTTGAACTAAAAATAGCTACAATTTCATTTAAAACTGTATTTGTAAATTCAAAAACCTCATCTTTGCCAATGCACATTACATCTTTATGAAATCCCCAATGTGTTGATACTCTAAAAGGATATCCTTTACAACTTAAATTAGGATATGATGCTAAAGCAGCTCTACTGTGTCCCGGTAAATCTATTTCAGGTATTATTTTGACAAATCGATTTTTTGCATATCTTACAATTTCTGCAATTTCTTTTTCCGTGTAATATCCCGAATGGGGTATCCCATTACGTTTTTTACTAAAACGGCCACCTACTTGCGTTTCTTCTCTTTTTGAACCAATTTCAGTAAGTTTAGGATAATTTTTAATTTCAATCCTCCATCCTTGATCATCCGTCAAGTGCCAATGAAAACGATTCATCTTAAAGGAAGTTATGAGATCAAGTATCTTTTTAACTACTTCTTTTCCATGGAAATGTCTTGCTTCATCTAACATATAACCACGCCAAGGAAATCGTGGATAATCTTCTATTTTTAAACAAGGAATTTCCCATTCAACATTCCTAACAATTTTTCTACTCTCAATTTCAATCGGTAAGAGTTGCCTTAATGTCTGGATACCATAAAAAACTCCAGCAGGATTCATAGCCGATATCTTTATTTTCAAAGGCATTATTTCAAGTGTATAACCCTCAGATCCTAAATTTTTTAAATTATCCATTAGGACTAAACTGATTGAATTTTCACTTACCTGGGCATTACCTAAATTTAAATTCTCTAATTTGAAACCTGTAGCGGGATAAACTAAATTTTTTAAATATTCGCTTAATTCAATTAAATTTTGATCTGAAAATATTAAAGTCTGCTCTGTTAAAACAAATTTCTTCGGAAAAATTTCTATTGATACAGGTTCTGGTATAATACTGATATTTATAATAAATTCACACTCTTTTTTCTTATTAAATCCTTTAAAATTAAAAAATAAAAATTATTATTAAAATTAATTAGAAATTGAAATTTAACAATAAAATTATAATTTTATAAGAATTATGAAATTAAAGATTAAAGAGGAATGGTTCTTTGATGAAGAAGGACGTAGAGTTTTACTTAGGGGTGTGAATCTAGGAGGGAGCAGTAAAGTACCTTATATTCCTAATGGCGCAACTCACGTTAAAACTGATTTCAGTGATCATAGAGATGTATCATTTGTTGGACGTCCATTTCCTTTAAAAGAAGCAAATGAACATTTTACACGATTAAAGCATTGGGGTTTTAATTGTCTTAGATTTTTAGTAACATGGGAAGCAATTGAGCATAGTGGACCGAGAGAATATGATAAAGAATATTTAGAATATCTTGAAGAGGTTTTAAAGATTGTTGAAGGTTATAAGTTTTATATTTTCATAGATCCCCATCAAGATGTGTGGAGTAGGATGTCAGGAGGAGATGGTGCCCCTGGTTGGACTTTTGAAAAGGTTGGTTTAGATTTTACAAAATTTGATGAGTCAGAAGCAGCTTTAGTAATGCAATATAGATATGATCCCAATAACCTTTCAAAATATCCTGCAATGCATTGGATTTCAAATACTCTAAGATTTGCTAATTGTACGATGTGGACTTTATTTTTTGGAGGAGAAGATTTCGCCCCCTCTTGTAGAATTAATGGATCTAATGCACAGAATTATCTACAGAGCTGCTTTTTTGATGCAATAAAACAGGTAGCAAAAATAATAACAGGAAATCCTTATGTTATTGGCTTCAATTCTCTAAATGAACCTCATGAGGGGTGGATAGGCAAATTAGTTGATGGGAGTGATATTGAAGGCTTTTCAGAAGCTTTAGGATATGCTTTTAAACCAATAGATGCGATTCTTACAGGAGCAGGATATTCTAGAACAATTCCATATAGAGAAATAAAAAGATTTGGTATTAAAGTAACAAGAGAAGATATAATGAATGAAACGGGAATTTCTTGTTGGAAAGAAAACTATGAAGACATTTGGTTAAAAGAAGGGGTTTGGGGATTAAGCGATGATGGAGAGCCAATTATTCTGAAAAATGATTATTTTAAGAATAAAGATAGTAAGGTTGTGGATTATTTTTACGATTATTTAGCACCATTTTTCAAAAATTATGCAGAAATAATTAGAGATATAATACCCGAGAGTATTATCTTTTTTGAGGGACCTCCTGAAAAATTGAAAACATCAGAAAAAATAGAATTTATTGTACCAAAAAATACTGTCAATGCTGGACATTGGTATGATGATGCTACTTTAGGTACAAGAAGGCCTATGATAAAAGCTAACTTCAATACTTATACTAATAAACCAGTTATAGGAAAGAAGAATGTAAGAGAAATGTTCATTAATCAATTAAGTCTTATTAAGAATATCTCAAGTCAAATCCATGGGGGGATTCCAACCTTAATTGGGGAATTTGGATTGCCTTTTAACCTCAACAATGGAGAAGCATACTTAAAGTTCAAAACTGAACCAGATATTGCATGGAAAAATCATATAAAATTGCTTACTATGTATTATGATGCGTTAGATTTTAATTTACTAAATTCAACTCAATGGAATTATACCGCTGATAACACTAATCAATGGGGGGATCTATGGAACCTAGAAGATTTATCTATTTTTAGTCGAGATCAACAATTAAATCCCAATGACATTAATAGTGGTGGGAGAGCAATTGAAGGATTCTGTCGTCCACATTTCATTTACTGTTCTGGAGTACCGTTAAAAATGGAATTTAATTATAAGGAAAAAATATTCTATTTTGAGTTTGATGCAGATTCGAGAATACATTATCCTACCATTATTTATATTCCAAAAATTCAATATCCTCAGGGCTATAAAATTGAGACTTCTGAAGGAGAATTGAAGAAAAATGAAGATGAGCAACTAGTTTTCATCAACATAAAGAAAGATGGAATTCATAGGGTTAAAATTACAAAAAAGATTTAATTTCTTTTCTTATTTAAATTCTCTAAATTGAAGTATAAATTTAAATAAAAAAGTTAAATACTTCAAGATATCATTAAAGTATAATAGAATTTAATATAAACCCATTAATTTTAATGAATTTTCAAGAGGAGTATTAATTATGAATAAAAAAGTTGTTACTTTCGGAGAAATTATGTTAAGGCTTTCTCCCCCTAATTTCAATCGCTTTATTCAAACTCGTTCCTTTGATGTTATATTCGGTGGGGGTGAAGCTAATGTTGCTGTATCATTAGCTAATTATGGAATTCTTGTTGATTACATAACAAAATTACCCAAAAATGAAATTGGTGACGCATGTATTCAATATCTGAGACAATTCGGTGTAAATACAACTTATATTGTAAGAGGTGGTAGCAGGATTGGTATATATTTTCTTGAAATGGGGTCTTCCGTCCGACCGAGTAAAGTTGTATATGATAGAGCATATTCAGCAATCTCCGAAGCTAAACCTGAAGATTTTGATTGGGATCTAATTTTTAATGATGCTTCTTGGTTTCATTGGACAGGGATTACTCCTGCAATTTCACAAAATCTTGCAGATATTTGTCTTGAAGCTGTGAAGTCTGCTAAAGAAAAAAATTTAATAGTTTCATGTGATCTCAATTATCGGAGCCAACTTTGGAAATATGGAAAAGAACCCAAAGATCTTATGCCAAAATTAATAAAATATTGTGATATTGCTATTGGAAATGAAGAGGATGCTGATAAAATTTTAGGCATCAGGGCTCCTGATACAGATGTGATATCAGGCAAGCTTGAAGCTGCAAATTATAAATATGTAGTTGAAGAAATGATTAAAAAATATCCAAACTTGAAAAAAGTAGCAATAACTCTAAGAGGATCAATTTCTGCTAGTTATAATTTATGGTCAGCTATTCTATATGATAATAAAAAAATGTATATTGGTCCTCAATATAAGATTAAACCCATTGTTGACAGAGTAGGTGGAGGGGATGCATTTATGGGGGGATTAATATACGGACTACTTAAATACAAAGAAGATCTTCAAACTGCCCTTAATTTTGCAGTAGCAGCTTCCTGTCTGAAACATACGATATTTGGTGATTTTAATTTAGCTTCTGTAGATGAAGTTCTTAAATTAATGGGTGGAGACACTTCTGGACGTGTTTCGAGATAAAAACTAAAGAGGGTAATTTTATTTATGAATGATAATGAAAATATAATTATAACTGCTACAACAGCAAATTCTTGGATATATCCTGAAGCTAAAAATTGGGCTTTAACAACTGAGGATTTAGTTCAGGATGTAGTGCAATGTTATGAAGCTGGAGCTGCAATTGCTCATGTTCATCTTCCGCGGGGTGAAGAAGTTGAAATTGTTAACCAAATAAGAGATAAGTGTGATGTTATTATACAAGCTGGTATGTCAAGTGAATCGATTCCTAAAAGAAAAGGGGATTTTGATAGTAAACCAGATATGATGTCAATTATCTTAAATCACCATTCAGAACACTTTGCACAAGTAATAGTTGATGTTATGCACCCACTTTCAGAATTAGAAGAATATTGTATAAAATGTAAAGAAGCAAATATCAAACCAGAATGGGAAGTTTGGCAACATGGTTCATATTGGAACTTAAATTATTTAATAGATAAAGGATTATTGGAATGGGCTAAGCCTCACATTTTAACTTTATTTTTTAATTGGCCTGGCGGAACATGGAGTCCCGCTAATTTTGAAGAATATATGCATAGGAAAAGATATATACCAGCTAATAGCGTTCATACGGTAAGCGTAATGGGTGAAGAACAGATGAAATTACTAGTCTTTGTTCTGACACATGGGGGTAACATAAGAGTAGGCACTGAAGATTATCCATTTATTAAAAAAGGAGTATTAGCGAAAAACAATGCTGAAATAGTTAAAAATTATGTGAGCATAATCAAACATGTAGGTCTTAATGTTGTTGATCCTTCCGAAGCAAGGAAATTGTTAGGATTAAAATAAATTATATTTAACTTTTTTTTGATTTAACAAATAGAAGCTAACTAAAATCATTTAAATTTCCTTTAATCCCACAAAATATTAAAAAGCTTTATATAAACTTACACCAAATATTTTATCATATTTATTTGTCATTATATCTATTTCTTAGGTTAAGTAAACGTTAAAAGAAGTGTTGGGAAAAAATGAATGGTTCTTTATATTTATTAGGTGTTTTTTTAGCTATATTATCTGGAAGTATAAATAATATAGGCTTAGTGTTCCAAAAAAAAGTAGTTAATGAGGTATCTGCTGAAGCAAAATTCTTTAGGAGTTTAGTGAAAAAACCTCTTTGGATAACGGGTTTATTAATGGAATTAATAATAGGCTCAGTTTTTTTTATGATTGCACAAATTTACATTGGTCCAGCATTAATACCTGGTTTAATGGCATTCGGTTTGGTTTTTCTCGCTATTGGATCTGTTAAAATTATAGGTGAAAATTTAAAAAAAGAAGAAATTATAGGAATTATTTTAATGATTATAGCGATCTTTTCATTAGGTCTTTCTGAATTAAGTATAGACATCACTGGTATAGACATATTAGCTTTTGATCTTATAATTAACATGACTATTTTTACGATTCTTTTGTTTTTAGGTTCGTTTATATGTGAGATTTTACAAAGAAAAATTGAGAGATTAAAAGGAATTTTATTAGCCATATCTTCAGGATTCCAGTTTTCTTTAACAAATTTTTGGATTGCGCCATTAATGGCAGTTATCGCTCACGTTTTTGGAGGAAATGCAAGTTTAGGGGAAATTATTTTATTTATAGCATGTGCAGTAATTTTAATCACAGCAAGTATTATAGGGATTATGAAAATCCAACAATCTTTCAAAGTAGCTAATGCTAGTTTAATGATTCCTATTCAACAAGTACCTATACAAATAACACCAGTAATAGCATACTTTTTAGTTTTCACACTAATGCCTCCAACAATTCTTCCTATCCTATATGTAATTTTTGGTGTTTCTTTAATCATATTAAGCTCGTTTCTATTAGCAAAAAGACAAGCCCGATTGGAAGCTATAAAATAAGGTTAGAAAAATGGTAAAAATAATTTTCTTTCAGCCACACCCAGACGATTTAGAAATAAATTGTGGCCATCTCATTCATTATCTTGCAACAAAAAGTAAAAAAAATCATATTATTAAGATTGCTTCAATCACAAAAGGTGAATATGGCCTTCCTGGTGCTCAATATGACAAATTTAAAGGTGATTTTCTTGCAAAAGTTAGAACTCGAGAATTGTACAATGCGCAAAGTATTCATGGAATACCTCCTGAGAATATACATTTTTTTGGTTATGTTGATGGTTTGGTAGAATTTACTAAAGGCTTTGTAAATAAGATTGCAGAATATTTAAAGATTGAAAAGCCGAGTGTAATTTTCGCACCAGAAGCAATTTATACTTCTTATTATCATAAAGATCATGTTAATACAGGTAAAGCAATATACTACTGTATTCATAAGAAATTAATCGATTTTCCTCTAAAATTGTATTTTTATTCAACAATAAGCCCAAACTTTTATTTTGGTTTTAAAAAGGAAGATTTTCTTCTAATAGATCAATTACTTGCTTGTCATAAGACACAGTTTTGGTTGATAAACTATGTAAAATGGACTTATAAGCCAAAAACAAGATTAGCAGGAAGAAAGTTAAGAGGTTGGAAATATGCTGAAAAATACCGTAGAGTATATTTTCATAAAGAAAATGTAAATAAGAATAAACCATTATTAATAATTAAGATGCTAAGCCATTGGTATTCAAGCATGCCTTGGTTTAAAGCTAAATACCCGCTAGATGTTTTAGAAGAACTTAAAAAAAACGGAAAAATATAGTTAATTGAAAAGAATATTAATGTTAATTTTAGTAAAAATAGATAATAATAAAAATATATAAGGAACAAAAGTAAAATAAATTCAATATCTAATAAAGATTTTAATTAATAATTTTATAATAAAAAAGAAAGAGGTGTATTTAGTGGCAACTCCTGAAGAAATTAAAGAAGCCTTAAACAAATGGGTAAGAATGCTCGATGATCCAGATGTTGCAGATGAATTTGAAGGATTTAATAAGACTATGCAATTCGAATTTTCAGATTTAGATTATAAATTAAAAATGATTTTTGAAAATAAAACGGCAAGATTAGAGGAAGGATTTAATGAAAACGCTGAAATGGGTTTAGAAATTAACTCCGATCTTTTTGTTGGTATTGCTACCGGGGAAGTAGATCCAATGGAAGTTTTTATGGAAGGGGAGCTTAAAACTAAAGGTGATATGAACTCATTACAAAGATTAGAAATCTTCATGGATATAGATTAATGAAATTTTGTTAAAATTTCACTCTTTTTTCAATAATCTATTTTCTATTAAGTAATTAAACAGATTTAAATAAAAAAATATAAATAAATCCAAAAATCAAAATTTTAGAATATAGGCAATAAATATTTTTAGAAGAAAAATTCTCTTAAGAAAAATGATTCTGGTTTGATATAATATGGAACCAATTGGTTTTAATGAAGAAAGAGCACATAATATTTTAGAAAAGCACGATCTAGATGTGTTAATTGCATCTACTCCTGTAAATGTTTTTTATCTAACTGGGTTACCAACATTGCACGTAGCCCCAAATCCTATTTTATATGTTTTATATAATCAATACCCAAGTTTGTCTTTAGTGAGGAGAGATGGCAAGATAAGTTTGATAACATGGATAACATATCGTAGCGTAAATAAATTTTCATGGGTAAGTGATATTCAAGGAATAGGATCTCCTAAAGGTGCAATGGTATCACTATCAGATAAGATTGAAGAATGGAGTCTATCAGATAGTAAGATAGGATATGAATCTCTTATGCCTTCTTATCAATCTGAACATTTGAGAATAAAATTTCCAAACGCAACATTTATCAATGGCGATCAAGCTTTTTTAGATATGCGTTTAATCAAATCCGAAAAGGAGATAAAAAGAATACAAAAATCAACAAAAATTTCTGAAAAAGCTATATTGAATATGATTGAAGCGTCTTATGAAGGGATTACCGACGTTGAATTATTACAAATTGCTCGGAAAACAATCATTGATGAAGGTGCAGAAGGATGGGATCATTTAACGATGAATTTGGGACCATCTGATCCCGAAGCTCCAGGAGTAGGAACTACATTGAAAGCAGGAGAACTTAATAGATTTGACATTGGAACTATTTGGAAGGGATATGTTTCAGATGTGAGTCGAGAGTTAGTGATAGGACAAATACCTGATGGAGCAGAGGAAATTATGAATAATTTGATAGAAATACAAGAATTCTGTGAACAAAATATTTACCCTGGTTTAAATATGAAAGAATTATATATTGATGCGAGTAAATT
>SMTZ1_10004596_pt1 | contig 20646 bp, 19 predicted proteins | sample DeeMarSWOR136_30_FD_25667 | JGI IMG/M metagenome (IMG submission 25667) | reverse complement strand
TATCTCTTTCCTATTTGGTAATCCTAAGCCAGGTATAAGAATGGGTAAGTGTGCAGGCGAGAACGAAAACAGACAGCAGCAACCTAAAAGTCGGGGGTTCCAAGTTTAGGTTTTTTACCCATTTAAAATGAGAAATTTTTTTTACGCCCTCAAGGGTGCCGATTAAAATGAAGCAGGAAACTATAATATTGTAGTGCCAGACAGGTGAAAGCATGCCTGGGCGGTCGGATAGCAGATTGAGAGTGAGTTCCGGCAGTCCCAGGAGGCTAACCGGACTTATTAAGGGCAGGATTATCCCCAAGGGAGAAATTAATAAAAATACTTGTCTTAGGCTGTACCAATTGCTGATATTTGAACAGGAAAAGCCGGAAATTAGCGAACTTAAGAAATTGCCGTCTTGCGAGAGGAATCTTTGGCTTAAATTTAATATGAACCATGCAGAGTCAGTATGGGATTGATATATCTTCTGAAAATGCTGGATTATCCATAGAGAGAAAATGCCCCAGAAAATTCCCAGCAGCGCAGGGCTTAAAACCCATTTAAGGCGCTTTTTAGAAAATAAGGCATAGATGCCGAATAAAAGGGCAAGCATAGAAAAATGCTCCTTTATGGATACGGCCAAGATTAGGAAAATCATAAACGGCAGGAATCTATTTTGCCTGAAGAAATAATAAGTAAATAAAATAAAAAATGGCGAATAGCAGATTTCATGGGGTGCGGTAAGGTTTTGCGATATCAAGAAGGGATAAAAAAGAAAGGTTAAGGTAAACGGAAATACAGAGGAATCCTTAAGGATCAGCCTAGCGATTAAATAAAAAGGGATAGCCGAAAGAGCCAATAATCCGATCTTTAGGAATATCAAAGTTAAGGGATGGGGAAACATAAGATAAAAAGGGAGCAAGAGAAAATAAAAGGGCGAGTTATGACAGGCAAAATTTGAGCCGTAGGTAGAGTTCAAGAATAGCCTTCCTTCTATACTGTTGTAAAAGGTCTGATTGTAAATTCCGAAATCTTTTGAATTAAAGAAACTAAAGCTATTGAATTTCTGAGTAGCGATATAGCCAAAGATTGCACAATACAGAACAATAAGAATTAGTATAAGCACCTTCGGCTTCAGGCTGCTGATTGTTGCTACTTGGTCTTGCCTGGAGAGGATTAGAAAGAAACAAAGCTGGGTTAGTAAGATTGTGATTATGGGCTGGTAAAGGTTGGAGTGATCCTGAGGCCTCCATAAAAGCAGAAGCAGCAGGGGGAATAGGGTTATTCCCGAATACCTCAAGGATAATTTAGGCTCTTTTTTAAAACAGAAGGCAACAGCTATCCAGGTAAAAAATAGACAAGCAATACAGAGGAAAATTAAACCTGCGGATTTAAAATAGTTATTGAAAATTATTCTGAGTCTGTCGTTTTCTAAAGATGTGATGAAGTTAATAACTACAAGGCTTAGGAATAGAATAAAGGCAAGGTGTTTTTGGGAAATCGATTTAATCAAGCACCAGCTCCTTAAAGCCCTTGAAACAAACCCAGAGAAGATGAAATCCGTGCTTGAAGCTTTTCATTTTTGATTCGCCGGTTTTGCGCGACATATAATGAACTGGCATCTCCATAATCTTATTGCCTAACTTAGCGGCACCGAATAGTAAATCAAAGTCTCCCCATTTGTCTTGGCCCATTTTGATATAGCGGTAATCCTTTTTATACAAGGCCTTTGTGCCACATAAGGTATCAGTTAGGTGTTGTTTGCTGATAAAGGTCATAATCAGGGCAAAAATTTTATTGCCCAAGAGATTTAAGAAACGCATTGCCTGGCTTTGCATAGGATAGACTATCCTTGTTCCGTTAACAAAATCGCATATTCCTTTGTTAAGGAGCTTAAAGAACCGCGGCAATTCTTCCGGAGGTACTGACATATCCGCATCTAAAATCATCAACACTTCTTTACTGGCCGCCTCAAATCCCTGTTTTACCGCATAGCCCTTTCCTTTATTGGGAGAATAATCAATAAGCTTAAGATTAGGATAGTCTTGTTTTAGCCTATTGGCAATATTTGCTGTCTGATCTTTGCTACCGTCATTAACAACGATAATTTCTGTTTCCCTGCCCATTTTAGGAATGCGCCTGACCGCCTCTTCTATATTTCCTGCCTCATTGTAACAGGGTATAATAACCGAGCATGAAAACCCAAGGTCATTTTTATTCTCAGGTAGCGGCTGTATAACCATATATTGAACAAAAGAAAATTTATTGATTCCCCATATCCTTGTCCCTATCGCATTAACCAGGAAGGAAATAATCGGTATGCGTTTCGGTAAAAGCAGCATGTATCCGGAATAGCTTATAGAGAAATCCAAGAATTCTATAATTTTAGTTAGGTTTCTTTTTTCTACAAAATTGTGCGGTCCCTCCGGCATCTTAGCGCCAATCTTGGCCATTAACGAGAGAACCGGCTCCCACCATGGATTTATGGTACTGAGGATGATTTTTGTGGCTGGATGGCAGAACTTATACGCTTTTTCAAAAACATCAATGATATCATAGACATGGTCAATCAAATCTACCATGATAATGTAGTCAAATTTTTCCTGAGATTCAAATTCTTCAATTGAACAACAATGGAAAGCGTACTGTGGGAATTTTTCCTTGGCAAGCTTTATCATCTCCGGACTTAAGTCAATGCCAACCCCACGTGAGGGCTTGGCTGAGGCGAGGATTTCTCCTGTGGCGCAGCCGATTTCCAAAACCCTGCTGTCCGGACGGACGGTGTTTCTTATCAATGATTTGAGATTATCGTAATAGTAGACATTCTTTTTCTTCCATTTATCATATTCTTTAGCGATCAAATCAAAGTGTCTCTTGACTGAATCTGTGCTTATATTAGATTGCATGTTTTAGGCGGTCTGACCATGATTGGACAATCTCTTCAAAGATTTTCCCAAGCGGTTTTGTAATCGACCAGTTTGAATAATGCTCTTTCATTTTACGCAGGTCGCTATAGTAGCAGATGTGGTCTCCAATTCTATTTTTGTCCACATATTCATATCGCATCCGTTTGCCGGTTATTGAAGAAGTGATATCAAATGCCTCCAGGATTGAACAGGAATTGTCTTTTCCGCCACCCAGATTATAAACCTCAGCGCTTTTAGGGGCATTGATGAATTGCTCGATAAATGTAGCAACGTCATAGGAATGGATGTTATCCCTTACCTGCTTGCCTTTATATCCAAATATTTTGTAATTTTTTTCTTCCAGATTGCATTTTACCAGGTAACTGATAAATCCGTGGAGTTGGACGCCAGAATGGTTTGGGCCGGTTAGGCAGCCACCTCGTAGGCAGCAGGTCATTAAGCCGAAATACCTTCCGTATTCCTGCACCATTATATCGGCTGCTGCTTTTGAGGCACCGAAGAGTGAATGTTTGGATTGGTCAATTCTAAGGGTCTCAGGAATCCCTTCTTTATAGTTAGGATCGTCATAGTCCCATCGCTTCTCTAATTCCTTCATTGGGATTTCATTGGGTGCGTCGCCATATACTTTATTAGTAGAGAGAAAGACAAAAGGGCTTTCAGGGACAAATCTTCTGGTCGGCTCTAATATGTTTAAGGTGCCTGCTGCATTAGTATCAAAGTCATCAAAAGGTATTCTTGCTGCTAAATCATGGCTGGGCTGTGCAGCAGCATGCACAATCGCATCGGGCCTTAAGTCTTTTATTATTTTCAGGATTTTTGCACGGTCTCTGATATCTACATCGTAATGGGTAAACCCCTTGATTAGGGATTTCAGCCTTTTTAGAATCAATCTGGTGTCACCTTCCGAGCCAAAGAAGACTGCCCTCTGGTTATTGTCTATCCCGTAAATCTGCCAGTTTTTCTTGGAAAAATAGAAACATACCTCTGAACCGATTAACCCTGATGAACCAGTAATGAGTATTTTTTTGTCCATATTTTTAAATGGATTTAAATTTCCACCTCTTTTATCAATTTTCTGTTGTGCAGGATTTATTATTTTTCAATTTTAATTATACCACTGCTATCTCAAAATGGTAGAGGAATTAGGACATATTAATGTCTTTTAAGGCGAGTTTCTCGGAGCGAATATTATCTCCCTGTCAGAGAAAATGCCCCCCTCCGCCGAGGCCTTTTCTGTGCAAATTTTCATTAAGTTAATAATTAAATAGAGTTTTAAGGCAGTTCTGCTACCAGCTCATACTCATATGTGGTATTCTGTCCACATTGTAAGGATACTATAGACGAAAGGGATGAGGAAATCTCACAGGGATTTTGGACAGAAGAAATTCATAACTACAAAGAATTTAGCTGTTAAGCTTGGCGTGTAGATAGGGTTAGATGGCGGGCTTATGTGGTATTTCCTACATTGTCTGATTTGCTATCTCTGATCTTTTAAATAAAATGTCCCAATCTTTTGTTTCAAAGCGCAGCTCCACCAGACAGTAGAAGTCGTATTGACTAAAGAGATACTTAGCAAATTCGTATATAGATTGTGCCTGTGTTCTTCTTAGCTTGGTATTGTCTATCCATGAATAATGACCGCCCTCTTGAAAGACACAAATTGCATGCAATCTACCTAACTTGCCCGCTGCTAGAACCTTTGGCTGGTAGCCTGCTACGCGAAGGACTGCTTGGTTCAAAAAAGCATAATCCTCACAATCTCCATATTTATTTTGGAGTGTTTCTCCTGGAGTAGACCAATGATCCCCACCTTCCTCTTTTCTATATTTTATGTTTTCTTGAAGCCATTGAACATAATCTTCCAAAGATACTATATTGTTAAAAATTATGAGGTCGAGGATTTTCTCATCTAATGGAACAGGTCGACTAACCAAGACTCCACTAGTTTCAAATCTCTCCTGGCCAATGATTAATCTTCTACCAAATCCAATATTGCACTCTCCTTCTAATGCAAATACCGCAGTACTCTTAAGCAATAAAATGCAAATAGTAAATACTATGAAAAATCCAGAATTTTTAATTTCTCTTTTCCACAAGGCAATATGTTAAATAATCTATATTATTATTTAACCAATTGCTTATTATATCACCGCAATCTCAAAATGGTAGGAAATCTGTACAGACGAAAGGGATAGATAAATCTCGCAGGGGGTTTTGAAGAAGAAAAGGTGGGATAAGTAGAATCAAATCAACTACCAAATCCAAGATACAGCATCAATCTTAGCTACAGTCTATATAGGTCAAAACTGCACCGGTAGTAATAGTAAAAATCTTGATACCTGTTTGTCCACAACTTGCTGGTGTAGCCGTGCATGAATAGCCTGAAACAGCAAGAGTATCACAATTAAAGTCGTATCCCCTTAGTGTTGCAATTGTATAATCCTCGTTAAGATATGGCGGCATGGGGCCTATCAAATCTGCCATTGCCGTAGGGTATTGCCCGTAGTTTCCTGCTGCATAGCTTTCACAGGCATTAGAGATTATCTTTAAGATTGCTCTGGCATAAGTCTCATTACTAATTAACCGGGCTCTTAGTAAGCTTGGCATGACAAGAATTGCCAATAGGGCAATAATCGCTACTACAACCATAAGTTCAACCATGGTAAATCCTCTGACTTTAGCTTTAAAAAATTCTTCTTGGGACATCATCTCTCCAGTGTTGTCTATTATACCACTACTGTCTAAATATGGAAAGGGGATTAGAAAAGAAGGGGCGAGTAAATTTTACAAAATTTCATTATAGAAATTGATAAGATTATCGCTAGAAATAAACCAATTATAAAGAATTGTCTAAACCGCAAGGATTTTGTTGATTAAGGGAACATGCCTCGAGGCTTTCAGGGATCAGTTATGTTGCATGGAATTAGCTATTCTTAAGACAGAAGAAAAGGCCATTAAGTCTGTTTTTTCTAGTTTGACTCCAATTCTATACTTGTTTTCCTCTATCGCGTCCGACCAAACCACTTCTCCGCGCGTAAACAGAGTTTGTTCTGTGTTGGGAATCGAAAGCCAAATCTTTAAAGGGGTCCCTATAGATAACCTTTCCTCTGCGCTTATGCCTATTCCGTTGGCACTAGCGTCGGTTGTTTGAGCCTGGCTTTCTCTATTGGGATTTGGCCTAAGGTATTTTAGTGAGAGCTTTACTAAAAACCTCTCAAAGATTCTTCTGTCTTTGCCTGTAAAATTTTGCGTAATTCCTCCTTGGCGAAATAACAAAGCCACGGCTTTAACTCCGTGGCTTTGTTATAGAATTATTATAACCGCGCTCGTAGCAAAGTTAAGTATAGCATCTTCTTTATTAAATTTCAAGGTCCATCATTACCCGTTATGCCCTGATAAGCTGGTTAGAATATTTGGATTATAGTTAAAACAAGATGCGCAAGCAAATTGATAATTTAAGATTATGGATAATTCTTGTATAAATATAACATAATTGTATGATTTTCAAAAGGAGAGGAGAAATTGAGCGGACAGTAAGGGTGTAATAAGGGAAATTAGGTGGATTTAATTAAGAGATTGAATAAGGCGCTTAATTTATAACTCGTTGGATAACAAGATATTAGAATCACCACTGCTAGAAAGGGGTATGAGTTATTACCCTGGAGCCGATGATAATCAGCATCGCGACAGCAATCAAGATCTTAGCAATTATTGAGCCGATCCTCCCCAGAACCCCTCCGGCTCCAGCCTTAAGAGACTTAACCAGATCTCTATGTATAACCCATTCAACTAAAAATGCCCCCAGGAAGATACCAAGGAATACGCCTGGTATAAGCCCGACGCCTAAAATTGCTGCTCCTGCAACTGCTCCCAGAATCCCGCCAACAAGCGCGCCTACGACAGCTGCATTTGAAGCGCCAAATTTTTTGGCACCTACTATAATAAATACATATTCCAACACCTCGCCGCAAAAATAAAGAGTAAGCAAAATAATAAGGTGTTTTACAGTTAAAATGCCAAAATTAGTTAAAACAGCGTAAATTAAAGAACCGATTATAATTATTAAAGTCCCGAAGGTTGTAAAAAAGATAGCCAGAAAACCAAACACAATAGAAATGACTAAAATTATTAATGCTAATGATTCCATAGGCCTTCAAGGAATTGGCAAAGATTTACGCTTGATTTTATATCTACCTGAAATCCCTTAGTTGCCTTGTGCGATCAAACAATTGTTTATCGAGCTCTTCGATCTTTTTCCTAGTGCTATCTGAAATTGATTTATAGCTTGGGGCGTCTTTCTCCTGCTCTATGCCTTGTTCTGATAAAGAATCTTTTATTCCCTTAGAAAAAGGGAACTGCCTTAAATAAATACCTAATATCAAATAGGAGAGAAAAAGGATTATTGCTATAGTCAATAATATCCCAACTAATGAGAAGGCGCCTTCTCTCTGTTTATATCGAATCATGTTGCTGACTCCTCTTTAGAAGCAATCTATTTTCAAAAAAATTTGTGCTAAAATTGTCCAGTAAAGTCATTAACCCGGCAGGATGGTTTTTATCATCTCTAACAGCTCTCTGCCTGTAGTAGGCTTGGCCATTACATAGTGCCTGCCAGCTCTTTTAACCAAAGACTCCTCCTGCTTAGTGATGATTCCCGTTAAAAATATTATAGGAGTCGATTCGGTGGAGGGATTTTCTGAAAGGGCAGCGGCAACCTCGCTACCCTCCATGTCAGGTAAAATCACATCCAGGATAATTAAATCTGGTCTGAGTTTGTTAGCTAACTCTAATGCTTCTTTGCCTCTAGTGGTAGGAATGACCTCGTAATCAGCGCGTTTTAAAATATTAGTTATGTGGGTTAGCGTTTCCTGCTCGTCGTCTACAATCAGTATTTTTTTAAGAGGGAGGGTCGCCATTGCTCATAAATTATCATTAATTACCAGACATGTCAAGGAGGTTTTTGTAATAACCAAAAGTTCATTCAATTCCAGAACATATCTGAATATATTTAATAAATTTGATAGACAAGGTAGATTAATTAATATAATATACTTGATTATGGAAAATAATAAAACAGGACTGCTTAAATTGGCAGATGATTATTTCGGATTCATGGCCCGTTCTTATCCAGTTATGAGCCTGTCTGACGAATTCTATTTTTTCCCCCGCGCCAGCCAGGCGAACCAACATCTAAGCTACCTGGATAGCCTTGAGGCAGAAAAAACAAAGCAGAATAACGCTTATATCAAAACGCTTATGCGGGGTTTAGACAAATTGGATACAAACAAAATGGATCTGGAAACTCAGATTGACTACCGGCTTCTTAAATCCAGTATGAATGGTTTCCTGCGGGAGTTCCACAAAATTAAAATCTGGCAGCATGATCCTAATCTCTATCTTAAAATCGCTATCTTGGGGATCGATCAGATTGTGAATAAATTAGCGATGATAAAAGAAGATATCTGCTGGGAGCTTATCTCCCGAATCAAACAGATACCCTCTCTTTTAAAAGAGGCAAAGGCAAATATAAAACAAATTCCCCTGCCTTATCTAGAGACTGCTACTCAAACAGCTAAGGCAGCGACTAAATACCTTAAAGAAGACTTTCCCTTATTCTTAGAGACCAGGCTCCTTGATACTAAAGAGCTTAGGGTTTTAACCAGCAGGGCTATTGATTCGCTAAGCGAATTCAAAGGATTCCTCAAAAGAAGCGTTGGTAGCGAAAATTATATCAAAGATAGGGCAATTCTTGAGGATTTATTGGTCAATAGCTTTTCTTATAAGCGTGGCCTTTGCGAAATCTTTGAGATTGCCTCTGAGGAATACCAAAGAATTCTGAGCGAATTAAGAAATATATCCAAATATATGCGGCCTTCCAAGAGCTGGCAAAGGGCTCTGTCTGATTATAAATTAAAGGCTAAAAATACAAAGGAACTATTGGGTCTTTACTCTAGGCAGATTATTGGTTTGAGGACTTTCCTTGTAAAATCTAATCTCATCGGCATCCCCCGAATGCAGGATATTCGGGTTCGTCAAACCCCGGTCTATTTAGCACCAATTAGGGCCTCAGCATCATACGGTTGTCCCTTGAGCAGCAATCAAAAGGAGTCTGCTTTATTTTATGTAAGCATCGACCATATCAAAGAGAACATCCATCAGGAATATATCTTCGTCACTGCGCATGAGGCTTATCCCGGACATCACCTATTAGACTCAGTCAGACGTAATATTAAAAACCCAATCCGTCGGCAAATTGAATCTCCGCTTTTTTATGAAGGGTGGGCCTCTTATGCAGAAAGTCTAATTGAGGAATTTGGATACCACAACAATAACATACAAAGATTGATTGGCTTAAGGAGACAAGCCTGGAGAGCAATAAGGGCAAAACTGGATGTGGGTATAAGAATAAATAAAATGAAGTCTTCCGATGCCGCAGCTGAATTATGCTGGCTGGGTTACAGCCCTGGCAGGGTCAAGGCAATGCTCAGGCACTATATCCTTACATGCGGCTACCAGCTGTGTTATACTATTGGCAAATTTGAGATTGAAAGTCTAAGAAAGAGGTTTGTCTCTCGCATGGGAATAAAGAACTTCCATGACTACCTACTTGCCGGAGGAGAACTGCCCTTTGATTGTATTAAAAACAGAATGGAGAGATTATGCAAGCTGAATTCTTAGGATATCATTCAGAATGGAACATGGGCAGCCCTGGTGGCTGGGATTATCAACGCATGGCTCAGGAGAATGCAAGATTTTCCTGGCAGCGGATAAAAGAAAACTCGGGCATTGATATAGAATTGGATTTCGACCATTCTATTCTTAATCCTGTACCGGCATTTGCAGGATTACTTCTTGAAGCTCACAGGATAAAATTCGGCCGACAGAAGCCATTTATTGCCTTGGTGGCAGAGCAAGAAACCCTACAAAAGGTGGGTGAGAATATCCGATTTATCCAGTATCTAAATAGCCTGCCCAATGTCTCTGCCTGCCTGATCAGTCCAGATAAATTGGAGTTAAAAAATAATCGGGTGCTTGTAGGCAATGACAGGATTACCTTGATATTCCTGGATTTTAATAATAATGTAATTATAAAATTAAAAAAGAAATATAATCTCGCTGCCCTTATTGAGGCAATAAAACAGGGGATAGTGGTCAATCCACGAGGAATGGAGCCTATTGGCGCAAAGGGTGTGTTTGAAGCCATAACCTCTGAATATAGCAACCTAATGAATCCAACCACGCTTAAGAGGACGCCCTGGACAAGGCAATTCTTTGCCCGCTCAACAACCGATCCTGAGGGAAAAATAATCCCTGATTTAATTAAATGGGCAAAGATGAATTGGGACAATATTATCTTAAAACCGGTACACGGATATTCTGGTAAAGGGATTATTATTGGGCATAAAGAGCCTGATATTGATAAATGTATTCAGCAGGCATTAGAGAGCGGCGATTATATTATCCAACCACTTATTCCCATGAATCTATGGTCAGAAGAATTCCCTTGGATTGATAAAGAAAATAAAAAAATATTCCTAAAATCCTGGCAGACTGATTTTCGTTGTTTTATCACCAATAAGGGCTTAGCCGGTTTTGTCACCAGATTTGGCGGTATTCCCACCAATGTTGGCTCAGGCGGAGGTGTACAGAGCACTGCAATCTTACGCTCAAAGGTCTCGGTCAAAGAGGCGATCAGGATAACCAATGAAGCTATCCTTAATTTAGGATTTGATTTTGCTGCTGAGCTTCAACAAGAGATAGATAAAAGGTCTATCCAGATGGGGAATGTGTATCTGCTGGGTCCGCTCATGTCTACGCTAAGACCGAGGATAATTACTCTTAAGCATCTTCGAGAATTGCAAACCTATGCTATTAATCTTTGGGACGATGCAAAAAAATTAGAAACACTCTGGCTAGAGGGAAGGTTGAGTAAATATGTCCAAATAAACCAAGAGGAAAATGAGATTGCCCATCTTGCACCCTGGCAAGGCAGCCCTGCCTTGATTGCCTCTGACGGCCTGTTTAGCTTTAGGGGGATTCATGATTAGAGTTAAGAGGGACTGGTGGAAAAAATTCTTTAACCATATCTATTTGATCACCGATGCTAGAAGCGTATGCGATGCAGAACTTACATCTCGGGAAACAGATTTATTAGAGCGGATAATTGGTCTGAGAAAAAACGACCGAATACTTGATTTATTTGGCGGACAGGGAAGGCATACAATTGAACTGGCAAAACGCGGCTATCAGGATTTAAGCGTGCTGGATCATTCGAATTATCTGATTAATCTGGGCAAAAGATCCGCCAAAAGAGAGAATGTAAACATAAATTTTTATCGAGGCGATGCCCGTTCGACCGGATTGGCAAACAACAACTACTCAGTTATTGCGATAATGGCTAACTCCTTTGGCTACTTTTCTAATGCAAAAGACAACCTCCGTGTTTTACAAGAAACTAATCGGCTGCTTAAACCTAAGGGTAGGCTATTGTTAGACCTGGCTAATCCCGTATATGTAAAAAATAATCTTAAGCCAATATCCTGCCATAAAATCAGCAATAATTTTATCGTTTTTCGAAAAAGAGAAATTAAAGATGATCGAGTTAGAACTCGAGAAATTGTAATCTCCAAAAATAAGGGGCTGCTTAGAAATGAATGTTATTGCGAGTGCCTCTACAGCAGAACAAAAATATCTCAACTGCTTAAAAGGGCGGGTTTTAAAAATATAAAAATAAAAAATAATCTTTCACTGCACAAGGGCAAGCAGGACTATGGTTTTCTTACCTCCAGAATGATTGTTGTTGCAACTAAATGAGGTCCGCTTACTCTTAAATACCTTGTTTTATATACAGCTGCACAAGAACTGCCCTGGGGAGGCGGTTCCTTATTTATTTTGTTTTCTCTTCTCGTAATAGCAAAGCAAAATGGCCAACAATATAGAAGGGGGCAATATGAAAGTCAAATCGAATCCATCCCCGATTCTCATGCTCAATATAACCAGAGTCAAGAATATCGCAAACCAAAGGAGTTTTTTTAAAATATGTAAATGAAACCCATCGCAGAAACAAAATCCCATGAATGAAGCAAATAAGCTTAAACTCAACCATTGCCAGAATATTGTATTAACCATTATTTCCCTCCAATTAGCGCCAAGGCCTCGGCACGAGTCTTCTGGTTATCTTTAAAAATGCCTCGTACAGCCGAGGTTACGGTTAATATGCCGGGTTTCTTAACGCCGCGCATTGACATACACAGATGCTCTGCTTCGATAACCACCATAACCCCGCGGGGCTTGAGTTTTTTCATAATAATCTCGGCAATCTGAGTAGTAAGCCTTTCTTGTACCTGAGGTCGTTTAGATAAGATATCCACAACCCGGGCTAATTTGCTCAATCCGGTGACCCGTCCACCTTTAGGAATATAGGCAATATGTACGCGACCCAAAAACGGAATAAGGTGGTGCTCGCAGAAGCTATATAAAGGTATGCTTTTAAGCAGGATTATCTCATCGTGTTTTTGATCCAGGATTACTTCGAGCTCCCTTCTGGGGTCATACTCAATCCCTGAGAATACCTCTTCATACATCTGGGCAACCCGTTTAGGCGTATCTTTCAGGTCCCTTCTTGCCGGATCTTCGCCTATCGCAACCAGAATATCCCTTATTGCCTTTTCTATCTTTTTCTTATCCATCGCCTACCTCCAGTAATTACTTACCTATACAAAACTCACTAAAAATTCTATTTAATAAATCTTCGGAAAAACGCCTGCCTAGAATCTCATCTAAAGACCCAACTGAATCCTTTAAGTCCTGGGCAATGAGCTCGATTGATAAGTTATCGTTAACTGATTTTTTTGCCCGCATAATCGATTTTTGTATATTTTTAAGTTTCTGAATATGCCTAAGATTGCTTATCCAAATTTCTTCCCCTGATTTAACCTTGCCGTTAAATACACATTGAGCAATCGCCTCTTCTAATAAATCTATATTCTCCCTCCTTTTCGCTGAAATCCTGACCAGCTGCTTAAATCGCCTGGAAATTTGTTCATGTTTAATTCTTTGCTTCAGGTCTATTTTGTTAATCAAAGCAAGGGTAGGTTTTGATTTAGTCTTGCGCACTAAAACCTCGTCTTCATAAGATATACTTCTACTTCCATCAAAAACAAGTAAAACCAAATTTGCCTCCTGAATATAGCGCTGGCTGCGGCTAACTGCCTTTCTCTCAATTAGATCATGTGGCTCAATTATACCAGCAGTATCAACAATCCTTACAGGAATACCCCTGATATCTAAGATATCCTCGATTGTATCGCGGGTGGTGCCTGCGATAGGGGTAACAATTGAACGCTCACATTTCAATAACGCATTTAAAAGTGAAGACTTCCCGACATTGGGCTTTCCACAGATAACCACCTTTATGCCTTCCCGAAAAATCCGCCCTATTTTTGAATTTTCTAAAAGAGATCTGCATTCCTGTTCTAAATTAGCAAGATTAGAACAGATATATTTGGTATCCACCGTTTCTAAATCCTCGTCCGGAAAATCGATGTTCGCATCCAAAACAGTAAGTATTTCTAATAATTTATCTCTCAGTTGATTTAATCTTTTTGAAAGGGCCCCCTTTAACTGCCCAGCGCTCAAACTTAATGCAGAATCTGTTTTTGACCTGATAATATCCAGTACGGCTTCGGCTTGAGGAAGGTCAATCCGGCCATTTAAAAAGGCGCGCTGTGTAAATTCTCCTGGTTTGCTCAGGCGTGCGCCTGAATCCAATACTAGCTCTAGGATTTTCCTTAAGGGAATAATTCCGCCATGACAGTTAATCTCTACAATGTCCTCCCGGGTATAGCTTCGAGGTTTACGCTTAAATCCAGAAGGCTTCTGCCCGTCCTTAGAAACAAAGATCCTATCGGCAATGATTAGGGCTTTCTTGCCGCTTATTCTGACAATGCCGATACCCGATTCGCCAACCGGTGTAGCAACTGCCGCAATTGTATCGTTAAAATTAATATCTAGCATTTTTTAATAAACAAATCCCTGACCTCGCCCACCAGAAATAAAGATCCGGTAATTAAAATTAAATCCCCATCCTTTGCTTTTTTTACGGATAATTCTATGGCCTCTTTTACTCTTCTAGCCTTATTTATCCGATTATTGTCAATTAGCGGCTGCGAACTGACAATCTGCCCAATCACATCTACATCTGCTGCCCGAGGATTATCCGCCTGAGTTAAAATAACCTCATCGCTTAACGGTATAAGCGTATTACAGATTCCGCTTATATCCTTATCCTGAGAAACGCCCAAGACAAGAATCAAGCGCCTGCCAGGAAAATTTTCAATAATTGTCTCTTTTAGTACCTGGGCGGATGCGACATTTTGTGCGCCGTCGATAACCACCAGAGGATTTTTTGAAATAATCTCAAATCTACCTGGCCAAACAGTATTATATAGCCCTTTCTTTATAGCATCAAGTGCTAGTCTTACACGATGAAATCTCCTCACAGCCAAAACAGCCGTTACTGCTAAAGCAGCATTAATTACCTGATGCCGCCCTAATAATCTTATTTTTAAACCGGCTAATCTGCCAAAAGCGCCATTTATATTAAAGCATTGGCCGTTCCGAGAAGGCACCCCTTCGACGATTACATCCCTACCGATCTCATAGAGATTGGCATTGTGCTTTTTGCAGCTTTGCTTGATTACCTCAATAACCTCCTCTTCCTGTGGCGCGCTAATCACTATTGACGGTGATGCCAACTGTGAGCTAGATTTTATAATACCTGCTTTCTCTTTAGCAATCTCGGTTAGAGTATTACCCAGCTGTCTTATATGCTCGTAACTTATAGGAGTTATTGCGGCAATTAGAGAATTAACTGTATTGGTTGCATCCAATCTACCGCCTAAACCTGTCTCTAGAACAGCAAAGTCGACATTTTTCTGGTTAAAATATTTAAAGGCTAAGGCAGTATATACCTCAAAAAAAGAGAGTGAGCCAAAACATGACTGAGCATTATATTCTTCTATGCAGGGCCTTAGCTGCTCAACCAAATCTATCAACTCCCTTTCTTGAATCATTCCTTCAAATTCAGTTTTCGGTTTTAGTTTTCTGGTTCTCGGCTCTAGTACTCTAATCCTTTCTCTAAAATCCGATAAATGCGGCGAGGTGTAAAGGCCAACCCTACAACCAGCCTCCCGCAATATATAAGCGATGAAGGCTGAGGTTGAACCCTTGCCTTTTGTTCCGGCAATATGAATACATCTTAAATCATCCTGGGGATTATTCAGTACTTCGAGGAATTCTTTTATCCGCTCTAATTTCAGGGATTGTCTATAGGGGTATTGTGGGATTTTTTCATAGTCAATAAATGAATCTAAATATTTGATTACGTCGGGATAGGTCATTTCGTTATTGCGTTATTGCATTAGATACTATAACGCTAAAACCCAATAACGCTATAACGTCATCAATGCCTGAAGTGTCTTTTGCCTGTGGTAACCATAGAAATCTTATGTTTATCGCATGCTTTGATAATCTCCTCGTCGGAGATCGAGCCGCCAGGTTGAATTATCGCCTTTACACCTGAGCGTGCTGCCTGGATAACTGCATCGGGTTTGGGAAAAAAGGCATCTGAGGCAAGACATGAATTCTGGGCGAGCCTTCCTGCTTTTCTCTTAGCGATAATTACTGAATCTACGCGGGACATCTGGCCTGCGCCAATACCTACGGTCCGGGTTCCCCGGGCAAGAACAATGGCATTGGATTTAACGTGCTTGACTACCTTCCAGGCAAAGATAAGACTATTCAGCTGATTTTGGGTTGGCTTCTTCTTGGTTACGACCTTTAGATTATTTATCTCATCCAGATTTATATCTTTATCCTGGATTAATAATCCTCCGCTTATCCTTTTAAGATCAAATTCATTTACTGGTTCTAAATCCATTAATTCTAATAAGCGTAAATTCTTCTTTTGCTTAAGCAAATTTAATGCCTCTTGCTCAAACCCAGGAGCAACGATGCATTCTATAAAAATTCCGCTGCGTAGCATTAGCCTTGCGGTTTTTAAATTAACCTTTCTATTTAAGCCCACTATGCTGCCAAAGGCAGACAGGGTATCGCATTTCCAGGCATTTAGAAAAGCCTGGTCCAATGCCTTATCTTCGGCAACACCGCAGGGATTATTGTGTTTGGTAACTACTGCAGCTGGCTGCTTAAACTCAGTAACCAATTCCCAGGTACTGTTCAGATCTAGAATATTGTTAAAAGATAATTCCTTGCCATGGAGTTGTCTTAGATTAATCAAGCCTTGCCTTGACTGTTTTTGTTTATAAAAAGCTGCTCTTTGATGGGAATTCTCTCCATAGCGCAATTCCTGGAGTTTGCTAAAACTCAAATTTAATTCTGCAGGAAATTCTCCAGTTTGCCTTGGAATTCCTTTTTCGTTACCGCTTAAATAATTATAAATCGCCGCATCGTAATGTGCGGTTAGTCTAAATACCTCATTGGCCAATCTTTTAGCTGTCTGAATACTTATTGCTCCTTTATTCTGTGAAAGCTCTTCTGATATTGATGCATATTGACTAGGGCTGGATACAACTACAACCGATTGGTGGTTCTTAGCTGCTGAGCGCAACATTGATGGACCGCCGATGTCGATATTCTCAATTGCCTCCTCCTGTGTTACCCCCTGTTGGACAATCGTCTTCTCAAACGGATAGAGGTTTACTACCACCATATCAATCAGGTCGATCTCGTGTCTTTCTAGCGTCTGCATATGGACGGTGTTGTTTCGTAAAGCCAAGAGCCCTGCGTGAATCTTTGGATGCAAGGTTTTCACTCTCCCATCCAGCATCTCAGGAAAACCAGTATAATCAGAAACATCAACCACGGGGATGTTGTTCTGTTTTAATAATCTGGCTGTCCCCCCGGTGGAAAGAATTTCTACTCCTAATCTAGACAGATTACCGGCAAAATCAATAATTCCCTTCTTATCAGAGACACTAATTAAAGCTCGTCTAATCGTAATCATCCAATCCTCCTGTTTTCATTTATTAATTTGTCTAAGCCTCCCCCGCCTGGCTTATCTGTGTCGAACCCACAGCGGAATGATTAACAAAAACTATTTGCTAAAGCGGAATTTGATTAAATCTCCATCTTGAACAATATAATCTTTGCCTTCCAGATGAAGATGGTTATTTGTTCGGGCCTGATTTATACCTCCATCATTAACCAAATCATTAAAGCCGATTATCTCAGCACGGATAAATCCCTTCTGGATGTCAGAATGGACTAAGCCAGAAGCCTGCCAACAGGTAGTTCCTCTACTTGTTGACCAGGCATGAGCTTCTTTTTCATTAGCGGTGAAGAATGAGATATAGCCAAGGTGTGTATAAGCAGAAGTTAAAACCTTTGACTTATCTTCTAAATCTTGTGTCTCAATCAAAAAAACCGGCCTGGCGCTTAACAGGCTATAGCTTGTGGCTATTGCGCTTTCTTCCTCGGATAACTGTAATTCAGAAATAAACCGTTCGCTTTCCAACTGCTGTTTAAATCTGTTTAATAAATTCTTTTCTTTCTCCTCCTGAGCACTAGCAATTCGCTTATCCACAAATTCCAAATCAATAAGGATCAGGTCTGCCTGTTTATCTCTTGTGGAAATTATACCATTGCATTCCCTGATCCTTTCCATATCAACTATCAGCTCTACCTGAATATATGACTTTTTAGCAGAATGGGCCATCTGTTTTATTGTATCCAGGCGATTGTCAACAATATTTTCTTTGCCCGGAGAAAAATTATTAAATCCGAGAATGCCGATCTTCACCATGCTGAACCTCTGTGTTATTAAACCTAATTAAAATCTAAATATTTTGCTGGATTAAATTCTATTCTTCTCTTTTTTGTGCTTGATAATTGCTGATAATCTCATTAGCTATTTTGGCAGGAACCTGCTCGTAGTGGGAGAATTTCATTGTGTAGTTACCTCGACCGCCAGTAATTGAACGCAAGTCATTAGCATAGGTAAATATCTCGACAAGGGGAACCTGAGCCTTTACTATCTGATTTTTTCCCTTTATCTCCATTCCCATCATTCGACCTCTACGGGAATTAAGATCGCCGGAAATTTGACCCAAATATTCCTCAGGGATAATTACATCTACATTCATTATTGGCTCAAGAAGAACCGGACCGGCAGCAAGGGCTGCCTTTCTTAGAGCCATTGCTCCGGCAATCTGAAAAGCAATGTCTGAGGAATCAACTTCGTGAAAAGAGCCATCGTAAAGAACAACCTGTATATCAACTATCGGGTATCCAGCTATAGCCCCTTCAGACATTGCCTGTCTTACCCCTTTCTCTACGGAGGGGATAAAATTACGCGGTATCGCTCCCCCAACGATCTTATCAACAAACTCAAACTCCTTTCCTCGTTCTAAGGGATTTACTTCAATCCAAACATCTCCATACTGTCCCCTACCTCCGGATTGGCGTTTATATTTGCCTTGGACCTTTGCAGTTTTGGTAATCGTCTCTTTATACGCAACCTTGGGTGTGCCTAGATCCACCTGAACGCTGAATCTTTTCTTCAATCGGCCAATCATCACATCCAAATGCAAATCCCCTAATCCAGAGATAATTAACTCCTTGGTCTGCTGGTCGCGCGAAACCTTAAAGGTGGGATCCTCGGCCACAAGTTTGGCCAATGCCTCGGAAATCTTCTCCTCATCCTGTCGGGAATGGGGCTTTACAGAGGCTGAGATCATCGTCTCGGGGAAACTTATGGGTTTAAAAACAATCGTGTGTTTCTGCTCAGCAAGTGAATCCTGCGTCTGGGTTTGTTTCAATTTTGGTATTGCGACTATATCGCCACAAAGCGCCTCCTCAACTGGCCTCTGCTCCTTCCCCTGTAATATGTAGATCTGGGTAAAGCGCTCGCTTACCTTCTGGGTGACATTGTAAAAACTACTGCTGGCTGGTAATTTACCGGAAAAAACACGCAATAAGCTTAACTGGCCAACATAAGGATCAAAGATGCTCTTAAAAACAAAAGCAGTAAATGGGGCATCGACACTGAACTTAATCTCTCCCTCAACCTCCAGGAGGGATCTTTCTTCGGGCGAAGCCAGATAATCATTAATACTCTTGAGTAAATCATCAATACCTGCATCGGCAATAGCTGATCCAGAGATTATGGGGAAAACCTTTGCCTGGACTACTGCCCGACGTAAACCAACGGCGACCTCTTCAGGATCCAACTTCCCATCAGAAAGGTATTTCTCTAGGAGTTTATCGTCGGTCTCAGCAACTAATTCAACCAATTCTTCAGAATTTGGTGAACTTAAGAGAACTGCCTTCTTGGAGAGTGCTGATTTTATATCTGCAATCACCTTGTTAACATCAACGCCTTCCTTATCAGTTTTGTTAACAAAGATAATGCGCGGAAGTTTTAATTCCTCTAAAAGGGCCCAAGCCTTTTCTGTTCCCACCTCAACACCGCTGGTGGAATCAATTACCAGAATTGCATTATCGACTGCTCTAATTCCAGCAATCACCTCACCAAAGAAATCAGCATACCCGGGCACATCAACTATCTGAATCCGCAAATTCTGGTAGTCACAAAAAAGTAGGCTGGCATTAATTGAGTTTTTACGCTCAATCTCATCCCAGCTATAATCGCTTACCGTATTGCCCTCAGTAATACTGCCTTTACGAGTGGCAGCGCCGCAGCGAAAAAGCAGGCATTCAGAAAGAGAGGTCTTACCTGATTGAGCGTGACCAAGGAGAATGATCGATCTTTTGTTCTGTACAGCAGTCATAATAACTCCTTCATTGAGATTCGGATTTTTTAAATGGTAGGTTAATTAGGAGGTATTATACTAAGGAAGATAATTAGCGTCAAGGAAAAATTGGTGAGTCTCTATACTTACTAAAATCTTACGCCAACCTTGATACCGTATTCTGTAGAGTTATTTTCGGGCTCCACGGCTCCCCACCCCGTGGGGACTCCATCATACGTAATGGGTACGATATCTGAATCCCTGATGTTCCAATACCTTATAAAAGGCTCTATTGCAAAATCTAGTAACCTATATTTTTTCTGAAGCTCTAAAGAGGCTCGACAACCATAGCCTCTCTGTTGGTCATTCACAGGGTCGTTAAAGCCCTGATCAATATCGCTAAGATAAGTTTTCTGTTTTCCCGACCAGAGAATATCGTACTCCAATGTTGCGCCGATAGACCAACCAGTTCCTAAATCAGTTACAAATTTTACTCCCACTGGACTATAATAATAATTTGATTCTCGCTGATAGCCAGCTGGATCATGAGATGGATCGTCATTTAAGTACCTGTATCCAAAGCCGAAATAAGGTATGATGGTAGATGCCTTAAATTGGGGAAAATCATAACCTATCAATCCCCTAACCTCCCAGACATAATCGTCTATATTATCTATCTCATATGGTGTTCCATCCTGAAGCGCCCCTTCGTAATCTACTTCTCCGCAGCTATATCTTACCTCCAGCGTTAGTCTCCATTTATCAAGTTCTCTAGGGGCGGGAGGCGCCCAACCCTGGTAGGTATAAGAACAAATTATCCCACGCATCGTCCCTTCGTCCTTCATTAAACCAGGCTCCTTGTAGGTAATGTGAGATATTTCGGCTCCTAATTCCCACGTATGTTTGGTCGATGATTTAGGAGCTTCGTAGGTGTATTCGCTAGTGTATTCGCTATCGGTAGAAGAGAC
>SMTZ1_10002940_pt1 | contig 20648 bp, 18 predicted proteins | sample DeeMarSWOR136_30_FD_25667 | JGI IMG/M metagenome (IMG submission 25667) | reverse complement strand
TGCTGGGAACCAAATACAGTAAGGCTTTGGGAGCTACCTTCATAGATAAGGACAGAAAGGAGAAACCCTTTATCATGGGATCTTACGGGGTGGGTATAACCCGCACCGCCCAGGCTGCGGTGGAGAAATTTCACGACGAGAAGGGAATAATCTGGCCGGTCTCAATTTCGCCTCTGCACGTCAGTATCATTCCGGTGAATGTCCAGAACCAGACTCAGAGAGAAGTCGCCTTTGAGATATACGAGGGTATGAGAAAGAACAAAATGGAGGTTATAATAGACGACCGGGATGAGAGGGCAGGGGTGAAGTTCAACGACTCGGATCTGATCGGCTTGCCTTTGAGGATAACGGTTGGAGAGAGGTCTTTAAAGGAGAAAAAAGTGGAGCTCTCAATAAGAGGGAAAAAGGAGAGGATATTTTGTTCAAAAGAGGAAGCAGTAAAGATGAGCAAAAATATCCTGGATAAACTACAGGATGATATCTCGCTTTAATTTAGCAAAGAAAAATGAAAGAAAATACGTATAAATAAATTAGCTTAAGAAAGATTTTTGTTGCTTTTTTAATAGATTTTTTTTATTTGAAAAAGAGTGGGAAGCTTCCCACTCTTTTCCCTAATGGACAAATGTGGGAAAAGATGAAATGGAAGAAATTGAGGATGAAATAAAAAGAATGCTTTTGCCCTTGATTCAAAAACAGGGATACGAATTGGTTGATCTGAAGCTTAAAGGTTCTGGTCCCCCATCGGTTTTGAGGATTTATGTTGACAAAGCCGGGGGGATCACCTTGGACGAGTGCGCCAGGCTTTCGAAAAAATTGTCCGATTATCTGGATCTGGAGGATTTAATCAATCATCGGTATACCCTGGAGGTTTCCTCACCGGGATTGGATCGACCCCTGGTTACCGAGGGAGATTTCAGAAGAAAAATCGGTGAGCAGGTTAAGGTTTTTTTAAAATCCCCCCTGGATGAAAAAACGAAATTGGAGGGAAAGATAGTGGATTTTAAGGACGGGAAAGTATTTCTTAATAAAGGAAAGGAAGTGGAGGTTATTCCCTTGGAAAAAATCCAGAAGGCAAAAATCCTTTTTTAAGGAGGGAAAATTGGACACTTACGAGATATTAGAAGCGTTAAGTCAGATAACCAAAAACAAAAACATAGATATTGAGTTCGTTATCGATACTCTAAAGCAAAGCCTTCTGTCAGCAGCGAAAAAGAAGTTTGGAAACTCGGACAATATCGAGGTGAAGGTGGATACCAAAACCGGAGAGATCCAGATGTTCGCAAAAAAGAAGGTGGTAAAACAGGTTTCGGATCCTAGCCAGGAGATTCCCCTACCTCAGGCTCAGGGGATCGATCCTAAAGTAAAATTGGATAAAGAAATTCTGGTGCCCATAGGTTTCGACGAGTTCGGAAGGAACGCCATATTGACCGCCAAGCAGATTATGATTCAGAAGGTTCGCGAGGCAGAAAGGGAAAAAATCTATGAGGAGTACAAGGATAAAATCGGGGATGTGGTCACCGGCTCGGTTCAGCAGATAAACAAGGGTAACCTGATAGTTAATTTAGGAAGAGCAGAAGCTCTCCTTCCTCCCAAGGAGCAGATTCAAAAGGAACGCTATCGCCATGGCGACAGGATAAGAGCTTTTATTCTGGACGTGGAGAAGAGCTCTCGCGGTCCCCAGATAATACTTTCCAGAGCACATCCCGATCTTTTAAGGAAACTGTTTGAGCTCGAGGTTCCTGAGATATTCGAGAGGATAATCGAGATAAAGAAGATTGCCCGAGAGCCTGGAGAAAGGGCCAAAATAGCTGTTAGCTCAATAGACGATCGTGTGGATCCGGTGGGAGCTTGTGTGGGAATAAAAGGAGCCAGGGTTCAGAGCATCGTCAGAGAGCTTAACAACGAGAGGATAGATATCGTTCCCTGGCACCCGGACCCCGAAACCTTTGTTACCAGATCGCTTTCTCCTGCCAAGATCGCAAAGATCGATACCTTCTCTGATAAAGAGGAGATGGACGTGGTGGTTGAGGACGATATGTTGTCCTTGGCCATCGGAAGGGGTGGACAAAATGCCAGATTGGCTGCCAAACTAACCGGCTGGAAGATAAACATCCTGAGCGTGACCGAGTACAATGAACAGAGGAAACTGGATGAGGGACCCAAAATCAAGCTCTCCTTGCTTTCCGGGGTAGGCAAAAAAATGGAGGAGAAACTTGCAAAGTTGAAAATCGAGAGCATCCAGGATCTGGCAAAGACGGAGGTGGAGGCTCTGGCTAAGATAGAAGGGATCGGAAAGAAGAAAGCGGAAAACCTGGTCAAGAAAGCTCAGGATTATTTAACAACCAAACCAACAAGCTAAGATGATATATAAAGATTTTTCGCTAGTATGAAATTTGAAAAAATAGATGCCTGAGGTATCAAAGAAAACATAAAAAGTAGATATTATGGCGAAAAAAAGAGTCTATCAGATAGCTAAGGAATATAAGGTTTCCAGTGAAGCCATGCTCTCTATTTTGAGGAAGCTGGGTTTTAAAATCAAATCTCATATGAGTGTGGTGGATGACGATATGGCTTCGGCTGTTGAGAAGAAGTTCCAACAGGAAAAGGAGGCGGTTAAAAAGGAGTATGCCTGGAAAAAAAGGAAGAAAAAAGAAAGAGAACAGAAAGAGGAGCTTCAACGGAAAATCGAGAAAATAAGATCGAAGCTCAAGGCCAAGGATACAGAGAGAAGGCCCGGTCCTGGAAAAACGGAAAGACCACGAGGCAGAAGGACCAAGTTCAAAAAGCCAAAGAGAACTTTTGATGAAAAGACGGTTGAGAAGAGTGTAAAGAAAACCTTGGCTCAGATAGAAACGATAAAAAAGACCAAAAAGTACAAAAAGAAGACATCCAAGGATTTAGGGATTGAACAGCCCAGCGATGTAATTCAGATAAGCGAGTATGCCACTGTGGCTGAGCTGGCCGGTTTAATGGAGGTTAAGCCAGCGGAGGTTATTACCAAACTTATGGAGCTGGGAGTGATAGCCAGCATGAATCAGAGATTGGATATGGATACCATACAAACGGTGGCATTGGAATTTGGATACAATGTTGAGGAGGTAAAGGAAGTGGGGATAAAGGGGGAGGAAGAGATAGAGGAGGAAGAAAAGCTTTCTCCCCGTGCACCGGTTATAACCATAATGGGACATGTTGATCACGGAAAGACCTCGCTCTTGGATTACATCCGAAAAAGTAATATAATTGGTGGGGAATCGGGTGGTATCACTCAGCACATTGGCGCTTATGAAGTGAACACCCCCAAGGGAAAAATAACTTTTTTGGATACACCTGGCCATGAGGCATTTACTGCCATGAGAGCCAGGGGCGCCCAGATAACTGACATTGTGGTTTTATTGGTAGCTGTTGATGATGGGGTGATGCCTCAAACGGTGGAGGCGATAGACCATGCCAAGGCAGCTGGGGTGCCGATCATAGTGGCGATAAACAAGATGGATCTACCCGGAGCAGATCCGGAGATGATAAAAAATCAGCTGTCCAAGCAGGGCCTTGTTCCAGAGGAATGGGGAGGGAAAGCCATAATGGTGGGAATATCCGCCAAGATCGGCACGGGAGTGGATAAACTTCTGGAGATGATTTTACTCCAGGCCGAGATGATGGAGTTGAAAGCTAATCCCAATCGTCTGGCTCGAGGGGTGGTGGTGGAGTCCAGGATTGATCGAGGAAGAGGACCCATAGCAACTGTGTTAATCCAGAAGGGAACCTTGAGAAATGGAGATTCTTTTGTAACCGGAATATCCCATGGCAAAATCAGAGCCATGCTGGATGAGAGGGGGAGAAAGCTATCCTCCGTTGTTCCCTCTCAGCCAGTTTTGATACTGGGAGCTTCCGGGGTTCCGCAGGCAGGGGACAGTTTTATGGTAACCAAAACAGAACAGGAATCCAAAGAACTGAGCTTGAAAAGGATGAGGATCCATCGAGAAAAGGAGCTGAGAAGAAAAAAGCTGGTGAGTCTGTTAAACCTTAAGGAGCAAGCTTCCGAGGAAGGAATCAAGGAGTTAAAATTGATCATCAAAGCAGACGTGGTGGGCTCAATTGAGGCTTTATCCGATTCTTTGGAAAAACTTTCCATTCCCGACCTCAAGGTTAATATAATCCACAAGGGAACCGGAGCGATAAACGAGTCCGATGTCCTTCTTGCGGCTGCTTCCCAGGCTATCATTATTGGTTTTCATGTCCGGCCGGATATGAGGGCTAAGGAGGCTGCCCAGAGGGAAAAGGTGGACATTAGGCTTTATAACGTGATCTATGAAGTCGAAAAAGAGATCAAAGCAGCTCTGGAAGGAATGTTGGAGCCGGAGACAAAGGAGGTTATAATCGGAACAGCCGAGGTCAGGGATATCTTCAGGATTCCCAAAATAGGTCAGGTGGCAGGGTGTTATGTTCAGGAAGGCAACCTGACCCGAGGTGATAGGGTGAGGGTGATCAGGGATGGGGTGGTGATCTATGACACTATCCTCTCTTCCTTGAGAAGGTTTAAAGATGATGTGAAAGAGGTTGCCTCCGGTTTTGAGTGTGGAGCTAAAGTGGAAAACTTTGAAGACTTAAAACAGAACGATAGCCTGGAAACTTATCAGGTCGTTGAGATAGCCAGAAAGACCGAAGAGGCTTAAGGTGGTTATAGGAGCTCTTCTTGTTGACATTCATCTTCCCGAGAGTTGCTCGTTAAAAGCTAAAAGGCAGCACTTAAGAAGGCTCAAAGACCGATTAAGAAACAAGCTCAATGTCTCGATAGCGGAGGTGGGGAATAATCAGCTCTGGCAGAGAACCACCGTAGGGATATGCATGATAGCTAACGAAAAAAGATTCGTAAACCAGGTTTTGTCCAAAGCGGTAAAACAGATCTCCGAGGAGAATGGGATCGTTATATTGGATTATTCGATGGAGTTTTTTTAAAGATGACACTTAGAAGAAAAGAGAGGGTGGAGGATCAGATCAAAAAGGAAGTCTCCCAGATCATCGATCTTAATCTTAAGGATCCCAGGGTTGGTTTTATAACCATCACCTCGGTGGATTTATCCCCCGATCTAAAGTTCGCCAAAATATTCTTCACCGTTTTGGGAGATGAAAAAGAAAGAGAAAAGTCGGAGAAAACGCTTGTCAGGGCCACCAAATTCATCCAGCAGAAGATGGCTTCGAGAATAAGGTTAAAATACACTCCTCAGATTGTATTTAAATATGATAATACTCTCCAGCAAGCTTTGAGGATTGAGAAGATATTATCCGAGATAGAGGATGAAAAAAAGAACAGAGGAAAAGATTAAAAAGATTTTGGAAAAAATCAAGGCGAGCCAGAAAATACTTTTAACTTCGCATATCGAACCGGACGGAGATTCGGTTTGTTCCCAGCTTGCCCTGGCTAATTATCTGGATAGTCTGGGGAAAGAATACCAGATCATAAATCAAGGGGAGATACCCCACAAATATCTTTTTCTGGACGAGAAAAAAAGGATAAAAAATAAATCCAGGCCAAGAAGGCTTTCTCCCAATTCAGAGGGTTTCGATTTAGCCATATTCATCGAGTGTTCCAACCTGGATCGGTCAGGGGGGGTTAGGAGATTATTGTCAAAGAAAAGTTTTCTGATCAACATTGACCACCACCAGGACAACAGTCTTTTCGGAAAAATAAACTATGTTGACCACTCCGCCTCGGCTGCAGGTGAGGTGATCTATGATATTCTGGACGTTTCGGGATTCCCTTTGGATAAAAAAACTGCTGAGCTGATCTATGTGGCAATATTGACCGATACCGGAAGGTTCAGGTACTCCAGCATTACTCCCAAAACCTTCAGGATATGTGCTGATTTATTGGAATGCGGAATCGATACCAACTTTTTAACCCAGAGGATCTATTACGATTTCTCAGAGAGATCCTTGAAGCTTTTAAGAACAGTTTTGGAAAAAATAGAGCTTTACCAAGATAAAAGGATATGCTTTCTGACCATTACTCACCCCATGCTTAAAAAATTTAAAGTACCCTATCAGGATACTGACGGATTCGTTGATTTCTCTTTATCCATAGCGGGGAGTAAGGTGGGAGCGTTATTTCTTGAATTGGAGGAGGGTCTAACTCAGGTTAGCTTGAGATCGTCTGATTTTATGGATGTTTCCAAAATCGCGAAAAGCTTTGGTGGGGGTGGTCACAAAAACGCATCCGGTTTTACCCAGAAGGGAAAAGTCCAGAGGATTAAAAAAGCTCTTTTGGATTCCATTTTAAAAAAGCTTAAGGGGAAAGATAATCTTTCTTAAAAAAAAGTAAATAATTAGAATTTCAAAACATGATTGAGAATCTGATCAAAAACAGAAACAATAAAAAGGTTACTGACTCCGAAATCATTCCGCCTGTGGAAAGAGATTTTGATGGCTTGTTGATAGTAAACAAAGACAAGGGTCCTACCTCTTTCGATGTTGTTCGGAGGCTGCGAAGAATAACCAACACCAAAAGGATCGGGCATACCGGAACTTTGGATCCCTTTGCTACGGGAGTTTTGGTCTTCTGTCTGGGGAAGGGAACGAAGATAGTTCAGTTTATCGATGATTGGGAGAAAGAATATATCGGGAAGATTAAACTGGGCGAGGAAACCGACAGCTACGATAGTTTTGGAAAAACCGTAAAGAGAAATTCTAAGTTTGTGTGTGATGAGGAAAGCATAGGTGAGGTAGTGGGTTCTTTTAAAGGTGAGATCTGGCAAACCCCGCCAGTATTTTCAGCGATAAAGCATAAAGGAAAAAGACTTTACCAACTGGCAAGGGAAGGGAAAAGAATTGGAATGAAAAAGAGGAAAGTAACAATTAAAAACATAGAGGTTTTGAAAATCAAGCTTCCCTTCGTCTGTATAAGGGTTAGATGTTTTAAGGGGACCTATATCAGGAGCTTGGGTTTTGATGTGGGGAGAAGATTGGGTTGCGGAGCGCATCTTTTTTCATTATGTCGAACCCGGGTGGGACCATACCGGCTCAAGGATTCATTCACCCAGGATCGGATAGAAAAAATAAAAGAACAGGGGGGGGTGAAAAAAATCATTATACCCATAGAGAAAGCCTTGGAAGATTTCCCATCGCTTGTGGTTTTTGAAAAGTTCAAGACTAAGATAAGACATGGTCAGGAAATAAAAGCCGAAGATATAAAGTCAATTGAAAAAGATTTCTCTGAAAATGAGAAGGTGGTTTTAAAGGATGACTCGGGAAAGGTATTGGCAATAGGGCAAAGCCTGGTCGGTTGTAAGAATTTATCGGATAATGGGAAAACCTTATTTAAGTATAAAAGGGTTCTTTGGTGATGGAAGTTATCTGCGACATTAACCAGCTTGATACGTCTTATCTGAACAAACCGGTGGTGACTTTAGGGACGTTCGATGGTGTTCATCTGGGACATCAGTCAATTATAAGAAAGCTGGTCGAGAAGGCGAAAGAAAAAGGGAAAAAAAGCGTTCTGGTAACCTACCAGCCTCATCCCCAGTTAGTTGTTGATCCGAAAACCGCTCCCTTTGTTTTGACCACCTTGGAGGAGAAGCTCTATTTTTTGAAGAGATTGGGATTGGATTTGACCATAGTAATCAAATTCAACAAAGAGTTTTCAGAGATGAAAGCTGAGGATTTCGTGGAGAAGATACTGATTGATAAACTGAACGCAGGTGAGCTGGTGATTGGATATGACCATGCATTCGGGGAAAAAAGAGAGGGGAGATTGGAACTTCTTGAGAAAAAAGCCCAAGAGTTTGGATTTGATCTGGAGGTGATTTCACCGGTGAAAAATGATGATCTGCCCATAAAGAGCACCAGGATAAGAGAGGCTTTCAAATCAAAGGATTTTGAAAGCGGGATCAGTATGCTGGGGCACGGCTATCCGATCCTGGGTGAAAGAGTGAAAGGTAGGGGTCTGGGTGAAAAACTGGGTTTTCCAACTATCAATTTGAAAGTTTCTGAACGAAAGCTTATACCTCAGAACGGAGTTTTCTCTGCAGAGGTGAGGATTGAAAAAAAACTTTATGGTGGAATGGTTTATTCCGGAGAGAATCCTACCTTTGAGGAAAAACATAGGTCTTTGGAGGTGAACATATTTAACTACAGACAAAAAGAGGAAAAAAAGAAGGTTTTTCTTTTTCTGTTTGATTGGATCAGACCCGATCTAAAATTCAGCAGCTTGGAGGAGTTGAAAAAAAGGCTCAAAAAGGACGAAAAGGAAGTTAAAAGAGCACTACAACAAAAAAATTCAAAAGGAGGATTATTTGCCAATAGAGAAACCAAAAAAACAAGAGCTTATTAAAGAATTTCAAGAACACCAGAAGGATACAGGCTCTCCCGAGGTTCAGATTGCATTGTTAACCGAGAGAATCAACGCCTCTACCCAGCATCTTAAAACCTTCACCAAGGATTTCAGCGCAAGAAGGGGGCTTTTAAAGATGGTGGGGAAAAGAAGAAGGCTTTTGGATTACTTGAAGAAAAAAGAACCTGAAAGCTATCAGAAGTTGATCAAAAAACTTAAAATAAGAAAATAGAGGTATTAGGATAAATGGAACAGGAAAAGAAAATCGATTTAGAGGGGCGGGAACTCGTTTTTGAAACCGGGAGGATCGCCAGGCAGGCGGATGGCGCTTGTCTGGTAAGGCTTGGCGACACTATGATTTTGGCTACTGCGGTTGCTAATAAAGAGGTAAAAGAAGAGGCTAAGCTTCAGGGGTTTTTCCCTCTGACTGTGGATTACAGGGAGAAAGCCTATGCTGCTGGTAAAATCCCGGGAGGATTTTTCAAAAGGGAGGGTAGGCCCTCTGAAAAGGAGATCCTATCCTCAAGGTTGGTTGACCGTTCGATCAGACCTCTTTTCCCTCAAGGTTACTTCAAGGAGGTACAGGTTATAGTGTTCGTACTCTCATCCGATCAGGAAAACGACAGTGATGTTCTGGGAATAAACGGTGCTTCTTTGGCTTTGTCCCTTTCCTCCATTCCTTTCTCCGGACCGATCGGAGCGGTGAGGATCGGAAGGGTAAACCATAAGCAGGTGATAAATCCTACTTTTTCGGAACTGGAACAAAGCGACATGAACATCGTGGTCACCGGAACCGAGGATAGCATCATCATGGTGGAGGGTTTTTGCAACGAGGTATCCGAAGACGAACTTCATTTGGCATTGGATCTCTCTCATAATCAGATAAAAAAGATAATCGAGGGACAGAAACAGATGCAGAAAGAACTGGGTCAGCTCAAGGAAAAGCCGGAGGAGATATCAATAGAAAAAGAGCTTCAGGAGGCGGTAGAGGGTTTGGCAAAGGAGGCAGTAAAACAGGCAAATCATTCCGGGGACAAGAACACACGCCAGAAGATACTTGATGATCTGTATGAATCGATAACCGAAAAGCTTGCCGACTCCTTTCCGGAGAAGGAACCCGAGATATCTTACGTTTTGGCTGAGCTTGAAAAAAAGGACCTCCGTCGGATGATACTGGAAGAAAAAGCCAGATCCGACGGAAGGGATTATGACACCATAAGACCCATCTCCTGCGAGGTGGGGATTCTGCCTCGCGCACATGGCTCAGCTTTATTCACTCGCGGTCAAACTCAGTGCCTGGTGGCGATCACCCTGGGCACCAAGATTGATGAGCAGATAGTGGATGATCTGGAGGGTGAATCGAGCAAAAGCTATATGTTGCATTACAATTTTCCCCCTTTCTCTGTGGGGGAGGTCAAATTCCTCAGAGCTCCTCAAAGAAGGGAGGTCGGTCATGGAGCCCTGGCGGAGAGGGCTATTCAGCCCATGATTCCCAAGGAGGAGGCATTTCCCTATACCGTCCGTATTGTTTCGGACATTCTGGAATCGAACGGCTCCTCCTCCATGGCAACGGTATGCGGGGGATCGCTATCCCTGATGGATGCCGGTGTACCAATCAAAGCTCCAGTAGCTGGAATCGCCATGGGACTTTTGAAGGAAGAGGAGAAGGTAGCCATTCTAACCGATATCCTGGGTGTGGAGGATCATTCTGGGGATATGGATTTCAAGGTGGCTGGAAGCAGAAAGGGAATAACGGCTTTCCAGATGGATACCAAGATATCCGGGATCGAGCTGGAGATATTGAAAGAAGCTCTTTTAAAAGCCAGGGATGCTCGTCTTTTTATTCTGGAGGTTATGGAAAAGACCATCTCCAAACCCAGAGAGAGTCTTTCGGTTTATGCTCCGAGGATAATCATCTTGAAGATCAGACAGGATAAGATCGGGGATGTCATCGGACCAGGAGGAAAAACCATAAGAGGAATAATTGAAAAGACCGGTGCGAAGATAGACATCGAGGATGACGGCTCGATATTCATAGCTACTCCTGACCAGAAAGCAGCTGAGCTTGCCCAGGAGATGATCCTGAAGCTGGTGGAGGAGCCCGAGTTAGGGAAGATCTATGAGGGTAAGGTCACAAGGATTTTACCTTTTGGAGCTTTGGTGGAGATACTCCCGGGACAGGAGGGTCTGGTGCACATATCCGAACTGGATAACAAGAGGGTATATCGGGTTGAGGACATTTTAAATTTAGGTGATAGGGTCAAGGTCAAGGTACTGGGAATAGAGCCGGATGGAAAGATCAAGCTTTCAAGAAAAGCGTGTCTCAGGCCGTCTTCTGTCAGGACGAGAAGAGACTGATTTTTGAAATTCTTTTGTTTTTGCGATATTGCCCAAATTTGGTGATTTGGGCTTTATATTAAATAGCTGTGAAGGATTACTGAATATGAGACCAAAATATGATGGCCAGTATAACAGAACTATTTTAAAAAACGGGATAAGGATTGTTTCCGAAAAAATTCCTTGGGTTAGTTCGGTCTGCCTTGGTGTGTGGGTGGATATCGGTTCCAGAAATGAAACTCCAAAGGAGAGCGGAGTTTCTCATCTTATCGAGCACATGCTTTTCAAAGGTACCAAAAAAAGGACCGCAAAGCAGATCGCTATAACTTTGGAATCAATAGGTGGCAGCCTCAACGCATTTACCGGAAGGGAAAACACCTGCTATTATGCCAAGGTAATGGACAGGGATCTGGGAGTGGCGGTGGACCTCCTGTCCGACATTATCAAAAATCCCTTGTTCGCCCCCATCGATTTCAAAAAGGAAAAAAGGGTGATAATGGAGGAGATCAACGAACTCGAGGATTCCCCTTCCGAGCTTATCTTTGATCTTTTTATGGAGTCATTATACAAAAAGCAGGCTCTGGGAAAACCCATTTTGGGAACCACAGATAACATAAAAAGAATCAAGAGGGAAGAGGTTTTGTCTTATTACAGAAAGAATTACATCTCACCCAAAATAGTAGTATCTGCCTCGGGTAACGTAAGCCACAAAAGTCTTGTCAGGAGGGTGAAAGAGAAGTTTAATTTTAATCAGGACATTTTCGATTCTTATCCGAAGGGAAAAGAAAAACCGGTGTCTTTTTCCCAGATGACCTTAACCCGGAGGGATATAGCCCAAACTCATATCTGCATAGGATTTCCAGCTTTGGATTTTAATCATTCACGGAAATATCCAGCCCTGGTTTTAAGCAACATCCTGGGCGGCGGTATGAGCTCCCGGCTTTTCCAGACGGTCAGGGAAAATCTGGGGCTGGTTTACAACATCCAGACTTTTTTCGATTTCTACCTTGACACCGGGATTTTGGGAGTATATCTGGCAACCAACTCAGACGACGTCCACAGGGCGGTTGAAGCTGTTTTGGGGGAATTGTTTAAGGTGAAAAAAAGCCGGTTGCCAAAAACCGAGCTGGAGAATGCCAAATACAATCTCAAAGGTAATCTGATATTGGGAGCAGAAAACGTCTCCTATCGGATGAATCGGATAGCCCGACATGAGCTGTACTCCCGTACCTACCGGAGTTTGAGAAAAAGCATCTCAGCTGTTGAGAAGGTAGAGGCAACCGAGGTAAAAGAGGTGGCAAAGAATATACTGAACCCAAAAAAAATCTGCGTTAATATCTTGGGACCGGTAAAAACAAATAAAATTAAAAATATCGACTGGAAGCATTTTTAACAACTTCACACTGGTAATATGAAGTTTTTTTTGATTTTAGTTTTTTCTCTTTTGGTTTTTAACCCTTGCCTTTATTTTGTCTGGATTTTGAGGTTTAAAACAAAAATCACATCATCCGAAAATAGGGATAAGAAGTCCCATCAGGTTCTGCTCTATCATAAAATAGATGATAGATGGGAATGGGGTATCACCAGACAAAAGATAAAACAATTTGAAAAACAGATGAGGTTTCTTTATCAACGGGGCTTTAGATTGACCAGCTTGGAAGATGGTTTTTTTTCTTTTTCTTTAAAAGAGAAAAAAAAGATATTCTTAACTTTCGATGACGGGTACCGTTCAGTTTACACTCAGGTCCTTCCGATTCTTGAAAAATATGGTTTTTCGGCAACGGTCTTTCTTATCACCGGGTGGATAGGTAAAAAGAACCTGTGGGATTTTAACTGGGGCAGGGAGTTTCAGCACCTCTCCTGGTCCCAGATAGAGGAGCTCAAAGGATTCGGATTCGGTTTCGGCTCCCACACCGTAAATCATCCGGACCTGACCAAACTCAATGAAAAAGAGTTGGAATATGAGCTTATGGATTCAAAAAATGCTTTAGAGAACAGGTTAGGGAAAAGGATTGATTTTCTGTCTTATCCTTTTGGAAAGTGTAATGAAAAAGTTAAAAGGATTGCAAAAAAAGCTGGATACAGGTGTGCTTTCTCCATCTGTTCGGACCCCGATAATCCATCTGACCCTTTTGCCCTAGGCAGGTTGGGGATGTATCTTTTTGATTCGAGATTGACCTTGAATATAAAACTCAAAAGAACACCTTTGTTTTGGATAGAGGATATGAAGGGGAGGATAATTAACCGGTTTGCCAACGGTACTATATTATTTAAAGGAAAGCCTCAATACGATTATGCCTCAGAAGCTGAAAAACCTAAAAGTATCTTGGTAAAGAAAGTATAATTATGAGATCATTTGTCTTGCGCTGGCTTGTTTTGAGCCTGGCGATTTTTATCGTTGCCAACATTACCGATCTTATATATATTGAAAATTTTAAAGCTTTGATTTTAGGAAGCTTGATATTAGGTATATTAAACGTGTTCTTGAAACCGATTTTGCTTTTTTTCACCATGCCTTTGACGGTAATGACCTTAGGTCTTTTCGTTTTAGTCATTAATGGAATTGTTCTATATCTGGTTTCTTTTCTGGTTTCTGGTTTTGAAATTTTCGGTCTTGGAAAGGCCTTATTAGCAGCATTGCTTTTAACCATATTAAGCACCTTGATTAACTGGATAATAAGAGATTGAATTTAAATGAGTATGATTGATCACACCTACATTGAGGATATCGGCACCAGGGTGGGTGAGGAGGTGGTTGTGAAAGGTTGGCTTTACAACAAGCGCTCCAAGGGGAAAATACATTTCCTTCTTTTAAGGGATGGGACCGGAATTATCCAGTGCGTGATGGTCAAGGGAGTGGTTTCCGAGGAAACCTTTAACTCCTATGAGGAGCTTTCCCAGGAGTCCTCACTTGAGGTCAGAGGAAAGGTGAGGGAGGACACAAGGGCTCCTGGCGGGTACGAGCTTGAGCTTTCCTTTTTGAAGATCATCCAGATAGCCCAGGATTATCCCATCACTCCCAAATCTCATGGAACAGCTTATCTTATGGAACATCGTCACCTGTGGCTCAGGTCCAGACGCCAGTATGCAATATTAAGAATAAGAAACGAGGTGATCTTTGCCATAAGGGATTTCTTCTACCGCAGGAGGTTCGTTCTGGTTGACGCACCAATCCTGACCGGTGCTATAGGGGAGACTGCTTCAACTCTTTTCGAGACCGAATATTTCGACCAGGGAAAGGCTTATTTGGGTCAGACCGGACAGCTTTATAACGAAGCGGCTTGCATGGCTTTGGGCAAGATATATTGTTTTGGACCTTCTTTCCGGGCGGAGAAATCCAAGACCAGACGTCACTTAACCGAGTTCTGGCAGGTCGAGGCTGAGATGGCTTACTACCAGCACGAGGATAACCTTAAGCTTCAGGAGGAATTGCTTGAATACGTGGTGAGGTGGGTTTTGGATAAAAGCACAAAGGAACTTGAGATCTTAGAAAGGGACCTTTCAAAGTTAGAGAAAGTAAAAGTTCCCTTTCACCGAATCTCATACGATGAGGCAGTAAAGATCTTGAATGAAAAAGGAAGCGATATAAAGTGGGGAGCAGATCTGGGCGGGGATGATGAGACCATACTTTCCAATCTGCATGAGAAGCCGGTTTTCGTTTGTAACTATCCCAAAAAGGCCAGGGCGTTTTATATGAAGCCCCATCCGGAAAGGGAGGAACTGGTCCTGTGTGCTGATCTTTTGGCTCCGGAAGGGTATGGAGAGATAATCGGAGGTTCGGAGAGAAACGATGACTACGATAGTTTGGTTAAAAGGATAAAAGAGGAAAAACTTCCCCTGGATGCTTATTCCTGGTATCTGGATTTGAGAAAATACGGTTCCGTTCCCCATTCGGGTTTTGGTATGGGAGTGGAAAGGTTAGTAACCTGGATATGCAAACTTCCTCATATCAGGGAATCGATACCATTTCCCAGGATGCTTTATCGTCTATATCCTTAATGAATTGAATCTTATAAGATAACTTGGAAGGTAAAATGCAGATGTATCCTTTTAAAGAGATAGAAGCCAAATGGCAGAGAAGATGGGAAAAACAAAAACTTTATAAAACTACCGACCCTCCCAAAAAGAAATATTATATTCTGGTTATGTTCGCCTACACCTCAGGGGACATTCACATCGGTCATTTCAGAAATTACATCATCGGGGATGTGATTGCCCGGCACCGGATGATGAACGGGTACGATGTGCTTCATCCTTTTGGATGGGACGCCTTTGGTCTTCCAGCAGAGGAGGCGGCGATAAAACACGGGGTTAATCCGGAGAAGTGGGCTTTGAAAAACATAGAGGTTTCAAGAAAGACCATCCAGAAAAGCGGGGTATCCTTTGACTGGGACCGGGAGGTTATAACCTGCTTACCCGATTATTACAAATGGACTCAATGGATTTTTTTGAAACTTTACGAGAGCTGCTTAGCCTACCGTGGAAAATCCCTGGTGAACTGGTGCCCCCATTGCAACACCGTTTTGGCTAACGAGCAGGTGAAAGGGGGGAGGTGCTGGAGATGTGAACAGGAGGTTTTTAAAAAGGAGCTGGAGCAGTGGTTTTTCAAAATAACCGCTTATACGGAAAGGCTGCTTTCAGATATAGATAAGCTTGTGGACTGGCCTGAGCCGATAAAGATAATGCAGAGGCACTGGATCGGACGCTCAGAAGGGACTGAAATGGATTTCACCATAGAGGGAACCGGAGAGAAGATCTCGGTCTTCACCACCCGAGCTGACACTATCTTCGGGGTCACCTTTATGGCTATTGCTCCGGAAAATCCCCTATTGCAGAGGCTTGATATTGAACCTGAATATAAAAACGAAGTTGATGAATACATAAAAAAATCAGCTTTCAAAGACGAGACTGAAAGGATCTCTGCAACTGAGAAGGATGGTGTTTTCACAGGAAAGTATGCGATAAATCCCCTCTCAGGCGAAAAGGTTCAGCTCTGGGTTGCGGATTACGTTGTGGCTGCTTACGGAACCGGCATGGTGATGGGTGTGCCAGCCCATGACCAGAGGGATTTCGAGTTCTGCAGAAAGTATAAGATACCCATCAAGGTGGTTATCCAGCCCAGGGGCATGACTCTCTCCCCCAACAAAATGAAAGAGGCTTATGTTAAGCCAGGGGTGATGGTCAACTCGGACAGGTTCAACGGGCTCCAATCAGAGAAGGGGATAGAGAAGGTTACCGAATACGTTGAGAAGAATAAATTAGGAAGAAAAAAGGTAAATTACAAGCTCAGGGACTGGCTTATCTCCCGTCAGAGATACTGGGGAGCACCCATTCCCATGATTCACTGCGAAAAATGCGGTATCGTTCCTGTGCAGGAGAAGGATCTGCCCGTTCTTCTGCCCAAAGGGAACATAGACTTTTTGCCCAGGGGGAGATCTCCTTTAGCTGATGTGGAGGAGTTCATCAATACCACCTGCCCCAAGTGTAAGGGAAAAGCAAAGAGGGATCCGGATACCATGGATACCTTTGTCTGCTCCTCCTGGTATCTTTTCAGATACACCGATCCCAAAAATGACAAAGAGCCCTTTTCCAAAAAGAAGGCTTCCCGGTGGCTTCCGGTGGATAAATACGTAGGCGGTTCTGAGCACGCTACCGGACACCTTCTGTATTTCAGGCTTTTCACCAAGTTTTTACACGACATCAAATGGTTGTCTGTTGACGAACCGACAAGGGAGCTTTTCAATCATGGTATGGTTCTGGATTCCAAGGGTGAGGTGATGTCGAAATCCAAGGGGAATGCCCTTTCTCCCACCGATCTGATCGACAAGGAGGGGGTGGATGTTTCCAGGATAGCCATGTATTTCGCTGCCCCCTCAGAAAAAGAGATTCTCTGGACCGGCGAGGGTATCACCGGTGCCTCCAGATTTCTAAACAAGATTTACAATTTAGCCCAACAGGCAGAGCCTGAGAATCTAAATTTAAAGTTTAAGTTAAAGGATTTAAATGAAGAAGAGAAAAAGACTTACAGAAAGCTTCATCAGTCCATGAAAAAAGTGAATGAGGATATTGAGACTCTTCAGTATAACACTGCCATCGCTTCTATGATGGAGTTTTTGAACCAGTTCAGCTTAATTTCCTCTGATTCATTAATTTACACCTATTGTCTGAAGAACCTAATTCAGATTTTGTCTCCATTTGCACCTCATTTAGCAGAGGAGCTCTGGGAGGGGTTTGGATTTAAGGAAAGCATTTTTAAATCAAAATGGCCAGAATATGATAAAAATGCTGTTATTGAGGATATGGTGACCTTTATAATTCAGGTTAACGGAAAGCTCAGGGGCTCTTTTGAGGTTGGAGAATGAGAAGGTTAAACATTTTACCAAAGATAAAAGGGTTTTAAAGACTATTTTTGTTCCCAATAAATTGATAAATCTGGTGGTGAGGTAGAGGAATAAAGAAATAATTTATGAGTGATGAATTATGAATAATTGAAAGATTAATAAATAAGTTTACATAATATATGTTATAGGACATAATAAGATTTAAAATAAAAAATCCCGTTCGTAAATCTATAAAAGAAAATAATTCACTCAATCTCGCTTAAAAACTAATAAAGATGCCATTCTCTCAATGATCAAATAATCTGAACTGTTAAATAAACAAATGTTGTCTATCATAATTTGTTGAACATTTATTAATTCGTTCTTCTGTTGATTTACAGCTGGGGTATTTAAATGATAAAACACTCCTATAATTCTTGGATCAATTACTTTTTTATATAAGTATTTATTTTCTCTTACTATTTCTCCTAATATGCTGTCAATTTTATTAGCCAAGTTATTTTGATCTCTCCCAATTAACAATTTATCACCCCTATTAAGTATTTTACTAACAGATATAGAAACTATACCTTTCGAATTAAGTTCATTAAGGCTATTCAAGTTTTTAGTCAATTGCTTAACAGCTTTAAAGAAGTTTGATTCAACAGAGCCCTTTGTTTGTGGTCGTTTACATTCAAATAATATGATTTTTGATTCAAATGTAAAGGCTACATCAGATGGTAGCTCAGGTAAAATTTCAAAACCAGCGTGTTTCAAAACTGCCATTGTATATAATTCATAGAAGATATTTCTTGCCAGATTGGTACCCTTTTCAGAACTTTCATTCTTTGTTAAGAAAGGACCGCCAATAATTAATTTTAGCTTTTTTCTTAGAAGCTCAGGATTGAGATATTTCAATTGTTCATAAATTTCAACAAGTTCAGTAGATTCATTCAAAGAAACAACGATATCTTCAAAATCTGTTCTTCTTAGAAGTTCCTTGACTTCACCTTTTTTGTAATGTTCGTCAAGCAACTCTACGTTTTTTTCATATTGTCCAAATCTTGATTTATCAAAAGGAATATTTAATCCTATTAGCCATTGTTTAGTTTTGGTCAATCCATTACGGAGATCCGAATATGATTGTTTTGAGATAGTATGAGGCATCTTTCTATCTACTTCTTTCTTATCGGGGATTAATTATCCTCAAATAAAATAAGAAGATAAAATATATTGTCAAGTGATAAGCTTATCAAATTGATTATTTAAACTACTACTTTAAGTGGATTTAAACAAACAAGAATGTCTGTTCTAACATTTTTAAGAGTAATAAATTTTAAGGAACAATTACAAGAGATCGATATATTATAAGGTATGATAGATTTAAATTCCCTTGCAACAGGTTTTTCATTTTAATATATTCAAAAGGATGGAAAAAGAAAAAAATATAAAGATAGTAGCAAAAAACAGGAAAGCTTATCACGATTATAAGATATTAGAAACCTACGAAGCTGGATTGGAGCTTAAAGGGAGCGAGGTTAAGTCTTTAAGAGATGGAAAGGTCACCTTGAGGGATTCCTTTGCCCGGGTAGCAAATGAGCAGATAAAGATATTAAATATGCACATAAGCTCATATGATAAGGCTACCCAGTTCGGACATGATCCCAAAAGGGAGAAAAAGCTTCTGATGCACAAAAGGGAGATAAAAAGGCTTATGGGAAAAACATTTGAGAAGGGATTTACCCTGATCCCTTTGAAAGTGTATTTTAAAGGAGGCTTTGCCAAGGTGGAGTTAGCCCTGGTCACCGGAAAAAGAAAATACGACAAAAGGAAATCAATAGCAGAAAAGGAAGCTAAAAGAAAGATAGAGAGAGCTTTCAAGGAAAGACAGAAATAAAATGGCAAAAAAGATTATTGTAGTTATTTCTCTTTTTTTATTATCTTCAGTTTCTTTTCTTTTTCCCCAGGAACTTAAAAGGATTTCAGAACTTCCAGAAGTTAAAATAGGAAAAATAGAATATATTTGCTTAAACGATGCTGTTAAAATGTTAGGTGGCCAGATTTACCAGGAAAAAGAGGAGGATAAGGTGGTCTGGTATTATAAGGGAAAAAGGCTGGAGTTTACCCTCCTCTCCCCTTATCTGTTAATCGATGAAGCCTTCTACGATCTCTTATTCGAGGTGAGATTAAAAAATGGGAAAATTTTGGTTCCAAAAAAAAATTTCATCTCCCTTTTATATGAGATAGAAAAACAGAGCAAAGGGACAGAAAAAGAGTTTTTAACCCAATCCTCATATCTGGAATACAACATAACGGATATCACCGCTTCAAAAAAGCTAAATGGAGTATTGATCGAGGTTTTTGTTTCCCGTGCTCTGGAATATGATGTTTTTACCTCGGAGAATAACTGCACCAACATCTTCTTCTATCAGGGACGGGTGGATACAAGTTATTTCAATTACAAAACGATGCCAAAAGTGGTAAAGAAGATCAGAGCTTACCAGTACGCCAATTCAGCTCAGGTTTCGATATGGATGAAAAAGCCCTTCCATACCTTTTCGCACAATCTCGAGTCCTTTCCCTTTCGAGTTCAGATCTCCCTGGTGGATACCACCAGGATTTCAAGCTTGCCCCAGGCGAAAAATTCACAGAGGGATTTAATCGATGTGGTGGCGATTGACCCGGGGCACGGAGGGATAGATTTCGGGTTTTTTGGATCCGGAGGTATTAAAGAAAAGGATGTTACCCTGGCTATTGCCTTGAGATTAAAAGAGCTTCTGGAAAAGGAAACGGATCTGAAAGTAGTGCTAACCAGGGAGAATGATTATTCCCTGCCACTGGAAAAAAGAGCCAGGGAAGCTAACAAACGGGGCGGTGATCTTTTAATCAGCCTTCACTGCGGTTTCTCGGTGGATGAGACGGAATCCGGGTTTGAGATAGTGTGTTTCGGTAATACTCAAAAAGAGATGACCGAATCCACTTCTGTCCAAGATTCAAATCTTGTTGATTCGAGTTTGGTCTTAGAAGATGAACAATACCATTTTTCAGAACAATCGGAAAGTTTTGCCTCCTTTGTTTCAGAGGCTCTGGAGGAGAATCCACAGATACGCTCAAAGGGCATTTACAAAAAAAGACTTCTGATCTTAAAAAAAGCCTACATGCCCGGGATTTCGATCAGGTGCGGATATCTATCCAATCCAGAGGAGGAGAAACTCTTGGCTGAAGGCTTTTTCAGGGAGAAGATCGCCAAGGCTTTGTTTCTGGGAATCGTGAGGTTTAAAATTGAATCCGAACAAAAAAAAGATAGGGATATTTGACTCCGGCATCGGCGGTTTAACCGTGGTCAAAAAGATATTTGAAATCCTTCCTTACGAGGAGGTGGTTTATTTTGGCGATACTGCCCGCTGTCCTTATGGTCCCAGGTCAAAAAGGATAGTCAGGGATTTCTCCCTGCAGAACGTGAATTTTCTTTTATCCTGTGATGTGAAGTTCATCGTCATCGCCTGTAATACCTCCTCTGCCTTTGCTCTGGACTTTCTCAGGAGAAGATATGAGGTCCCCATGATGGGGGTGGTGGAGCCGGGGGCAAAGGGAGCGGTCGAGGTTACTAAGAACAATAGGGTGGGGGTGATAGGGACAGTGGGAACCATATCCTCCGGCTCTTATTT
>SMTZ1_10001992_pt1 | contig 20649 bp, 16 predicted proteins | sample DeeMarSWOR136_30_FD_25667 | JGI IMG/M metagenome (IMG submission 25667) | reverse complement strand
GCTTATTGAGATTCGCGCAGGATGGCAAAATGGAAGTAATTCGATTTTCAATTAGGGAGAATAAAATGGCCGGTAAAAGCAAACTCGAAAACAATAAATCAGAACTAAAAACTTCCAAATTCAACCGTTTCGCCTCTTACACTTTATGCTTTATAACTGTGGTTTTCACCTTGTCTTTTATGGGTTGTCCCCCACCTGACGAAAATGAGCCGGTACCTCTACTTAGCCAACCCACACGGGAGCAGTCCGAACAGAGAAAACTAAAGCTCCTGAAAGCAATCAAGCTCAGATTTGAAAATCCCAAGGCCCATTTCGAGCTGGGCCAGTTGTACCAGGCCGAGGGTCTGCTGGTATCCGCAGAGTATCATTACAATATGGCCCTGCGTTTTGATCCTGTCTACAGGGACGCCCAGGCGGCTATGGTAAAGATGAAAATGGAGAACGGAGACACGGCCGGGGCAAAACTCCAGGCCGATACCTATATGAGGCAGGTCTCAACTTCCGCAGCCGGCTCACGTCGGCTTGCAATGGCGTTTCAGAAACAGGCCATGGATGAGTATACCTTGGCCTGTTATCAACAATCGATTCGTTTGGAGCCGCATTCAGCAGAGACCTTCAAGCAAATCGGCTACTATTATTTAAGCAAAGACGATAAGGTCCGGGCGAGGGATTACCTGAGCCGAAGTTTTGAAATCAAGCCCAACCAGCCGGATGTGGCCCTTACACTGGGACAGCTCGGCGTTGAAATAAGAATACCGGAAAAGACCGAGACAAGTCCGGGGCAACTCGAAAAAAGTGTGGAATAGTTGGAGAAATAAAAAAGCGGCTCGAAAATCTTAAACCGAACCATACCCCATCAAACATTCCAAGCTCAAAGCTCGGGGAGAGTACAAATTATAAATATAGCCTGTCTGTCCTTAAGGTTAATAACATAATGGGTTTTTTACTTTTCAGTTGACTATTTCCCCACTTATCGCTTCCAATATCCCACATTCAGTTTCAATAGCTGATTAAAAATAAACAAACATTCAGAAATAGTAAGCAGTAAATGACGTTACTGGGATTGCATATTGCCGATGTTACCGTTTTGGGATTATACCTAATCGGGATAACCTGTATTGGCGTCTGGGCTGCAAGAAGAATAAAAAACATTTCCGATTTCTTTATGCCCAGAAGATTCGGCAAAGCGATGATGATAATGCACGCTTTCGGCACCGGAACCCATTCCGACCAGGCCGTAAGCGTAGCCTCGAAAAGCTACACAAACGGCCTGTCCGGCATATGGTACCAGTGGCTCTGGCTCCCCGCCACGCCCTTTTACTGGTTGATTGCGCCGGTAATGAGACGTTTCAGGGCTATTACCACCGCCGATGTCTTTGAAGCCAGATTCAGCCCCAATGTAGCGAAGCTGTTTGCCGTCGTTGGGATGCTGAACCTCTCAATTAATATTGGTATTATGCTAAAAGGCTCCAGCGCCGTCGTAAATGCCAGCACCGGCGGCTACGTCGACGCCAATGTCGCTATTGCTGCAATGACCGTAATGTTCGTCATATACGGAATTGCCGGCGGCCTCTCTGCCGCCATTATTACCGATTTTATCCAGGGCGTTCTGACCATTGTTTTCTCTTTTCTGCTGCTGCCCTTTGTCCTTAACGCAGTCGGCGGACTCGACGGTATACGAAATATAATAGGACCGAATGTGAACGAGATGTTTTCCCTTGTAGCGCCCGGCGAGATAGGTTTTTTCTATGTAATAATGATTTCTGTAAATGGTCTGGTCGGTATCGTCACTCAGCCCCATACAATGGGCAACTGCGCCGCCGGCAAAACCGAGAACGAAGGGCGGGTCGGATGGATGTGCGGCAACTTCGTCAAACGTGTATGCACTGTGGCATGGTGCCTGACAGGTCTGGCTGCCGTCGCCTATTTTAGCAGTCGAGGTGTTACACCTCAGCATCCCGACGACGTCTTCGGCCTGATAGCCGCCGATTTCCTGCCGAATATATTACATGGATTACTTGGTCTTTTTCTCGCGGCGCTTTTGGCCTCCGTCATGAGTTCCTGCGACTCATTCATGATTGCATCATCTGGATTGTTCACAAAAAATATCTACAAACCCTTAGTATCTGACAAATCTCAAAAACATTATGTCCTTGTCGCCAGGATTACATCTTTGGTAATTGTCGCCGGCGGTGTCGCCTTTGCCTATTCTCTGCCCGGCGTTGTCAAGGGCCTTGAGATTTTCTGGAAAGTCTCTGCTATGATGGGCATCGCATTCTGGCTCGGGCTTTTCTGGAGGCGCACCACTGCCGCCGGCGCATGGGCCGGGACGCTGGCCGGTTTTGCCGTCCTCCTTTTCACCGGTAAAATAGCATTTGGCCAATACGTCCTTTGGGACTTCAACGCATACCTTGCTGATAAGCTACCCCCCTTCATGCTGTGGGAAGGTACGCTGTATATGCCCTGGCAGATGGTTTTTTACCTTTCAGCAGGGTTTCTGGTCAACGTTGTAGTCAGCTGGTTTACCAAACCGGTTGACAGGGAAAAACTCGACAATTTCTATGCCCTGGTGCGCACTCCCGTCAGGCCCGACGAACAGGTAGATGTACCCTGTACTCTGCCCTCCGACGCCGTTGTCCCCGAAAAGAGAAGCCTGTTTCCAAACACCAGTGTCGAGATATTGATTCCGTCTCGCAGCTCGGTCGTAGGATTCCTCGCTGGCTGGGGATGCGTCGCTGCAATTATTTATTCGGTTTACCTTATTGCAAATGTATAAAACAAACAACAGACATCACAAGTAAAAGGAGAAGGGATTATGAGTAGAAAAAATTTCCGGATTCCAATCGCGCTTTTGTGCCTCTTCACAACGGTTTGCGTTTTCGGCGCCGAAAATGTCTACGACATACGCGACTATGGCGCTAAACCGGACGGCAAAACACTGTGCACCAAGTCAATTCAAAACACAATCGACGAATGTGCCAAACGCGGCGGCGGGACCGTGTATTTCCCGCCCGGCACTTTCCTGTCAGGCACAATCTATATGAAAAGCAACGTGACACTCAGACTCGATACAGGCTCCACACTTTTGGGCAGCACCAACCTGAAAGATTACCCCCCAACAGTGCAGGCCTTTAGGTCATACACGGACAACTACACAGACAAAAGCCTGATATACGGTGAAAAGCTAAAACGCATCGCCATCACAGGCAACGGCACAATCGACGGACAGGGCCGCCCCTTCAAAGGACCATATAAGGTACGACCGTACATGATTCGAATTATTGAATGTCAGAACGTTCTGGTAAAAGATGTGACGATTCAAAATTCACCGATGTGGGTCCAGCACTACCTGGCCTGTGACGACGTACTTATCGATGGAATCACCGTCAGAAGCCGTGTCAACGGCAACAACGACGGCATCGATATAGACTCATGTCACCGAGTTATCATTTCAAACTGCAACGTCTCTTCGGGAGATGATGCCATCGTGCTCAAAAGTACGTCTGCGCGGTCCTGCAGGGACGTAACGGTCAGTAACTGCGTTTTGAGCAGTCACTGTAACGCCCTGAAAATGGGCACCGAATCAAACGGCGGCTTTCAGAATATCGTCATTACCGGCTGCTCAATCTATGACACCCGCCTGGCGGGTGTCGCGCTGGAAATAGTGGACGGCGGCACGATGGACCGTGTCGTTGTATCAAATATTACAATGAATAAAATCGGTGCGCCGATCTTTTTGCGTCTGGGCAATCGTGCCCGTCCGTTTAAAAAGGATATGGAAAAACCAAAGATGGGCGTGATGCGAAACGTCACAATCAGCAATATCGAGGCGACCGGCGCCAATCCGACGGGTTGTGCGGTTTCAGGCCTGCCCGGTCACAAAATAGAAAACGTCACCTTAAGCAATCTGAGACTGTCGTTTGAAGGGGGAGGAAATAAGCAGGATGCTGCCCGCGCCGTCCCCGAAAAGCCAACCGATTATCCGGAGTACTCGATGTTCGGCAGACTTCCTGCTTACGGCTTCTATTGCCGTCATGTAAAAGGCCTCAAATTCCGAAACATACAGCTCCGGTTGGCCAAAGCAGATAAGCGTCACGCGCTCGTCGCAGATGATTGCCAAAAATTGTCGATTGATGACCTTGATGCTCCCTCCTCACAAAGTGCGGCCGCGATAATTAGATTAACAGATGTCAAAGCGGCCCTTATTCGTGGGTGCAGACCACCGGCAGGAACCGATACATTTCTTAAATTACAGGGTTCTTCAAGCGAAGATGTAGTGCTCGTCTCCAATGATTTCAGCCGCGTTAGCAGGATCGCCGAGACAAACCCGGACGTCTCAAAGACAGTGTTGTCTGTATTGTCAAACTACACAGCCGAGAAACCTTGAAAACAACGGGAGGATGATTATGCAGCAATCAAGAATACTATCAGTAACATTCAAGGCTTTTTGTCTTGTATTTTTAGTGTCGGTTACATCTGTATGTTTGGGGCTTCGAGAGCGGCCTCAACCAGACTTAAATCGTCCCCTGCAGACCATTCCAAGGAAAATCCCGACTGCCCGCCCGCAACATCCCGGCAACGTGTTTCTGTACGATGAGGATGTGAATATCAATATACCCGAAAGAGCTTCGAGCTGGCGCCTGCTTGACGAGCACAGAAACGTTATTAGGCAAGGCTCTATCGACGAAAAAACAACAAGCCTGGAAATCAACAACCTGGGGATCGGCTGGTACCGAATCGAATTTCTGGATGAAGGCGGTAAAGTACTGGATTGGACAACCGCGGCGGTCCTTGCACCGCTGGCCGAACCCGTACCACAGGATTCACCCATATGCGTAGACTCAGCCACATCCTGGTTTGCATCCAACCAACCGGGGCGCCAGGAACGTTTCGCCCACTTGGCCGCTCTTGCAGGCGTAAACTGGATACGTGACCGCATGAGTTGGGGAGGATTCCAGAGAGAGCCCGACAAGTTCCCGAACGAAACAACTTATGATACAGCGGCTACCTTCCAGGCACAATACGGAGTCAAAGTATTGCAGGTTTTTCACGACATACCCGGCTGGGCCGCGGATAAAGAGCTCGATGGCCAAAACCGCTCCAGACGTTTCCCCAGAGACCTCCGCGATCTGTACAAGTTCTGTAAAGCTATGGCGCAGCGATACAAAGGTCGGGTGCTCGCATGGGAGCCCTGGAACGAAGCAAATATCACCGTGTTCGGAGGCCACACTATCGACGAAATGTGTGCACATCAAAAAGCGGCATATCTCGGTTATAAGGCCGGCGACCCGGATTTGACCGTGTGCTGGAACGTCTACGCCGGGGCAGGGACACCGCTGCACACACAGGGCGTACTTGAAAACCAGACCTGGCCCTATTTCGAGACATATAACATACACTCGTATCAGAAACCGGATGACTATCTCAAGCAGTTCGCACCAGCGCGGGAGGCTGCGTGTGGCCGGCCGATTTGGATTACTGAATGCGGGGTTCGTGCGATGGCTGAAACAGGCAGGCCCTGGAGCGAACTGTCAAAGGAGGACGAAATAAAGCAGGCCGAATTTATCGCACATTCCTATGCCTCAAGTCTGTTTGCGGGAGTGAACCGACACTTTTTCTTCATCCTGGGTAACTTCAATGAGAGGGGAGTACAGTTCGGTCTCCTGCGTAACGACCAGACTCCACGGCCCGGCTACGTTGCCCTCGCAACTCTTGGACGATTTTTGGCAGGGGCAAGATGTATGGGCAGATGGATTCCACAGGAAAATCCAGCCGTGCGCGTCTACGCCTTCAATTCTCGGCCCGATGGCCGCCAACGCGATGTCCTTATTATCTGGGCGAAAAAATCCACAACCTGGCCGCTGCCCAAAAGCTTGCCCGTTGAAGCAATTTACGATTATCTGGGCAGGCCTCTTGACAAAAACACACCGGCCAAAATCGATTCCGCTTCCGTTTTCATAGTGCTTCCAAAAGGTGCCGCCCAAAAGCTGCCTTTGGAATCGCCGATTCGCTCTTCCGAATTTCGAGGCGGCAAGCCCTCGCCCGTAGTCCTACAGCTCCAGATGCACAACGACGCCACACTGCTCAACCGGCAGGCCCATTCTGTCCCAGCAAATAAAGAAACGAATCTAAATCTCCTGGCATATAATTTCAGCGACAAAACAGTAACCGGAACCATAACCGTCCAAAACAGCCCGCAAGGATGCAAACTAACACCGGACTGCTGGGAAGTAACGCTCAACCCAATGGAACGAAAACACCTGCCCGCGCGCGTTACGGTAAATGCCTCCGGAACTGATAAAGCTAATAATGGCTGGATAAAACTGCAAGCCGACTTCGCGAATGCAGGCCGACCCGTTTTGGCATTTCGACTTGTTCCAAAATGAAAGGCTGCTATATTTCACTGGTGCTGTTAAATAAAAATAACGGAAAGGAAAAGTAAAGTATGAAGCTGCAAAAATATTCGTTTGGAATTGGTGACAGGTTCGGCCGGCAGGGAAAGGCCCAGCTTGCCGCCATAATAAAGGCAAAAAAAAATGGCGTCAACATTACGCCTGTCTGGAACAAATCCAACCGCGAGCACACCATTATAGGCACAACACCACAGGACACGCGCCGGGAGGCCGACGAGGCCGTCTTATCATGCGGGTGGACAGACCCCTACTTCGTAGACGCCGACCATATCGGGCTGAACAATGTTGATACCTTCATCGGATCCAGTGATTTCTTTACGCTCGATGTCGCCGACTTCATCGGCCATCCGGCTCAGGAAAGCGAAATACAAGCCTTCATCGAAAAGCACAAAAAGCTCATCGGCTTAGTAGCAATCCCCGGCATCGATGAGACTCTTGAGATAGCCGAGCAGCAGGTTCAAGGTATAGCGGGCAAGTGTCTGCTTGCGATAAAAGAAGCCAGCAAAATTTATCGTTATATTGAGGCGGCCAAGGGAACTAATAACTTCATCACCGAAGTTTCTATGGACGAAACAGACCAGCCCCAGACACCGGTCGAAATGCTTTTTATCCTGGCCGCCATCGCCGATGAAGGCATACCGGCCCGGACGATCGCTCCGAAATTCACAGGCCGTTTCAACAAAGGTGTTGATTACGTCAGTGACGTTGAAATGTTTTCGAAAGAATTCAAAGCCGATGTTGCGGTTGTTGACTTTGCCATTAAAGAGTTCGACCTGCCTGAGGAATTGAAGCTCAGCGTGCACTCCGGCAGTGACAAGTTTTCAATTTACGGCCCTATAGCCAAAACATTGAAGCAATTCGATGCCGGCCTGCACCTTAAAACCGCAGGCACAACCTGGCTGGAAGAGCTAATTGGCCTGGCGATGGCCGGCGGTGATGGTCTTGCCCTTGCCAAAGAAATTTATGGAAAGGCGGTCTCGCGAATCGACGAACTTTGTGCCCCATACGCCACTGTAATCGATATCGACAGGGACAAGCTCCCTGCCCCAGAAATCGTTGACCGATGGGATGAGGAGGCCTTCGCCTCCGCCCTCAGGCATGATCAATCATGCGATAAATATGACCTCAACTTTCGCCAGCTCCTGCACGTTGCGTATAAAATCCCCGCTGAAATGGGACTGCGCTATATGGATGCGCTGGAAAAATACGAAGACATAATCGCACAGAACGTGACCGAAAATCTTTACGATAGGCACATAAGACCTTTGTTCATAGATGTTTAAAGGCCATAATGTGCACGAAACTGATCGTGCGGACAATTGCTCTTTTATGCACCATTGGCATATCAACTACTCCAAACCTTCATGAATAATCCCCAGCATACAATTTTGCAGAAAAGGGGCAAATCTGGCCGATATAACTTGCGGAAGGGTTACGCGATTGTTGTGCGCAGAGCCGATAATGTGTTTGTTATCGGTCTCGATGAAAATGAGTAAATAAGTAAAGTGGCAGTATGAAAGACAAAAAAGTACGCAAAATAGCGTTCGAATTTATCGGCATTACCGCACTGCTTATGCTCTTATGCAGCTGCATCAGCTTCGACATCGGCGATTGGCCGAGCAAGTTTGTGTATCCTCATAATAATCCAACTACCAACTGGTGCGGTTCAATAGGCGCCTTCTTTTCCTACTATTTACTGTATTACATTGGCCCGGGGGTGTTTGTCATGCTGACTTCGGCAATTTCCTTTCTTGCTGCAAGAATGACAAATCGGACTACCGGCCAGCCCGTTTTGCGGTCAATCGGTCTTCTGCTTCTGACCGTTGCGGCTTCCAGCAGCTTTTATTGCTTGTGGCCTTACCGAATGTATGGGTTTCCGATGGGTTCCGGCGGTGTTCTTGGAGTCGGGACGGTGGTGTTTTTACGGCGACATCTCGCTTTGCTGGGCACCTTTATACTGCTTACAGCAACCTGGATTGTAGGGATTGGTTTGTTAGCAGACAGTATTATCCTCGGGGTACTGCGCTGGTTTGGTCTTGTAGCCGGAAAGATGGTCGGAGCAACAGGGCCGGCGTGGTCGGCGGCAAAGCAGCAGTCGGAAGTTTTAGGCGAAATATGGCAAAAGCTAAGTACCAGGTCCACGCCCCCTGCCACCAGATCCGCGCCCCGGCTTGAGAAGAAAGTGGCTTTGGAGCCTGCGGCCAAGCAAATAAAGTTGACACAACCAAAGGCGCATAAGCCGGTAAAGCCTTATGTACCGCCCAGCTATGAGGACTACAAACTACCACCGTTGGACTTGCTCGTTGAACCGGAGCACACCTTTGCTGCGGTACAGGAGAAGGTCGTCAAGGCAAAAGCGGCAGCTCTGGAGCAATTGCTGACAGAGTTCAATATCCTCGCACGGGTAGTCGCAGCCGATACAGGACCCGTGGTGACTATGTTCGAACTGGAGCTTGCAGCAGGCGTTAAAGTCAGCCAGATTAGCACACTTGCCAACGATATAGCCCGTGCGCTCGGTGTGGGAGCGGTTCGTGTAGTAGCCCCATTACCCGGCAAACATACCATAGGGATTGAAGTACCAAACACGGAGAAAGAAAAGGTCCGCATGAAGGATATAATGCAGCTGGCCGGAAGCAGGCCGGAGAGGATGGAGATACCGCTCTTCCTGGGCAAGGACTCCTCGGGTGAGGCCCTTGTCTCCGACCTGACTACGATGCCGCACTTACTTATTGCGGGCACGACAGGCTCAGGAAAAAGCGTCTGTATTAACAGCATCATTACCGGCATACTTCTCACCAAACGCCCGGATGAGGTAAAGGTGATTTTGATTGACCCGAAGATGGTCGAGATGACGGTCTTTAACACGATTCCACACCTGATGTGCCCGATAGTCACCGAGACACAGCGGGCCGTACAGATACTCGAATGGGCCACTGTGAAGATGGATGAGCGTTATGCACTGCTGGCTGAGGCCAGGGTCAAAAATGTCGCCGAGTACAACAAGCTTGGTGCCGAGGAGATCATTAAACGCTTTGACCCGGGAAGCGAGGACGAAGAAGCAAAGATTCCAAAGAGACTCCGCTACATTGTGATAGTAATCGATGAGCTTGCAGACTTGATGATGACCGCAGCAAAAGAGATAGAAGCCTATATTGTTCGTCTTGCGCAGAAAAGCAGGGCGGTTGGTATTCATATCGTTCTGGCCACTCAGCGGCCGCAGGCGACCGTTGTCACAGGCCTGATAAAGTCAAACATGCCGTCGAGGATAGGTTTCCGAGTTGCCGCAAGACTGGACAGCCGAATTGTTCTCGACCAAAACGGGGCCGAAACACTGCTCGGTGAAGGCGATATGCTGTTTCTAAAACCCGGAACGAGCGATTTAATACGGGCCCAGGGCACTTTTGTTGATGAGAGAGAGCTCAAGCGTATCGTTAAATTCCTCAAAGAGATTGCCGAGCCGCAATTCCATCCTGAGCTAACACAGCTAAACAAGATTGATGTCGCCGATATGCAAAAGGACGAGCTTTTTGACGAGGGGGTCCGGATTGTCTTGGAATCGCAGCGGGGAAGCGTTTCACTGCTTCAGCGACGGCTCAATATCGGCTATGCCCGCGCTTCAAGGATAATCGAGGTAATGGCCGCTGCGGGAATACTCGGTGAATACAAGGGCAGCCAGGCACGTGAAGTTCTGATGACGCTCAACGAATATGAACAGATGCAGCAACAGGCCGCAGAGGAAATCGCGGCCTACCGGGATGAAAATTCGCCTTCCCAAGCCAACAAAGCAGAGCACTATGAGGGCTCTGTCGAAGGTGAATACCATTACGCCGCCGTCGAGGGCCAGGATTAGCAATTAAGCTCGCGGCTATCGGCGCAGGTCACCGGCCGTTTCGACACAATCACGAAGGACACAAAGCGAAAAGTCACAGGGTAGAATTCACAAGTTGATTTGAGATTTATGACAGCAAATCAACACAGGGTAAAGACCGTGATTTCGGGCCTTACATTCAAGCGCGTTCTGCCAACCCGGCCAAGCCCACGGTTCACGTACAGCTTCTTGCCTTCAACCTCGTACATACCAGAGTGGAAACGTCTGGCTCTGGTCGTCCAGGGGTGAGTGATTGAAGACCTCGCTTTTCTTCCATGTGTGTGTCCGCTCACAACGGCATTGACAGCAAATTCACGCAGATGCTCGACACCACGGGGATTATGTATCAGCGCGATAGTGACTTGATCGATGGGCACGCCGGCAAAGGCCTCGTGTGGCCGGAAGTCGCCTACCCTCAAATCACCTAATCCCACAAGCCAAAGAGGATGGCCATCGATGTCCAAAACGGTTGATTCATTCCGCAAAACAGAGATTCCTCTCGCCTCCATCCCGTGTATCAGCCGACGCACCAGGTGCTCCCGCCTGTTCTCCGGCAGGCGCCGAACACCATAATCGTGATTACCCAGACAGGCATAGACACCGAACCGGCTTTCAATTTTACCAAGCAAATCAACGACCTTCTCCCTGTATCTTCCTCGAAAATCATATGTAATATAATCCCCCGTTAACACCACTATATCGACGTCGAGCAGATTAATCCGCTCAAAACAACGACGCAAATACCCGCTGCTCACGGTCCTGCTATGGTGAATGTCGCTGATATGTGCTATGCGCGTTCCATGCAATCGACGATAAGGGCTTTGCAAATGCAGATCGATTTCAACCACTTCAAGCCACTCAGGCCCGATTCCGTCAGAATCAACCGCCCAGCGAGTGCAGAAACCCAGTGCACCTAAAGTTGCACCTTTCAAATAGCGCCTCCTTTGATTTGATTTCCCGCCACCTGATGTTCGTCTTATATATTTACGCATAATTTGAAATATTGTCAGCCAAAAGATAGTATATGCTATACGGTCCAAACAAGCAACAGGTTCAAAGACGCTCAGTAAAGAATCCGGGCATTAGAAAATCTGTCGAAGGCCGAGAAAACTCGTCCAAAGCGGCAAATATGAGCTTTTAAGCTATACAAATCATCCCCACATGGGACAAAGGCCGCCAGGCCAACTACCCGGCAACAAAAAGAAAAAACGTCTTTCATATCCGCCTTTACTCCTATTTTCGGAATAATTACCCCTTTATTTCCAAATTTTCTCTGAAAAAAACCAGTTTTTTCACACTGTTAAGCTGTTTTCTGGGAAAATTGAGTTGAACAGCAAATAATCAGAAAATCAGATTTTCTGATTATTATGAAATCTGACCCTCGCTTCACTCGAATTCAAGGAGCAAAGGATTAATACAAGTCCAGGACAACACGAAAACCATCAACGTAGCCGCTTCCGCTGGGATATGCCCAACTGCGGGTAGCTATCCGGCAGTAATTCGCCGAGACAGTCCAACCCCCGCCACGATTAATCCTTCGGTCCCCACTTCCAGGTCCGGTTGGGTTATCGTATGGGCTTGTGCTGTAATAGTCGGATCCATACCAATCGTTACACCATTCACAGACATTTCCCCCCATATCGTAGAGGCCGAAATTGTTCGCACTGTAATAACCTACTCGCGCCGTATGCGGATACGAGCTAAGACCCAGAGGATTACAGGTTGCACCATTGTAAAAATTGGTCTTTGTGCAGTCTATTGTATTATCGCACCATGGATATTTGTAATACGGGCTATGGCAGCCACCACGGGCTGAATATTCCCACTCAGCTTCTGTTGGTAAACGGTAACCTTTTTTAGAGAAATCACACTTCCACATTGAAAGATTATAGCATTGATCATAACCTTCCTGCTCGCTTCTCCAATTGCAATAGGCTACTGCTCCACGCCAGCTAACCCATACGACAGGGTGTTCAGCCATACTGTTGGAATCACGAGTTCTTACACTGAAAATTCCGTCGCTATATGTTATTTGACTGTATGAAGAGTGACTGTATGTACAGAAATACGGGTAGAAGTTAATGCTGTCTGAGGATGCATAGACTCTGCCGTTTACGACTTTTATCTGACTTGAGGAACTTGCATCGTTAAGATAATCACAGTACTGTTGATTCGTTACCTCGTATTTGCTCATAAAAAATGAACCAACCAGTACTGCGTGAACAGGTAGCTCATCGGAACGACCACATCCGAAATGGTCTCCCATTTCAAATTCGCCACCATGTAAATATACCATATCATCCGGAATATTTGGGTAGCCGGTAAGCCACTGTGTTGCCAGCGTGTTTACATCAGTCCAATCGTATCCCTCGGGCCATTGAGCGGCCATCACGGAAAAATCCTCAAAGTCGACAAAACAATCGCCGGTAAGGTCAGCCGATGGACAGTCCGCAAAGGCAAAGTTACATGAAATTGTAATCACAACAAAAGCAATAATGATTGGCGAACTTTTCCACCGCATTTTTTGTTCCTCCAGTTATAAACTGAATCCTTCCTTATCTCGGCTGCGAAGCATAGATGAAAATCTCTTCCAATACAATATCAAATCTATCTCAAAAATTCAATCTTTTTGGCTACTTTTCGAAGTTGACCTCAGAAAAACCGCAATAACACGAACCCGGCAGCTGTTTACTATAGCTGTCAAATCCGTATTTTTTGTGCAGTAACCGCGTGTATTTATCGCTTTATTACCGCTTTTTTCTGAAAAAAACTGCTTTTTCACACTGATAAGCGTTTTTTTGGGAAAAAGGCTTGATTAGCTCTAACTATTCGTGTAAATTACCGCCTTTGAAATTGCTCTGTCGCACGGGGTAGCTTCGAAATTGATTATTTACTATTGACTATTGAAAAGCAGCAAAGAGTCAACTCGTAAATTGAAAATAGTAAATAATCAATGTCCTTGGGGTCAGCAGTTTTCACGGCGTGGCTGACTCAAGCCTCCGACCGAGCCAAACCGGGCCGTTACAGGACGGTCTCCGTGACAAGCAGCTTATGATTGATTATTGATGGTTTCTTATTACCCGGTGGTGTAATCGGTAACACATGGGCTTTTGGTGCCCATATTCCAGGTTCGAGTCCTGGCCGGGTAGGATTAAACAGTAAAGGAAATCCGTTTTGCAATATGCCGCAAAATGGAAATCCAAAGCGTATCTCACCAAAAGAGATACAAATAACCGGATACAGAACATTATGGCAGAAAGAGCGGCGATAATACTTGCAGCAGGCATCAGCAGCAGGATGCACACAGAGCTTCCAAAAGTGCTGCATGAGGTATGCGGCCGGCCTATGCTCGCATACGTGCTCGATGCGTGCCGGGAGGTAGGCATAGGAAAAATATATGTTGTGGTTGGCTATGGAAATGAACAGATAAAAGAGCGATTCAACCAAACAGAGGATATCGTCTGGATCCTGCAGAAGGAGCAAAAGGGAACTGCCCATGCGGTTATGTGCTGTAAGGAACATCTTGAGAATTTCCAGGGACAAACTCTCGTGCTCTGCGGTGATGGGCCTTTGATTCGGGCCTCAACCTTGAAAACACTCATAGAAAAGCACGAAGAAGGCCAACCGGCCGCAACGCTGGCTACGGCTGTCCTCGAGGACCCAACAGGATACGGCCGCATAATCCGCGACGCCAATGGCAACATCCAGGGTATTGTCGAAGATAGCGACTGCACAAAACAGCAGTTGGCGATTCAAGAAGTTAATCCAAGCTATTATCTGTTCGATAATCAGGTCCTTTTCGAGGCGGTCCGCAACGTTAAACCTGATAATGTCAAAAAAGAATTTTACCTGACCGACGCGGTGGCCCATATCATTTCGACAGGCCATAAAGTTTTAGCTGTTACAGCCGTTCGACCGGATGAAGCAAGGGGCGTAAACAGCAGAGTCCAGCTTACCGAAGCAAATAAGATTATGCAGCGCAGAATTCAGAAAAAACTGATGGACAATGGCGTCACAATCGTTGACCCCGATAATACATGGATTGATATAAGGGCACAAATCGGACAGGACACAGTGATCGAGCCGTTCACATATATTCACGGAGAAGTCAAAATCGGCCAGCGCTGCCGTGTAGGACCCTTTGCGTATCTCAGACGCGGCACAGTACTGGAAAACGATGTGGTCCTGGGCGTTTTCATCGAAGTGAAGAATTCGACGTTAGCCGATGGTGTTCGGGCACGACACCACAGCTATATCGGCGATGCGACCGTAGGACGCAACGTCAATGTCGGAGCAGGTTCGATTACAGCCAATTTCGACGGCGAAAAAGTCAACAGGACAAATATAGGCAACGATTGCTACATCGGCTCCGGCGCCGTGCTGATTGCGCCGCTTGATTTGAAGGACGGCTCAAACATAAGTGCGGGAAAAATAGTCTCACAGGACAGTTTAGATAAATCAGAAAAAAGTAAATAATACAGATTAATAACATAAGTGGAAAGCCACCGCCGCCGGCGGTGAATACCCACATTTAAATCTCAGGCTCTTTGATAGAAAACAGGAACCCGGTAAAAAGGAAAAGGAACGATGTTTCTAAATGACAATCTGAAGATATTCTCCGGCAGTGGTAATCCGGAATTAACCAGGGCCGTATGTAAATATTTAGAGATTCCGCTCGGGGGCGTAAAGATCGAGCGCTTTGCGGACGGTGAGAAAGTCATCAGGGTTGAGGACGATGTCCGCGGCAGGGATTGCTTCGTCCTGCAATCAACATGCAAACCTGTCGATGAAAATCTCGTAGAGCTTCTAATATACCTGGATTGTTTGCGAAGGGCCTCTGCAAAACGTATCACTGCCGTTGTCCCTTACTTTGGTTATGCCCGGCAGGACAGAAAAGATGAGGGAAGAGTTCCCATTACTGCAAAGCTTGTGGCAAATATTATTGCCGCCGCCGGAGCAAACAGGGTTCTGGCAATCGACCTGCACGCCGCTCAGGTGCAGGGATTCTTCGATATACCGGTTGACCACCTGTCCGGTGAGCTGGTCTTGAGCAAGTACTTCAGGGACAAAAAAATAAGCAACCTCACTGTTGTCTCACCCGATGTCGGCAATATGAAGATAGCGTCAAGGTATTCGGAACGCCTTGGCGGCGAGCTGGCCATTGTGCACAAAAAAAGAGTGAGCGGCAGCGAAGCAATCGCACAGGAAATCATCGGAGAGGTCAAGGGCAGAAACATCGTGATGTGTGATGATATTATAGCCACCGCCGGCACGGTGTGCAGCGCGGCCGAACTGGTGAAAGAGCGGGGAGCCGAAAAAATATATATTGGCGCCACACACGGCGTCTTCGCAGGCCAGGCATTGGAAAGACTCAAAGAGGCACCGATTGATGAAATCGTAGTTACGGACACAATACCACTGACACAGGAAGTCCGGGACTTTGGCGATATCAAAGTCCTGACTGTTTCGACTATGTTAGGCGAAGCAATAAAAAGAATTCACAGAAACGAATCGGTTAGTAACCTGTTTGTTGAGCATTGATAATTGCAAGAGGAAATTATGGAAAAGACTTTGCGACTTGTAGCGAAAATTCGTGACCATACCGGCTCAAAGACTGCAGCCAAAGAACGTAAGCAGGGCCGGATACCCGCCATCGTCTACGGCCACAAACAAGAACCGGTGGCTATCTCGTTGGATGCGCACAATCTGGTCGAAGGACTGCATCACGGACATCGGCTGATGGACGTGCAAATCGGCAAAAAGTCACAAAAGATGCTCGTTAAAGATCTGCAATATGACTATCTCGGCAAAGATATCATCCATGTGGACCTGATAAGAGTCGACATAACCGAGACCGTCAAAGTAACAGTCCCCATCGAGCTTAAAGGAACCGCAAAAGGCACAAGCGAAGGTGGAATTATCACCGAGCATGCAGACCATATCGAAATCGAATGCCAGGCAGCTAATATCCCCGAAAGTATCGTTGTCTCGGTCAAAGAATTGGAGATTGGTGATACCGTCCACGCAAGCGATGTCGAGCTGCCGGCGGGCGCCAAGCTCTCAAGCGCACCGGAGACGCTGCTCGTTACTTGTAGTCTGGTTGCTGCGGCCAAGGCGGTTGAAGAGGTGGAATTAGAAGAAATAGAGGCACCTGAAGTTATTTCTGAGGCTAAGGAAGCTGAGGGACAACCCTCTGAAGAACCGGAAAAAGAGTAAATTTAGAACCTCGAGTATGGTTATCGGCAATGGGTGGACTTGGAAGATACCTTTGGCGGAAGCCGGATAGAAAACGCGATGCTATGACTGGAGGTTTCAAGTTGATTGTCGGTCTGGGAAATCCAGGCAAAGAATATGTCGATACTCGGCACAACATAGGATTTCAAGTAATTGATTCGCTGGCTGAGACATTAAAGTCAGAAGTAAAAAAAAGGAAATTTGGTGCCCGCATAGGCTTTGGAGAATTTTTAGATCAAAAGATAATATTGCTAAAGCCGTGGCAGTACATGCACCGCAGCGGCCAGGCGGTTGCAACAGTAAAAGGCTTTTACAAACTTGATGTGAGCGATTTGCTTGTCGTGCTCGATGATATGGCGCTGGAGCCGGGCAGGATCCGGATCAGGGCAAAGGGTTCTGCCGGCGGCCACAACGGCCTGGCAGACATCATTGAAAAGCTCGGCACAGATAATTTCGGCCGCCTGCGCATCGGAATCGGCCAAAGCGGCAGAGAAGACGCGGTGGATTTCGTCCTCGACAAGCCGACAGAGGCGGAGAGAACACTGCTCAATGAGGCAATCGAAAGGTCGCGAGAGGCCGTCCTGTGCTGGATTGAACACGGCTTTGATGCGGCAATGAATAAGTATAATACGGATAAAAAAGAAAACTAAATTTAACTTAATTTTAACGGGAGGTATTTAGCTTGGAAACCGCCGTAAAAAGACTTTACGAAGGAATGTTCCTTGTCGATTCGGCCCATGCATCAGACTGGGATGCCGTTGTAAAGACCATTAAAAAACTGTTAAAAAGGTCCGGCGCCGAAATTGTTACCATACGAAACTGGGCCGAGCGCAAACTCGCATACGAAATCGACCACAAAAGCAGGGGAACGTATGTCCTCTGTTTTTTCAAGGCTGATAGCGACAAAATCCGGAACATAGAAAAAGACGTACAACTCTCGGAACAGGTTATGCGCGTTCTGATTCTTGGAACTGAGGGAAGGGAAAAAGAAGATGTAGAAAGAGATATGCATGGTTTACCTGAAGAAAAGGAAGAGCCAAAGGCCCACGAGCCAACCGAGGAAACAACAAGCCCTGAGCAGGAGGCCGAGCAGGCCGACGAGCCGGAGCAATCTGATGAGCCTGTCGCGGCCGATGAAATCGAGCCGGAACAATCAGTCGAGCCGGCCATAGCTGATGTGAGCGAACCGGAGGAGCCGGCCGAACCTGTGTCGGAGGATATGATTGAAGCGGAAAAGCCGGCCGAACCTGCGGCTGTGGATGTGATTGAACCGGAACAACCGGCCACGTCCGAGGCTTCGGATACAACTGAGCCTCAGCAGCCCCAAACAGAACAAGAGCCGAAGGAACCGAATAAAAAAAAGTTTTTCAACTGGTGAGCAAAAACAAATTATCGTTGTACGGAAAGGGACTTTTAAATGAGCAGCTTTAATAAAATCTTACTGATGGGTAACCTGACTCGCGATCCCCAGTTGTCGTATACGCCGAGCCAGACGGCCGTCGTCGATTTCGGCATGGCGGTTAACCGCAGGTGGACAAGCCGGGACGGCGAAAAGAAGGAAGAGACGTGCTTTGTCGACTGCCGGGCGTTCGGCCGAATCGCCGAGAATATAAACAAGTACATGAGCAAAGGCAGGCCGGTCTTTATCGAAGGCAGACTGTCTTTCGACACCTGGACGGCCCAGGACGGCTCAAAACGCAGCAAGCACAGAGTGACCGTTGAAAACTTTCAGTTTCTTCCCGGCACAACAGGATCGGGCGCCAGAGGAACCGAACAGAGTGCCGGTGATACAGGCAGCCAGGTAGCACAGAACGCAGACTCAGATGATATACCGTTCTAAAGGGAATCCCGGCGACTAAAAAACACCGCCGGGAATCCAGGTTAAAAGGAAAAAGAATCTAAAATTGCAGGAGAACAGGCCGCCTGATGACCTGCGCTCCAGCCGACATAGGCAGAGGTAAAAGATGCCCAGACAACAAAAAAGAAATAATAGAAGCAGTAGAGACTCAGGCTTTTCCGGCCGCCCTCAAACGCGAAGACGGCGCGTGGGGCCGCCGGGTGCCCGTGAGCAGACACAATGCCGGTTTTGTAGGAGCGGTGTAAAATACATCGACTACAAAGACGTCAACACCCTGCAAAAGCTGTTGACCAATCGCGGCAAGATATACTCGCGAAAGCGCAGCGGCAACTGCGCCGGCTGCCAGAGAAAGGCGAAAAAGGCAATAAAACGCGCCAGATACATGGCCCTGCTGCCGTTTACAACATAAGGAATATCGAATAACGAATATCCAGCTTCGAATTTCGAAATTCCTTGTTCTATATTCAGGATTCAAGGAGTAAGAAATGAAGGTTATGCTTTGTGAAGATATCAGGAAACTCGGCTGGCTCGGAGATGTCGTGGAAGTGGCCGAAGGATACGCCAGGAACTACCTGCTGCCACAGGGGCTTGCCAAGCCGGCAACGGAGGACAACCTGCGTGCGATAGCCAAGGAAAAGGCCCATCGTGCCGAGCAGCGCAAGCTCGAAGCCGAGAAGCTCAAGGTTGTGGCCGAGGCGGTGGAAGGCGCCGAGGCGGTCGTCGCCGCCAAGGCCAACGAGCTGGGCGTATTGTTCGGCTCTGTCGGGCCGGAGCAGATCGCACAGAACCTGCGGGAGCAGGGATTCGAAATCGCCGATGAGCACGTGGATATGCCCGAACATATCAAGCACGTTGGGACCGCACAGGTAAAACTTATGTTTACCGAGGGCCTGACCGCCAAGGTCAGCGTCGTGGTTGTGCCCGAAGGCGGTAGTGTCGAGGCCATAAAGGCCGCTGAGAAGGAGGCTGCTGAAAGGGCCGCACAGGAAGCAGCCGAGAAGGCCGAAAAAGAGGCCGCCGAAAAGGCCGCCGCCGAAGGAGCCGCCAAACAAACAGAACCAGAGCAAAAAAAACCAAGGAAAAAAGGAAAACAGAAAAAAGAAGACAGCTAAACTCTTCTATCCTGTTTTATCGGTTTTTGATCTCAACGGGATATGTAAATAGAAGCATTTTAACAGGGGGATTCTCTCGCTTTATCCTTTCGACAGGGGGCTTTTGAAAATAAGTACAAAGAATCTGCCGGCGCAGCCCTCAGAGGCGGTTTTACTCGTAGAATCTCATAAACTCGTCTTTAAGGCATTAATACAGCTTTTTTTCAAATGCAGGGCGTGAAATCTGCGCAGAAAACGCCTGATATAACCAAAATCTTTCGTAATCGCAGTTGACAAAATGACATAATTATGATAAGGTAGCACTCTGGCAAATCTCTGGGATTTTCTTTGCTGTTGTGCGAGCGTGGGCCGTGTCTTTTTGTGAGAACCGGCTTAAAATGGGATATTGAGATAAGGAGGTAGTAGCAATGAGTGGGACCAGGATTTCAAACCTGTTAAAGAAAGTCACCGTATTGGTTTTCATCTGCTATTTAACGCTGCCAGCCCAGGGCAAGTATGGCGGTGGTACTGGAGAACCGAATGATCCATACCAGATCGCAGATGCCAATGCTCTGCTGGAATTGGCTGCCGATACTAATGACTACGGTAAATGCTTTCTTATGACCGCCGATGTCAATATGCAAGGCCAATCCTTTACAAAGGCAATCATTGCTCCCCATACCGGTGGTTACAGCGAACCTTTTCAGGGGAAGGCGTTTACAGGAACTTTTGACGGCAATGGTCATAAGATAACAAGCTTTAACATATCCGGGTTGAAAAGTTGGTACATCGGTTTATTTGGACAAATCGATTCTGGCGGAACTGTCAGGAACCTTGGCCTTGAGAACTTTGCGGTTAATGGTGCTCGTTATATCGGTTGTTTGGTGGGGAACAACGTCAACGGCAGTATCAGAAATTGCTACTCAATAGGTCAGATAAGTGGTTCTTCTCAATCTCGTTATATCGGCGGTTTGGTAGGATACAACAGCGGGAGTATCAGCAACTGCCAGTCATCGTATCAGAGCATAACTTATCAAAAAGTCGCCCTCAGCAATTCAACGGATTATATCAGTGGGTATTTTAGTGCAGGCGGTTTGGTAGGAGTTAACTCGGGCAGCATAAGCGACTGCTGGTCCACAGCTTCAGTCGGCGGTTCTGGTGGTTCCAGTGCTTTCGGCGGATTTG